>CXWL01116178.1_pt1 | contig 42507 bp, 37 predicted proteins | sample 590931 | NCBI WGS metagenome assembly CXWL01 (sample SAMEA3498368, study PRJEB10139) | groundwater metagenome | biome: water well; material: biofilm material | place: Germany | collected 2015-04-27 | reverse complement strand
GGTGAATATGGCGTCCTTGGCGGCCGCCTTGGGTGCCGGGCGCTTGGCGGGATCAAGGTAAATTTCCGGCTCTTTGCTGAACTTGGCCAGGCAGCTCGCGGCGCAGAAGTAATAGGTTTGTCCCTGATAATCAACATGATGCGGGCTGTCGGCAGTGACATTCATGTTGCAGACCGGGTCCTTGAGCGCGGTGGCGTCAGCGCTCATGGCTGTTGCGTGGCTGCCGCCGCAGCAAGAGGCTTCGGCTTTCGTTTCGGGCTTGATCACCGCTGGCGCTGGGGTTGCCGCGCCGGCAGTCATCATGGGCATGATCAGCTTCTTGGCCTTGACGTAGGCGAGCGGATCGGCGGTGAATTTTGTCACGCAGGAATTGCTGCAGAAGTAGTAGGTGGTGCCCTGGTGGCGCGCCATTTTTTCCGGATTCTTGCTGACCGTCATGCCGCACACGGGATCCAGGTATTTTCTGTCCTCATCGTTCGCAGGGCTAGATGGGGTAGGGTGGGATTGAGTCATCGCAAGTTCTCCGGTCAATTTTTATCCTATCATAGACGCTGTACCCAAGAACGGAGTCAAGAACTTTATGAAGCCTGAGGAAAATCAAGCATCTTCCCCTTTAATCATAGGGACCATAGGGCAGCTGGCCCGCCAGGCCGGGGTCGGTGTCGAAACCATACGCTATTACCAGCGCCGCGACTTGCTGCCGGTGCCACAGGTCGCCAGTGGTTACCGTACTTACCCCCAGGCGCTGGTGGCGCGCATACGTTTCATCAAGCGCGCACAGGAGCTGGGCTTCAGTCTCGATGAGATCGCAACCCTGCTGCAGCTGGAAGACGCCGATGACCGCATTGCCATACGCAAGGTCGCCGCCGACCGGCTGGCGCAGGTAGAGGGCAAACTGGCGGATTTGCGGAAGATGCAGAAAATGCTGTCAGGCCTGATACATGAATGCGAAAGTGCCGGCAAGGCCGAGGCCTGCCCGATTATCCACGCCTTGGCTGAGCAAGGGAGTATATTGAAAAAATGAGCTGTTGCGCACGGTGATATTGCGCTCTTTGGTAATACGGGAGGGAGTATATATGGATGGGTGCGACATATCCCCCCTCAATTTCCCGGACGGCATACATCAGGGAAATGAGGGGGCAGCAGGCTATTACAGTGACAGGCTAGGGTAATCGGTGTAACCCTTTTCCTCGCCGCCGTAGAAGGTGTTGCGGTCAGGGGTATTCAATTCTGCCCCTTGCGCAAATCTTGCCACCAGATCCGGGTTGGCGATATACGGGCGGCCAAATGCCACAGCGTCGGCCAGGCCGCTGGCAATCAGGGCATCGGCTTCTGCTGCCGTGTAGCCGCCGCAGCAGATGATGGCGCCTGTGTAGGCAGCGCGTAACTGCTGGCGGAAAGCATCGCTCAGCAGGGGGCCGCCTGCCCAGTCCGGCTCGGCGATATGCAGATAGGCGATGCCGCGCTGATTGAAGGCGTCTGCCAGATACAGGGCCATCGCTTCGGCTTCGGTGTCGGCAATGCCGTGCGCCACAAAATGCGGCGAAATGCGCACGCCGACGCGATCTGCGCCCATTTCAGCAATCGCCGCATCGACCGCTTCCAGCGTCAGGCGCGCGCGGTTTTCCAGTGATCCGCCATAGGCGTCGGTACGCAGATTGCTGTTGGTGGACATGAATTGTTGTAGCAGATAGCCATTGGCTGCATGCACTTCGACCAGATCAAAGCCTGCACGTTTGGCGCGTGCCGCCGCCTGGCGATATTGGGCAACGACGCCAGGAATTTCTTCCAGCGCCAAAGCGCGTGGCAGTTCGGTCGGCACATTGGCTGGCGTGCCATCTTTTTGCACCACAAAACATTGGGCGTTTTCCGCCGCGACGGCAGAAGGCGCTACCGGCGCTGCACCGTTTTCCTGTAGCAGCGAATGGGAGATGCGGCCGACATGCCACAACTGCAGCGAGATACGTCCGCCTTTTGCATGCACGGCGTCGGTGACTTGTTTCCAGCCCGCCTCTTGCGCGTCGGTATAAATGCCCGGTGTCCAGGCATAGCCCTGACCCTGGCGCGAAATCTGGCTGGCTTCGGTCACGATCAGGCCTGCTGTGGCGCGCTGTGCATAATATTCCACGTTCAGTGCGCGCGGCAGATCACCGGGCTGGCCGGCACGTGAGCGTGTCAGCGGCGCCATGACCATGCGGTTGGATAAAGTCAGTTTGTCCTGTTTGCCCAGGGTGACGGGCGAGAGTAAGTGCTTGAGTGCAGTGTTTGTCATGATATTCCTTGTTGAAAATAGACCGGTCGTCTAGTATTTGCTGCAAAAAAATGGGCGCTACTCTTGCCCATGGTGTTGATTATCTGGCCTGTTTGTCTTGCTTTTGCTGTTTTTGCCGGCGTTGCGCAGACCACCGCCAGCCATAATTCGGTACATAGTTCTGTCACATAGTTTTGTGACATAGTTTTGCTACTGCCCTAACATCTGTTCCGTTTGCTTATACGCCAGATCCATCGCAGTCATGCTGCGACTGACCTTGGTGAGCAGGGATGCCCCGACCCACATGCCATACAGCGATTCGGCCAGCTGCGCCGCCCCTATCTCTGCAGGGAATTGCGTTTTTGCCTGCGCATTGCTGATCGTGCCGGCAATTTGCATGGTGATCCTTTGCATACCATTGGCCAAAGCCAGGCGCATGGGTTCGGATAAATCGGCCACTTCCGCTGCCAGCTTTACCGCCAGGCACATATTCGGGCATTCGCAGCCCGCCGCGACTTTCTGCCAATTGGAAAAATAGCTCAGCAGGCGTTGTTTGACGGGAATGCTTTCATCGTCTAGCAGTGCGGCAGCGTGCAGCAGGTAGGTATCAAAATAACGCTCCAGCAAGGCAACGCCAAAACCTTCCTTGGACTGGAAGTAATGGTAGAAAGACCCCTTCGGCACTTCTGCCTTGGCCAGAATTTCGCTCAAGCCAAGGGCGCTGAAGCCACGCCCGGAAACCAGGTGCTGGCCAATGCTCAGTATGCGTTCGCGGGTATCCTGATAATGTTCTGATCTATCCATAAGCGAATAATATTAGACCGGTCGTCTAGTGTCAAGTGCTATGTTGCTTGCGCAGATAGCGTGGAGCCGTTTTTTTACATGAGTGGAGCGGGGGGGCTTGTCCGCGTTGCCTGGGCAGCGCGGGCAAAAGAGGGCGCTGGCTTATTTTGCCAGCATAGGCTGACATTGGCGCAGTTCGCATCTGGCCATGAAATTGCGGCCATCTTCGCAGGCCACCCGATACACTTCCACCGGGCCTTTAGGAGTGATCTGCCCGGCGCCTTTCAGGCTGACGCATTGATTTTGCTGAGCCAGCTTCTCTACCGTGACGGAGGAAATTCCGGTGACGAATTCAATTTTCTGTATTCCCTGACTCTGCCGGTTTGCCTGTGCTTTGGTGCTCCTGGCTTGCGCATTCTCTGTTTGCTTTGTCCTGGTGAATAATCCGCAACCGGAGAGAAGCAAAGAGGCGATCAGTGTCGCAGTCAGCAGTCGGTAGTTCATTTTTATCCTGTGGTTAAAAAAAGAAGAGTTGACGCTATTTAAACAAATTCTGGCGCGCAAGGAAAGCGCAATCGCCGCGTTTCGTCAAACCAAGCTGCAAACTAAGCCAAAAAAATCTGCCAAATAAGGATTCGACTCTGATGCCATCCCTGCATTGCAACGCAGGAAGATGTGAAAAAAACTATGCATCACGGGAAAATTCTTGTCGTATTTTTCTCACTGAATGAGACCAGACGAAAAAAATTTCAGCAGAAAATCATTTAAAAAAATTTGATCTACATTTTTAAAATTTTTCACCTACACTAAAGACACAGTGTGCGCCAGAACAATGGCTTTCCGGCATGGTTAAATTCTATTCAAATGCAGTGTGCAGTATCGCCAACAAAGGAGACTCAGATGAAAATCTTTGACAACTACGCGGCCCGTTATGAACGTACTCGTGAAGAAGAATATTCGCTCTCCGAGTTCTTAAATTTGTGCAAGAAAGATCCGCTGGCATATGCCACGGCATCCGAGCGCATGCTGGCCGCGATTGGCGAACCTGAGCAAATCGATACCCGTCATGACCCGCGGCGCTCGCGGATTTTTTCCAATAAGATCATCAAGATTTATCCGGCCTTCCGCGAGTTTTACGGCATGGAAGAAGTGATAGAGCAGGTGGTATCTTATTTTCGTCATGCGGCGCAAGGCCTGGAAGAGCGCAAGCAAATATTGTATCTGCTGGGGCCGGTAGGCGGGGGTAAGTCCTCAATCGCAGAAAAGCTCAAGCACCTGATGGAGAAAATTCCTTTCTATTGCATCAAGGGATCGCCCGTCAACGAGTCGCCTCTGGGATTGTTCAACGAGGACGAAGACGGCACCATACTTGAAGAAGATTTTGGTATTCCACGGCGTTATCTGCGCAGTATCCCCAGCCCTTGGGCGGTCAAGCGCCTGAATGAATTCAACGGGGACATTAATCAGTTTCGCGTGGTAAAACGTTATCCCTCGATTCTGAAACAAATCGCGATTTCAAAAACCGAGCCTGGCGATGAAAACAATCAGGACATCTCCTCGCTGGTCGGCAAGGTCGATATCCGCAAGCTGGAAGATTATGCGCAGGATGACCCCGATGCTTACAGTTACTCCGGCGGCCTGTGCCTGGCGAACCAGGGCTTGCTGGAATTCGTTGAAATGTTCAAGGCGCCGATCAAGGTGCTGCACCCTCTGCTGACCGCCACGCAGGAAGGCAATTTCAAGGGCACCGAAGGGTTTGGCGCGATTCCCTTTGAGGGCGTCATCCTGGCGCACTCGAATGAATCCGAATGGAAAACATTTAAAAATAACAAGAACAACGAGGCCTTCCTTGACCGGATTTATATCGTCAAGGTGCCGTACTGTCTGCGCGTGTCGGACGAGGTCAAGATTTACGAAAAGCTGGTGCGCACTTCCTCATTGGCCGATGCGCCCTGCGCCCCTGGCACCCTAAAAATGATGGCGCAGTTTGCCGTGCTTTCCCGCTTGAAGGAACCGGAGAATTCCAGCGTCTACAGCAAGATGCTGGTCTACGATGGCGAGAACCTGAAGGACACCGACCCCAAGGCGAAATCGCGTCAGGAATATGTTGACTATGCGGGCGTAGATGAAGGGATGAACGGGCTGTCCACACGTTTTGCCTTCAAGATATTGTCCAAGGTGTTTAATTTCGACAATACAGAAGTGGCAGCGAATCCCGTGCATCTGCTGTATGTGCTGGAGCAGCAGATAGAGCGCGAACAATTTTCGCCCGAAGTGGAACAGAAATATTTTTCCTATATCAAGGAATATCTGGCGCAGCGCTATGCCGAATTTATCGGTAAGGAAATACAGACGGCTTACCTGGAAAGTTATTCCGAGTACGGGCAGAATATTTTTGATCGTTATGTCTCGTTTGCCGATTTCTGGATTCAGGATCAGGAGTTCCGCGATCCCGATACGGGTGAGAGTTTTGACCGTGACGCCTTGAACAATGAACTGGAAAAAATCGAAAAACCCGCTGGCATTTCCAACCCTAAAGATTTCCGCAACGAGATAGTGAATTTTGTCTTGCGCGCGCGGGCACAGAACGCAGGTAAAAATCCAACCTGGACCAGTTACGAAAAACTGCGCACCGTCATCGAGAAAAAAATGTTCTCGAACACGGAAGAATTATTGCCGGTCATTTCCTTCAATGCCAAAGCCAGTGCCGATGATGCCAACAAACATCAGGAATTTGTCGATCGCATGGTTGCCAAAGGCTATACCGCAAAACAGGTCAGGTTGCTATGTGAATGGTATTTGCGTGTCAGGAAATCATCCTGACACGCGCTGCACCGTATGGCTAAAGTGATGTCAGGACCGCGTTGCTGTGCGTTGCTGTGTATGTTGCTGCTGGCCTTGTTTGGGAGAATGTTTTGGTTCACTTAATTGACAGACGTGTTCAGGGAAAAAACAAATCTGCCCCCAATCGTGAACGGTTTTTGCAGCGATATAAGGGCCAGATCAAGGAGGCGGTTGCCCGTGCGGTAAAGGGCAGATCAATCACCGATATCGTTAGCGGTGAAAAGATCCGCATTCCGGTCAAGGATGTGAATGAGCCGACATTCGGGCATGCGCATGGCGGCGTCTGGGAAACCGTTAATCCCGGTAACAAGGAGTACCAGAAAGGCGATCAGATACAAAGGCCCAAGGGCGGTGCGGGCAAGGGCAAAGGGGAGGCAGGTAACAGCGATGAGACGAGTGAGGATGATTTTGTTTTTCATCTCAGCCGTGAAGAGTTCCTGAATTATTTTTTTGAAGATCTGGAACTGCCTAACCTGGTCAAGACCCAGCTCGCCTCGGCGACGGATTTCAAGAGCCAGCGCGCCGGCTACAAGACCTCAGGCACCACATCGACCCTGCATGTACTGCGCTCCNNTCGGCGCGCCGGCTGAAAGAGGCGGAGGCGGAATTGACGGCGCTGTTGCTGAGCACCGACGATATGCACGATCCGCGCATCGTTTCCTTGAAACACGAAATCCATCATTTGCGCACACGCCTTCTGGCGATCCCATTCATAGACCCATTTGACTTGCGCTACAGCAACCGCATCAAGGTGCCCAAGCCGTCCACGCAGGCGGTGATGTTTTGTCTACTCGATGTTTCCGGTTCCATGGATGAGCAAAAAAAAGATATCGCCAAGCGTTTCTTTATCCTGCTGTATCTTTTTTTGACCACGGCGTATGAAAAAATCGATGTGGTCTTTATCCGGCATCACACCGCCGCCGCTGAAGTGGATGAAAACGATTTTTTTCATTCGCGTGAATCGGGTGGAACCATCGTTTCTTCCGCCTTGAATCTACTGACCGGCATCATCAAGGAGCGTTACCCGGGCGGCGACTGGAACGCCTATGTGGCACAAGCGTCGGATGGCGATAATTGGGACAATGACTCGGCCATTTGCCGGCAATTGCTGATTAACACTATCATGCCGCTGGTGCAATATTATGCCTACGTAGAAATCACCGAAGGCGAGCCGCAAAATCTGTGGATGGAATACACACAGGTGCAGGCGCATCACCCTCACTTTGCGATGCAAAAAATACGCACACCTGCGGATATCTATCCCGTATTCAGAGAACTCTTCAAAAAACAGACCAAGTGAATGCGCGACCGCGCAATGAAACGAAAAGCGAATCAGTGAACCAGCGATTAAGTAAGTGAGGTGCGCCATGAGCAGCACACAAGACGCAGACCAGTTGAAAAAAGTAGATAGAACTCTAAATCCGCGACGCTTGCCGGAACAATCCGACTGGACCTTCGAATTGATAGAGCAGGCCCACGAAGAGATCCGCCGGGTTGCCAAAAATTTTGGCCTCGACACCTATCCGAATCAGCTGGAGATCATCACCGCCGAACAAATGATGGATGCCTATGCGTCGGTAGGCATGCCGGTGTCTTACCATCATTGGTCATTTGGCAAACGCTTTATGGCGACCGAAAAAAGTTACCGGCGCGGACAGATGGGCCTGGCCTACGAAATCGTCATCAACTCAGATCCCTGCATCGCCTATCTGATGGAGGAAAACAGCCTGACCATGCAGGCGCTGGTGATTGCGCATGCGGCTTACGGACATAATTCCTTTTTCAAGGGTAACTATCTGTTCCGTACCTGGACTGATGCCGATGCCATCATCGACTACATGGTATTTGCAAAAAAATACGTCAGCGATTGCGAACAGCGTCACGGCATAGAAGCGGTAGAGCTGTTGCTCGATTCCTGCCATGCCTTGCAAAATTACGGCGTGGACAGATACAAGCGCCCCGCCAAATTGTCGCTTTCCGAAGAGCGCGAAAAGCAGGAAGAGCGCGAACGCTACATGCAGTCGCAGATCAATGATTTATGGCGCACCTTGCCGCGCCGGGACGAGGCGGTCGCGGCCAAAGAGGAGCGGCGTTTTCCGCCAGAGCCGCAAGAAAATATCCTGTATTTCATTGAAAAATACTCGCCTCTGCTAGAGCCGTGGCAGCGTGAGCTGGTGCGCATTACACGCAAGGTCTCGCAATATTTTTATCCGCAACGCCAGACCCAGGTGATGAATGAAGGCTGGGCGACTTTCTGGCATTACACCATCCTCAATCAGCTGTATGAAGAAGGCATAGTCGGCGATGGCTTCATGATGGAATTTTTGCAAAGCCATACCAATGTGGTGTTTCAACCGCCTGTCGATAGCCGCTACTACAACGGCATCAACCCGTATGCGCTGGGGTTTGCCATGATGCGCGACATACGGCGCATTTGTGAAGAGCCGACCGAGGAGGACCGAGCCTGGTTTCCTGATATCGCGGGAACGGACTGGCTCAAGACCTTGAATTTTGCCATGCGTAATTTTAAGGACGAGAGTTTCATCGCACAGTTTTTGTCACCCAAGCTGATACGGGATTTTCATTTTTTCTCGGTGCTCGACGACGACAGCCAGGAGCACCTGAAGATTTCGGCGATACATGATGAAAGTGGCTATCAAACTATCCGGCAGCAATTGGCAGGGCAATACAATATCGGCAATCGCGAGCCTAACATTCAGATCTGGTCGGTGGACATGCATGGCGACCGGGCGTTGACGCTCAGGCATACTCAGTACCTGCGGCGCCCCCTCAATACACAGACCAGTGAAATGCTCAAGCATGTCGCCCGCCTCTGGGGCTTTGATGTCTATCTTGAAACCGTGGATGAAACCAATACCGTGCTCAATACCGAAGAATGCAAGTGGGAGAAACGCAGCCGACTCAGGTGACTCAGGTGACTCAGGTGACTCAGGTGACCCAGATGACCCAGATTTGCCTTAACTTTTCCCTGATCTTGCGTAATGATCTTGTCACCGATATTGCGCAATGAGGTAGCTGCACCAAACGCAATCAGATAGAATAAGTCACCATCCATCTGACGGAGAACGACAATGTATCTGGATCACGCAAAAATTTCGGCCACCCATAGCGAAACAGAGCCCGATAGGCTAGAGCGACTGCACCGTGTCTACGGTTATGCAATGGCGTTGGCGGATGTCGATGGCAATGCGGATTGCATCGTCAAATTGGCGAAATTGCATGACCACAAAGGTACCTTGATGGCGCTTTGGCATGCTGCGCCGACGGAAAAAGAGAAAATGTATTTTCTGAAAGCGTGGAAGAGTAAGGTCGGCGATGAGTCTGCACAGGTAGAGCATGCATTGATGCTTCAGGATCTGCCTGCCGAAGAAGCTGTCTCCGCCTGAAAATTATTTTCACCTGCATCCTGATAGCGGAGCAAGCGCAAGCCATTCAAGACCACCAGCAGACTGGTGCCCGTGTCGGCGAACACGGCCATCCACATGCTGGAGCTGCCGAGCAGCGTTAAAGCAAAAAATACCGCTTTAACGCTGAGGGCGAAGGCGATGTTTTGCCACAGAATGGCGCTGGTGCGTCTGGAAATGCGTATGAATTCCGGCAATTTACGCAGGTCATCCTGCATCAAGGCAACGTTCGCTGTTTCCAGCGCAGTATCCGAGCCCGCCGCCCCCATGGCAATCCCAATCTGTGCGCGCGCCAGCGCCGGCGCATCATTCACCCCGTCGCCTACCATTCCGGTCAGGCCATCTGCGCTGAACGCCGCGATGGCGGCCAGTTTATCCTCCGGCAGCAAGCCGCTGCGCACGTCTGCAATGCCACATTCTTTGGCGATTGCCTTGGCGGTGTGGGCATTGTCCCCGGTCAGCATGGCAAGCCGGATGCCCATCGCCTGCAATTCTTGAACGGCGACCTTGCTGCTGCTGCGTATGCTGTCGCTGACGGCGATGATGCCCAATAACCGTTCGGCATTACAGAGGGTGATGACAGTTTTTCCCTGCGCTTCCAGGGCGATGATCTGGGCCAGGTGCTCAGCCTGTCTGGCAGCGGGAAAGGTCAGGGTTTGCATATCGGTGAGCTGGTCCAGCATTCTCTGGTTACCCAGATAATAGCGCCGCCCCTCGATATCACCGGTCACGCCAAGTGCCGTGATGGAGGAAAAATTGCCTAAGGGCGCAAGCTCGCCGGCATAGGCAATCTGCACCGCACGTGCGACAGGGTGTTGTGAGCCGGCTTCCAGACTGGCGGCGATACGCAGGATTTCCGCCTGGCTCATGTGGTCAAGCGCAACGACTTCGGTCACGCCTGGCTTGCCTTGCGTTAGCGTGCCGGTCTTGTCCAATGCAATGATAGATAATTTCCGGCCTTGCTCCAGATACAGCCCCCCTTTGATCAGGATGCCGCGTTTTGCTGCCAGCGCCAGCCCGCTGACTATCGTGACCGGAGTCGAAATCACCAGGGCGCAAGGGCAGGCGATCACCAGCAATACCAGCGCCTGATAAATGCTGGTCTGCCAGCTGGCCGCGGAAAACAGCGGCGGCAAGATCGCAATGATGAGGGCAATCACAAACACGGCTGGGGTGTACAGACTGGCGAAGCGATCGACAAAACTCTGGGTTGGTGCGCGCTGGCTTTGCGCCTGTTGCACCGAACGCGCAATCCGCGACAGCATGGTGTCGGTATGGACCGAGGTCACTCGGATCTCGATGGTGCCTGACTGGTTCAGGGTGCCGGCATAAACCTGATCACCGATGGCTTTTTCTTGCGGCATGCTCTCGCCTGTGATCGGCGATTGATCGACGCTGGATTGGCCGGACTGGACTATGCCGTCAAGCGCAATGCGCTCACCCGCGCGTATGCGCAGGATTTGTCCTGTCGATATCTGCGTGACCGGGGTTTGCCGCCATTGCTGATCGGCCTGCAATATGCTGGCGCTGTCGGGGACATGCACGACCAACGCGGAAATGGCATGCCGGACGCGGTCCAGGCTGGCGGCCTCTATCATTTCAGCCACGGCAAACAACCAGATCACGACGGCAGCCTCGGGCCATTGCCCTATCGCCACTGCACCGATAACCGCGGTTGTCATCAGCAGATAAATGTTCAGGCTAAAATGCCTGAGGGCGATCCAGCCTTTTTTCAGCGTAGGGATGCCGCTCGTTGCTATGGCACTACATGCCAGGGCGATGACCGCCAGTGAGGATTCATTCTGGCTGCTCCAGGCTAATAATTCAGCGCCGAAGGCAGCCATTCCCGCCAATCCCGTAAGGCCCAACTGCCTGGCTGAGAAAGACGGCGGCTTGAGTTCAGATTGACGCTGGTCCGCGGGCTCAATTCGCTGCGCCAGCATTCCTATCCCCTTGAGTTGCTTGATGATGATGTCCGTATCGGCGAGCGTGTGATGCACCGTCAGCACGCGCTTGAGCAGGTCAAATTCAAGTTGCGCGATGCCTGGCAAAGCTGACAGGCTAAGGCGGATCAGCTTTTCCTCGGTGGGGCAATCCATATTCTGAATCTCGAGCATCAATAGACGCTCCGCGCCATTTGGCGCATTTGGCGTTAACGCCGGCTGCGCTGCGCCTGTGGCCGATGGGGTAGCGGACGGCGTTGGATGATGGCAAGTGCAAGAGTTATTTTCGGGCATGGCTTTCTTTTACAAGAAAGGGGTGGTGTTATCAATGTCTTTGTCGCCGGACAATCGCTCCCTGGCGTGAATATCATGATTATCGTGACGGCGGCTTTTCAGTATAGTGTTTTTTTGACAGGGCCGACGAGTCCTTTGCTGTCATGTCCATGCATAGACCTGATGCATGGCCGCGATCAGGCGGGAAAGGTGGCGGATGGCAAGCACCGGGCTCGCCATCGAAGACCAGGGAGGGATCAGTGAAGCTTGAGCTCTTCTATCATTTCCGACATGCCGGTCCAGCCTATCTCTACCCCTATGCATAACAAGATAAAGGCGGACAGACGCATCAGGACCGTGGTGCCTACGGTACCGAGGAAACGTTCCAGGTTACGGGCGTAACCGTAGCAGAGATAAATGACGACGGAGGTCAGCATTACCCCGATGGCGGAGGCGAAACTGGTGATCAGCCAATCCACCGGCTTGGCAGGTAATTGCGTGCCGATCGTGATTGAGGCGGCAATAGTGCCGGGGCCAACCGTCAGTGGAAAGCTGAACGGGTAGAAGCTGTGCTGGCGCAACTGTTCCTTGGTCCAGGTATTTGCCGAATCCGCGACCGAGGCATGCAGTTTGTCTTGCCCCTGGTCATTGAGCAAACGCCAGCCCGACATCGCAACCACGATACCGCCTGCGACCCGCACGATAGGGAGCGAAATGCCAAAGAAGTCCAGCACATGGGCGCCGACAAAAACGGCGCCTAACAGCAGAAAGAAGCAGTTGATCGCAATCCGTTTGGCCAAGCGGCTGGCGATGCTTTGCTCCAGCGGGCCCGTCATCGCCAGAAAAATAGGCGCGACGGCAATGGGATTTAAGATGGGCAATAAAGTGACGGGCACTAAGACCAGGGCCTTGGCGAAAACGATCATGGCGATGCTCATAGCTGCTCCTTAACACTCGGGAGACCGATTATGCAACAAAATCGCCATGCGGATGCTGCAAAGCGATGCGCTATCGTCAAAAAACCATGCAATTGGTTTGATGTGAAAACGGGCTTTTCCTGAATCAAGCGCGCTTGACGGCTGGCGCGAACCGGTGTCGGACAATCAGGCCGCGTTGGCACACGGCTATCACGCAGTATCCATGCGCCTTCTGGCGGCATGCTCCGGAAACCCGCATGGATACTGCGTGGTGGGCCGGGTATTTTGCGGCTTATGGCGTTTCCAAGTTGCCGGATTTTCTATATTTTCAGATAAACATGGGCATGAAAGGCAGCGCATTACGCCGTTAAATTGTTAGAAAGAATCCATAGAATCGCTTGTTTTCACGGAAAACAAAGACAATACCGTATCAAATGCGGGAGATTTGCGGATATTATTGCCGCAGTGCGCACGCCCACCGAAGGCGGCGTCCAGCTTATTCCAGCTTATAAAAGGCGCTGGCAAGCGCCTGGACTCGATATCTAACAATCATAAAAAGAGGCATTCTCTTGAGACTCGCATCATTGACACAACAACTGTTTCGCACCAAACCGGTCGAGCAGGCCGAAACGGCCGGGCATGATCCGCATAGCTTGCATCGTTCGCTGGGGCTGTTTTCCTTGACCATGATCGGTGTCGGCGCGACGATAGGCACCGGGATTTTTTTTACCATGGTCGAAGCGGTGCCTAAAGCTGGCCCATCGGTGATCCTGGCCTTTTTGCTCGCTGCGGTCACCGCAGGGTTGACAGCCTTATGTTATGCCGAACTTTCTGCCCGCATTCCCGCATCCGGCTCGTCTTACTCCTTCGCGTATGCGACTGTCGGCGAGTTCGCCGCGTATATCGTGGCGGCTTGCTTATTGCTTGAATACGGCCTGGCCGCCAGCGCGACTGCGGTTGGCTGGTCGGCGTACCTGAACCATTTCCTGAGTAACGCCATGGGATGGCAAATCCCGGAGATGTTGCGTTCGCCCATGATCGTCTCGGGTTTGAACGGCACAGAATTTCATCTGACGCATTTCAATTTGCCTCCCGTGATACTGGTGGCGATTTGCTGTTTCATGCTGTTGCGTGGCACTAAGGAATCGGCAATGCTCAATGCCATTATGGTGGTGATCAAGCTGCTGATTCTGAGCTTTTTTGTCGTGATCGCATTCCATGGTTTTAATGCCGAACATTTCACGCCGTTTTTCAATCAGGACAATAGCAAGGGCATGGGCGGCATGGCAGGCGTAACCGCCGCTGCCGGGACGGTATTCTTTTCCTTTATCGGTATCGATACGGTGGCCACCGCAGGTGCTGAGGTGAAAAATCCTCAGCGCAATGTTCCCTTGGGCATTATGGCGGCCCTGCTGGTCGTGACAATCTTTTATCTGTTAGTGTCTGTGGCTGCAGTCGGCGCGCAACCCGCCAGCCAATTTGCGGGGCAAGAGGCTGGTCTGGCGGTGATATTGCAGAATGTCACCGGACAAGCGTGGCCCGCTTTGATCCTGTCGGCCGGCGCGGTGATTTCCGTGTTCAGCGTGACGCTGGTGACCATCTACGGGCAAAGCCGGATTTTATATGCCATCAGTAAAGATGGACTGATCCCTGAAACATTTCAAAAAGTAAACCCGCGGACCAAGGCACCGGTAAACAATACGCTGATCGTCTGCCTGGTGGTGGGTATTGTGGCCGGACTGGTCGATGCCACTTTCCTTTGGGATATGGTCAGCATGGGCACTCTAGTCGCTTTCATCCTGGTCTCCGCCGCGGTGCCGGTGTTGCGCCGCAAGGGTATAGGCGCGGACCGTGCCGGGTTTCGCGTGCCTTTCGGCGCCTACCTGGTGCCTGGCCTGAGCATATTCGCCTGCTTGTATATCGTTAAAGACTTGTCTGCAGCGACATTCAGGATATTTTTTATCTGGATGATCATTGCGATCGCGATGTATTTTATTTACGGTATCCGCAATTCGCGCCTGAACAAGTCGTAAAATAGCGCGATATTCTCTCAATCTGACTCTAAAGAAAACGCGCCTATGAAATTGTTTTGCCTCGCCCTTGCTGTTTTGTCTGCAACAACCGGCATGGCAAATGCGGAAACCATAGGCAGCGTGGATACCGCGTTCATCCTGCTCGGGCCAGATCACAAAGTGGTGGTGGAAGCTTACGACGATCCGAAAGTGTCCGGCGTCACCTGCTATCTGTCGCGGGCAAAGACCGGCGGGATACGCGGTGGCCTGGGCCTGGCGGAAGACCGGTCCGAGGCATCGATCGCCTGTCGTCAGGTTGGCCCTGTCAGCTTCGCAAAGCCGCTCAGGCAGCAGGAAGAAGTGTTCAGTCAGAGTCAGTCTATCCTGTTCAAGAAACTGCGCGTCGTGCGCATGGTCGATCAGAAACGCAATGCGCTGGTGTATCTGACCTATTCGGACAAGCTCATTGACGGTTCGCCCCAGAATAGCGTGACGGCGGTGGCCGTCGATAGCAGTATCGCGATCCCGCTCAAGTAGTTGCGCAAGGATTGAAGCTCAAGGCATGTTTCGCAAAGCCATTATTTTTTTCGCGCTGTCGTTCACGGCCTTGCTCCTGTTGGCAGCGATTCTGCTTGAGCGCTCCAACCGTACCCCGCGTGAACTCGCACCGTATCTCGAACGCCGCGCTTCGGGCCATAATCCCTATATTGTTGGTGCCGGTAACTGGCTGGGCAAGACACTGCGCGCGCAAGACCGCATGGATAACGCCGGCTGGCCCGCTCTGCCATTATTGACGCTCGGTGCGCAAGCTCATGCCTTGCCCGCCACCGGTACGCATGCCGGAAATCTTGTGCCTGTCAGTTCTGCCGGGCAGGCGAGGCTGGCCATTGCTAACGCGAATCCCGCTGACGTGATTACCCTGCTGCCGGGCCTGTATCGATTTTCTGGCAATAACATTATCGTCAACCGGGCAGGCCGGGCGGACGCGCCGATCACGGTCCGCGCGGCGGTGCCGGGCACAGTGCAGATTGAGTTGTCCTTATCAGAGGGGTTTCACGTGTCCGCGCCTTATTGGACATTTGAAAATTTGCATGTGCGTGGGGTTTGCCAGGTGCAGAGCAACTGCGAGCATGCCTTCCATGTGGTGGGCAAGGCCCATCACTTTGTCGCACGCAACAATACGATTCTCGATTTTAATGCGCATTTCAAGGTAAATAGCGAGCGTGCCGGCATTCCCGACGACGGACTCATTGAGTACAACACCATCAGCAATGATGCGGTTCGCCATACTGAACATTCGGTTACCCTGATTGATCTGGTGGCTGCCAGCCGCTGGCGCATAGTGCATAACGTGATTAGCGATTTTATCAAGGGTGGCAGCGACAGGATCAGCTACGGTGCGTTTGTCAAAGGTGGCGGCCAGGACAACCGGATTGAAAACAACCTCGTCATCTGCGAGCACCGCTTGCGTGCGGAGCCGGGTCAAAGGGTGGGTTTGTCACTGGGCGGCGGCGGGACCGGAAAAGCCTTTTGCCCTGACCAGCGATGCATCACGGAACAGGACAGGGGGGTGATTGAGTCCAATCTGGTGATGTCCTGTTCGGATGACGGGATTTATCTGAATAAGGCGGCTGCCAGTCGTCTCATCGGCAATACGCTGATCGACACCGGCGGTATCGAGATACGTTTCCCGGAAAGCACCGCGGATGTCGCGGGCAATCTGGTGGACGGAAAAATCCGTGTGCGTGACGGCGGACTGATGCGTGCGACGGACAACATGGAGACCAGCATAGTCAGCTTGTTTCTGGGCTATCACCCGGTGCGGAACATGTTTCGCCAACCTGCGGCATTTGACCTGGCCTGGAGCGCCAAGCCACAGGCAGTCTCGGGGGGCGCGCTGGGATCGAAGGATCTTTGCGGCAAAGTTGGCGCACCGCACACTGTCATAGGCGCGTTTGACGATTTCGACGGTTGCCTGCAGCGCGGGATAGCGAAGCCTCAATAAACAAACAAAGCAAGATGCTGGCCCGCATCTGCCCAGGCTAATTTTTCATCCTATACCAGACCAGGCCCAGCCATTCATACATCGCATAGTGTGAGCGCCGCAGACCTTCGGCGCTTGGCAGGTAGCTGAACAATCCCAACTCATCCCTAGAGAAAAATAAGGTAGGCGCTGAGCTGACTTTCAATCCGGCCTGTTCAAAAACTAGCTTTGCGCGGCGCATGTGCATGGCGTCGGTCACGAGCAGGATATGCGTGATGCCGGCTTGCTTGAGTATCTGCGCTGAAAAATCTGCATTTTCACGGGTGTTTTTTGATTTGTCTTCATGCCATCTGACCGGTATCGCAAATTCATATTCCAGNNGGCGATATAGTCGGGAATGGCCTTGTTGTCGTATTCGGGATTGGTCTGCAATGCGCCGGCGGATAACACCACGATGGCCTGCGCCCCGCTGGTCTTTGTCGCCAGCAGTGGCTTTTCCAGATTTTCCAGCGGGCTGACCAGTAACCATGCCCCTGCGCAGGTACTGAGCGCCAACAAAATGACCATGGCGCCAAGGCTGATGGTTTTGCCGGTTCTGGGATGCCTGGTTTTGATTAACTGACCGATCGCAAATAGGATCAGCAAACTGACAGGCGGGATAATCAGGGTGCGCAAGACTGCCATTAACATTCCGCTGGTCATGGGTGGTTTTTTCCTGAATGTTGCTAGATGGAGGGACAGAGATCTGTCGGAATTGCGATTTTAGCAAAGTTGCTTTGTAAAAAATCAAAATTATCATCAATGAGGAGCGTGCTGACAGATACCCGGCAAGCAGGCATTTGATTTCCACCAGGAAATGATGTCTAATCATAGTCGCCAAATCTGCCGTCTACTCAAGAATTTCATGAAGCAAAATATCAAACCCGTCTTGACCCGTGAGCAATCAGTCGATGCGCTGGTAAAAACCATCCGTATTCCGCCACGCCCGAGTTTGCTTGCTGATGTGCAAAAAGAATTGGCGGCGACTGAACCCAGCCCGAGAAAACTGGCAAAAATCATTGCCAATGACGTGGCGATGGCAGCGTCCTTGCTGAAACTGACCAATTCCTCATTCTTTGGCTTAAGACTGAAAGCAAAATCGGTGGATCATGCGGTTGATTTGCTGGGACTGGAGCAATGTGGCTTGCTGTTGACTGGCATTATCGCGCGCCAGACCGTAGGCAGTTCCGGTGCCGCCTTGATGAAATTTTGGGATTTTTCGAGTAAGCGGGCGCAGGCGATCGCCTATCTGGCCAGGCACATTCCCGTATGCCCGATGGACGCTGCGCATACGTTTGGCTTGTTCTGTGATATCGGCATCCCCTTGCTATTGGAGCGTTTTTCAGATTATTCAGACACCCTGGGTGTGGCGCATGCCGAGTTCGAAAAACCGTTTACCGCGATCGAAGATTTCCACCACAGCACCAATCATGCATCGATAGGCTCTCTGATGGCAAGAACCTGGGGCCTGCCCGAAGAGGTATCCACCGCGATCTTGTTACACCATGAATATCAGGTGCTGGAGGATGGCGCAACGGATGAATCCGTGCGCGGACTGATTGCACTGGCGCTATTGGCTGAATACGCGATTCACCGCTATGACGGCCAGGAGGTATCGGCTGAATGGGAAAAGGGCGGCGACATGACCTGTCAATTTTTAGGTATCTCTCAGGACGAGGCTGCCGACAGGATAGATGAGCTGCATGACATGTTCGTTCAAGCTATTTAATGATATTTGCCGCTGTTTTCTGCTGTTTTCTGCTGTTTGCCGCATCTTCTTCATCTTTCCACTTAATTCCCGCGCAGCAGTCTTGCCGGCAGCGTGATCAGCGCATGCAGCAATTCAAACGCTCCGCCCACTGCAATACCCAATAATCTGAACGGCAATAAGAGCAACCAGACCACAGGGTAAAGCAGCAGCGCAATCAAGGCCACTGGCCAGCACAGGCAGAGCAAGATCAGCCAGAATATAAAGGTCAGCATGATGACTGATTACTTGATTAATTGAACCAGGATGCTTGCCAGCATATACAAAGCGATAGTGGCGATCAGCATGGTTTCCATTTTGTTCGAGGTGTTCATGGCATTTCCTTTCAAGGAGAGTTGGTGTGACTACACTGTAGCAACTGCCATTTCTCTTCTCTAGCGGGATGCGATGAACTGACGGATTCTCGGTCCGGACTTATCTTTTTCAGGAATAAATGGTGAGACAGGTATCGGCTTGCTGAACCCAGATTTTCCATTTGGACAGCGACAAGTGTGCATTTGGCGGGCTGGCTAGTGAGGCGCGACGACGACGCAAGCTTCATCTTGCCAGGAGGAGCAACAAAGCTAGACGGCTCGCCAGATGTGCAATTGCCGCGGTAGCGCTCGCACTCAAACCGCGATGATGCTATTGCTTGGAATAGTCACACGCCATCAGCGTTTCTACGAAGTGATAGCGGTCAAATGGAAAATCTGGGTTGATAGCACCAATGCCATGGCTCATATTGAAAGCCGCAGCGATTGCCGCGTGGGTAGGACATCACAAAGCCGAACTGCCCCGCATGCTCAGTTAGCCAGGCAAACGCGGTGGTCGCCTCGAAGCTGATTTCCAGCTCAGGTTCATCCGGTGTCGTGATATCGATGGCGCGTCCCGTATGGTGCTCGCTATAGCCGGGCGGGGCGCAGACGCTCAGGACCGCTTGCAGGCTGTCACCGCCATCGAGCTTTGCCTGAATGATTTCTGCCTGCCGCTGTATGCTGCGAAACGCAGACACCATTAACAGCAGGATGCCATCTGCTTGCGCCGCCTGCTTCATGGCGTGCCAGGCTTGCTTTGTCTCCGGCGTCAGCAGATACTTGCGGCCGCTTTCATCCATTTCAGCCACCACCAGTGATTCTGCTTCTGGCTGCAAAGGCAATTCACGGTCGCTGAAGATTTCGGCACTGATTTCCGCGTTCACAGCTGACTGTACAAGAGGGTGCGGCATTAGCGTAGCCTGCCGGTGATCACGTCAAGCAAAGCGGCGGTCGCTGCATCTGGCACACCATCAAAGTTTTCAGGGCGATAGCGAGTTTGAAACGCGATCAAGACCTTGCGCGTAGGCTCATCGAGCAAGCCATTTTGCGGCGTAGCATAACCGTGCTTTAACAGCCGCTGCTGAAACCAGTTGATGTCCGGTAACTGCTGCGCATATTCGGCCTGTTTCAGGCTGACCTGTTGTGCGTCTGGCCAGGGGATCAGGCCGGCATCGGCCAGTTGTTTCCAGGGGAATTTCGGCCCCGGATCGGGTTTGCGTTGCGGGGCTATTTCGCTGTGGGCAAGAATGTTTTCCGGCCTGATCTGGTGCCGCGCGACGATGTCCTTGATCAGGAGAATCAGCTTGTCTATCTGCGCCTGCGGAAATGGCGGATAGACGCGTCCTTCTGGCGTTTCTATATAGCCGAGATTGACTATTTCTATGCCTATCGAGCTGGCGTTAAGGCGGCTATGGCCTTTCCAGTCGCTCAGGCCGGCGTGGTAGGCCAGACGATTTTCATCGACCAGGCGATATAGCGTATTTGCCTCGTCATCGCCCAGCAGGTAGTGGCTGCTGACGCCTTGTTCGGTCAGCACTTTGAGGGATGTCGGCTGATCGAGTGCGGTGTAATGCAGGATCAGGAACTGTACGCGGCTTTCCTGACTTTTGGCCGACTTGCTGCTGTCGATATGCAAAGGGCTGACACAAGCGCTGAGCAAAGTGACGACGGACGCAATAAGAATAATAATTTTCATAATCAATAGGATGGGTTGTATTTTGCTGCAATAAGTGCCGCAGCAATGTGGGCTTGGTTCACGCAGGGCGTGAGCGCGATAGCGTCAGGCAAGCTGGAGCGCATCGACTGCAAGATAAGCGGATGTAGCTCCTGCACCCGGCCACCGAGTGCGACAGGCCGGTCGCCAAAGCGCTGACTGAGGGCCAGCGCCAGTCGGGCGAGCTCTTTGCCGGCATCCTGCAATAGCTGGCTGGCGACAGGGTCGGCATCTGCCGCAGCAGCCACTGCCAAGGCCAGTTTTCCTATGTCGCCGCGGCTACCCTGATAGATAAAATTTTTGGAGGTCGACCAATCCGGGCCGCCAATATGCGCAAACACCTTTTGCGCCATTGGAGAGTCGCGCCAGCAGCCGGGGTGCTCGTCTTCTTTGCGCCAGATGTGCCTTAAGGCTGCGCGTGCGATCCAAAAGCCACTGCCTGCGTCGTCAAGCAAAAAGCCATGGCCGCCAACGCGGTGAAACCCGCCATGTTCATCGATAAATGCGGCGATCGAGCCAGTGCCGGCATACACCAGATAACCCTCGCCCGGTTCAAACACCGCACGGTAGGCGATGCTGATGTCGTTGCTGATGGCGACGTTTTGGCTAGGCAGGCCGAATCTTGTAGCGATCAGCTCACGCAGCTCAGAAGTGTCGTCACCGCATCCGGTAATGCCCGCTTCGATGCTGGCTATTGTGCCGAAAGTTTGCACGGTGCTTGCCAGCATGGCGAAAGTGTTTTGCAGCAGTTGCTGGCCGCCCGCCTGCGCCATATGCAGGGCAGTCAAGCCATCCACGTGGCCAGAGGCGACGATATCCCCGGACGGATGCGCCAGCGCCCAGCGCGTCTGGGTGCCGCCCGCATCTATGCCCAAACCCAATCCCCGCGCCACGCTGTGCCCTTGAGCCAATGGCACAGGGCTAGCTGTATGGGGATACTGGGGATGCCGGGGATGCGAAGAGTAGGTCATTGTGTAATTTTGCCACAGTGATGCTGATGCCGTTTTTATCTTATTATCATAGTCATTGCACTTAAGTCCGGCGAATGACTAGTTGATTTCCTGGTATGCCATTTTGGAATGGACGCTTGCCTGAGGATACGGAGATCTCCTGCCCTATCCGGCTATAACTTTTTTGTATGCCGGCAAGGAGAAATTTCAGTCGCCCCCGTTGGCTTTTGCTGGTATTGGTACGGTAATGGCCGCCGTGATGAAAAAGTCTGCCAACGATAGAACAAGCAATACAAAAACAAATAGAAAAATCAATGAAAGAATCCGTGACAAACACGAGCAGCGCAAATAGCGCAGGCAGTACAGGCAGCACAGGGACCACAGGCAGCGCAGGGACCTTATGGCGCTGGATACCCAGCCTGTACTTTAGCCAGGGCATCCCCTATGTCGTGGTGATGACCTTGTCGGTCATCATGTACAAGAATATGGGCGTCTCCAATGCCGACATCGCGCTCTATACCAGCTGGCTGTATCTGCCGTTTGTCATCAAGCCCCTGTGGTCGCCGTTTGTCGATATGTTCAAGACCAAGCGCTTCTGGATCATAGGGCTGGAACTGCTCATAGGCAGTTTGTTCGCGCTGGTCGCGCTGACTATCCCGGCGGATAATTTTTTTAAACTTACCCTGATGGTTTTTTGGTTGCTGGCGTTCAGTGCCGCAACGCATGACATCAGCTCGGATGGCTTTTACATGCTGGCGCTGGAACAGCATCAGCAAGCAGCGTATGTTGGCGTGCGCAGCATGTTTTTCCGTCTGTCTATGATAGCCGGGCAGGGCGGCCTGGTCTATCTGGCCGGTTCCTTGAAAGACATGACGGGCAGCGTTAATCTGGCCTGGGCCGTGGTGTTCTTTGTGCTGGCAGCCATGTTCATCTCACTCTCGCTGTATCACAAATGGATGTTGCCCAAGCCCGGCAGCGATCAGCCCAGAGGCGATGCCGACCAGGTCCTGAAAACTTTTTTTGCCATATTCGCTGATTTTTTAAAGAAGAAAAATGTCCTGGTGACGCTCTGCTTTCTGATGTTGTATCGCTTCGGCGAGGCGCAGCTGGTCAAGATGGCGCCGCCGTTTCTATTGGATGCCACCAGCAAGGGTGGCTTGGGCCTGTCCACCCAGATGGTGGGCATTATTTATGGCAGCATAGGCATGGTCGCCTTGACCTGCGGCGGCCTGCTGGGCAGTTACCTGATCTCCCGCTTCGGCTTGAAGCGCTGCCTGTGGCCCATGGCGCTGGCGATCAATGTGCCACATCTCGCCTACGTGTATTTATCGTTTGCCATGCCAGACAATGCCATCTTGATTGCCGCTGCGGTGGCGATAGAGCAGTTTGGCTATGGCTTTGGCTTTACCGCCTATATTCTGTATATGATCATGGTCGCCGACGGCCCGAACAAAACCGCCCATTACGCGATCTGCACCGGCTTCATGGCCTTGGGCATGATGTTGCCGGGGATGTTCAGCGGCTGGCTGCAGGCGCAATTGGGCTATGCCCATTTCTTTGTCTGGATATGCGTGGCGGCTTTGCCAACGTTTGTGGTGACGTCCCTGATCCAGGTTGATCCCGGCTTCGGCAGAAAAGCGCTGCCGGCTTCCCTCTAGCGCTTCGCACAAGGTTCTTATGCTTAATTCCATCGATTTACGTCAACACCAGTTCAAGAGCACGTCTTATGCTTCACCCGTTGCCGGGCCGCGCATCATCATCACCGGTGCGGTACATGGCAATGAAATCTGCGGCACGATCGCCATCAGGCGCGTGATCGAAGAACTCAATAGCGGTCATCTGCAGCAGATCGCCGGCACCCTCACGCTGGTGCCGGTAGTCAATACGCTCGCTTACCAATTGGGCCAGCGTCACGGCCATCGCAACCTCAACCGCCGCCTGCGGCCAACGCAGCAAATCGACGAGTTTGAAGACCATGTTGCCAACTGGCTCTGTCCGCTGCTGGCACAACATGAGATCCTGCTGGATTTACACTCGTTCCGCGGCAAGGGTTCGCCCTTTGTCATGGTAGGCCCAGAGAATAACGACGATGCCGTAGAGCCTTTTGGCTATGCGGCAGAAGAGGAAATATTGGCGCTGCGCCTGGGGGTCAGCCGCTTTGTCGACGGCTGGTTAAGCACCTATGCGCGTGGCGTGGAGCGCCGCCGCGCGCGACTGCATCACGCCGCTGATCATCATGCGCTGCAAAACGCCGACCCGCAGTTTGGCGTAGGCACCACCGAATACATGCGGTCGGTAGGCGGCCATGCGCTGACGCTGGAATGCGGCCAGCATCAAGACCCGATGGCACCGCAGGTCGCGTATCAAGCCATCCTTAATACCCTGCGCCAGCTAGGGGTGCTGGCGGGCGACAAGCCCCAGGTAGCCGAACATCGCGAGGCGCTGCGGATCTATGACGTGGTCGACAAGCTAGACGCCAAAGACAGCTTTAGCCGCGAATGGGCCAGCTTCGATCCACTTGCCAAAGGCGATCTGATCGGTACGCGATCCGATGGCAGCACCGTCGTTGCCGAGATGGACGGCTGCATCATCTTCCCCGACGCCAACGCCGCCGCGGGCGAGGAATGGTTTTATCTGGCCAAACATAATCCGCGCTTTTATGCGCATACTAAGTAAATAAGTAAGAGGATGCCCGCTTTGCCTATCATTGAAAACCGCATAGTGCGACACCACTCAATGCCTGGCCAGAAACTGCCTGACGGTAGCGCCAGCCAACTTGTTACACCTCACGGATTGATGATGATTTTTCGTTTGCTTGGGCTGGCCCTGGTTTATTTTTTCTCTACGCCGGCAAGCTGGGCAGCTTCAACAGGTGTCACTTCCGCTTCCTCTACTGTGCCCGCCAAGGTATTGCACGTGCTGCTCACCAGTCCGGAAGCCTCGCTCGATCCCGCCCTCGCTTCCGACGTGCAGTCGCTGAGCATCAATGAAAACATCTTTGACCCGCCGCTGCGCTACGACTATCTGGCGCGGCCAGTGAAGCTGCAGGCCAATACCCTGACGGCGATGCCCGAAGTCTCCGCCGATGGAAAAACCTATCTTTTGCATATTCAGCCCGGCATTTTTTTTACCCCCGATGCGGCGTTCAAGGGCAAGCCAAGGGAGCTGACCGCGGAAGATTATGTCTACAGCATCAAGCGGATTTATGATCCCTCCATCAAGTCGCCCTGGCTGTTCATGTTTGAAGGCAAGCTGGCCGGTGATGAGAAATTACTGCAGGCTGACAAAGCCAAAAAATTCAATCCCGATCAGCCAATTGCCGGTCTGCAGGCGATGGACAGATATACCTTGCGCATGCAATTAAAGGCGGCCGATAGTAATTTTTTATTCCAGCTGGCCACGCCGGCAGTGGGTGCCGTGGCGCGCGAAGTCGTGGAAAAATATGCCGATCAGATCGGCAGCCATCCGGTAGGCAGCGGGCCTTTCATGATGGGCCAGTGGCAGCGCAATTTTAAGATTCAATTGCTGGCGAACCCAGGCTACCGCAGCGTCACCTTCACTTCAGTGGCGGGCAAGGATGCAGCCGATCAGGCTATCCTCAGGAACCTGCAAGGCAAGCGCCTGCCCAGGGTCGATAGCATAGAGATCCGAGTGATAGAAGAGCAGCAGTCGCGGGTGCTGGGGTTTTTAAACCAGGAGTTTGATTACCTTGAACAAGTGCCGCCGCCCTTAGCCGATATGGTCTTGCGTGACGGTAAGCTCAAGCCGGAGCTAAGCCGCAAAGGCATACAGTTCGCCTTGTTCTCGCCCCTGCAAACCTATTACATGTGGATGAATATGGATGACCCGGTGATAGGTGGTTATACGCCGGAGAAAATCGCGCTCAGGCGCGCCATTGCGCTCAGCTATGACAGCGCGGAAGACATCCGCCTGATGGAGAAGGGCCTGGCGATGCCGGCGCAATCGGTATTGCCGCCGAATGTACTTGGCTATGATCCAGGTTATCGCAGCCCGCTGAATTACGATCTGCCACTGGCCAATAAGCTGCTCGACAAGTTTGGTTACCAGCGCGGGCAAGACGGCTACCGGCGCTTGCCGGATGGCGGACCGCTACAGTTGACGATGCATAGCCTGGCGGCCACTACCGGGCGTTTGCGCGATGAGGTCTGGCATAAGAATTTAGCGGCGATAGGCGTGCGCATCAGCTTTAAGACCGATAAGCATTCTGAAATCNNTACGCGCGTTTCAATCTGCCAGCCTTCAACGCGCTGTACGAACAATCGCGCAGCATGGCCGATTCAGCGCCGCGCCAGCGCCTGTATCACGACATGGCGCAACTGGTGCATGGCTACACGCCCTGGGTCTTGCGCATCCATCCGCTGTCGGCAGATATCTGGCAGCCATGGCTAAAGAACTATAAAAGGCATCCTGTCGATTTTACTTCCTGGCGCTATCTGGATCTTGATGCCAGGGGGCATAATTGACTATGCCTTAGGGTTATGGTGCATGAGTAAAGTTTCATTTGTGGGCAAAGAATTGTCACCCTATGCTGCACCCATAATTGTATAGATGACTCTCGGAGAAATACGCTGATGCTGTGTGAATTGATGGTGGATCACCCTGATTTTAGACGCCTCGATGAGATAGCCGGTATCGTCATCGATCTGCGCTATGTGGGGGCAGATAACTTTGTCGGGCGCGATTTGTACGGCACGCTCGATTGCCGCTGGCTGCATTATCAGGCGGCGGATGCGTTGGCAGCAGCGGTGGCTTACCTGCGCCTGCACCACCCGGCGTATCGTCTGGTAGTGCTTGACGCCCTGCGCCCGCATCGCATACAGGAAATGCTGTGGCAACATCTGGAGGGAACCAAGCTGCGCTCCTACATCGCCGACCCCGCGCGTGGTTCCATCCATTCCTTCGGCATGGCGGTGGATGTGACGGTGCTTGATGAAGCCGGTCATGAGCTCGATATGGGAACCGCCTTTGATGCGCTGGAAGAAAAATCCCACCCTAAGCAAGAGGCACAGTTCCTGGCCGATGGCAGTCTCACGCAGCGGCAGTACGAGAATCGCCAGATCTTGCGGCAAGCCATGTTCGGTGCCGGCTTTCGCGGCATCAATAGCGAATGGTGGCATTTTAATTTCGGTGATCCGGATGTGGTGCGCCAGACCTATCTGCGTATCGACTGAGGGAATTTTTTACCGCTCTTCGTTGCCAATAGCTAGCTATTGGCGTCTTATTGATAGCTAAAATCGCAGCAAAACTATCTCGACAAGTGCATCCGTCATCAGCGCAAATCCTAATGGAAAATCTGGTTTGAAACTTCAGGCAGGCGGGTTGTCGCCGCTGGCGCTATTGGCGCTGCTGGTCTTGGCAATGCATTCCGCCCCGGCCTGACGCACCGCTTCCACAAAGGCCAGAGCGGAGCGCGACAGCGGTGTCGATTTCAGCGTCAGTAGATACAGGTCAACCGGAACCAGCGGCAGCAAGGGGCGGCACTGTACCTTGTCGTGATCGGCTGTGGCCGCGGTGAACGGATCGATGACCGCGGCGCCGGCGCCGTGTTCAACCAGGGTGCGCGCCAGCAGGTAGGTCTGCACCACGGTGTGGCTGGTAAATTGCAGGCCCTGTTCGTCGCAGGCATCCATCACGCGACTGACCAGGTGATCGTCGAGATCGAGCGCGATCAGATTTTTCGGCAATTGCGCTACCGGCAGCGCGAGGTTGTTCATTTTTTTTGCCCAGGTGCCGACAGGCGCGATCGCGGTCATGCAGCCTTGCGTCAGTGGCTCAGAGGCGATGTTGGGGTGGCTGGGGTCATACAGCGACAAGGCGAAATCCACGTCGCCAAGCAGCAGGGCATTCACGATATCGCTGGTGTGGTGGGTCGCCAGGGTGCAATGCACCTGCGGAAACTTGCTGCGCCAGGTCGCCAGCGCTGCCGGTATCACGGTGATCGATAAGGTCGGTGTCGATGCCAGCCGTACCGCCTCGTCCGGATTGTTTTTCAGATTGTTGGCCAGCCGGCGTACCGCCTGCAGGTCGCGGTTGAGCTTGTCGACTTCGACGAATAATTTATGCGCCTCCGGGGTCGGATGCAGCTTGCCCTTGATGCGTTCAAACAGCGTCAGGCCCAGGCGCATTTCGCAGTGCTGCAATACCTTGGTGGCGGCCGGCTGCGAGATGCTGAGTAACTGCGCCGCGCCACTGATGGTGCCGGCCTGCATGATGGCGTGAAAGACTTCAATATGGCGTAATCGCATGGTCTGCCCTGATTAGATTGCAGCGTTGATTTTAACGCAGGCGCTGCCATCCGTTTCCGGTTTTTTAGGCATGCTGCGCCAGCGCCTGCCGGACGCTGCCATCGGCCCGCGCCAGCCACGCCTGCGCCACTGCGACATCACATTGCCCGAGCAGGGCGACCACTGCAGTCTTGACGTGCTGCTCGCATTGCGCCAGCGTGCCGCTGGCGCTGGCCTCGTCGCAGCCGGTGGCGAACATGGTGAGGTTGATGGCACGGCGCAGCAGTTTGGCATTGGTCGGTTTCAGATCGACCATCAAATTGCCATAGACTTTATTGAGCCGTATCATCAGGGCGCTGGAGAAAGTGTTGAGCGCAATTTTTTGTGCCGTGCCGGCCTTCAGGCGCGTGCTGCCGGAAATCAGTTCGTGGCCGGTGGCGAGCGTTACGCCTATGTCAGCCTGCCGTGTGACAGGCGCATCGATATTATTGGCAAAGCCTATGCTCAGGGCGGCGCAACCGCGCGCGGCCTGCAGCGCGCCCATGACGTAAGGGGTGGCGCCAGAAGCGGCCAGCAGCAGCACCACATCGTCGGCCTGCAACTGTAGCGCCAGCAGGTCAGCAGCGCCTTGTTGCGCATCATCCTCGGCACCCTCGATGGCATTGAACATGGCCTGTTGCCCGCCCGCCAGCACGCCGATGGCGCGCTCATGCGGCCAGGAAAAAGTGGGGAACAGTTCCACGCTGTCGAGCACACCCAGGCGGCCCGAGGTGCCGGCGCCGACATAGATCAGGCGGCCGCCCCGCAGCATGCGCGGCACTGCCTCGCTGACGGCCAGGCTGATTTGCGGCGCCGCGGCGCGCACCGCGTGCACGGCATCAAACTGGTCTTCTATGAGCACCTCGATGAGCTTGCCGGTCGGATAGAGGTCAAGGTCGGTATGCTGCGCGCTGGGGGTTTCTGTTGTTAGCATGTCAGTGTTGCTCCATGATGGTTCTGGCCTTACCTTAGCGCCAGCGGGCGCCGGCCGCCAATGAATGCTCGTCGTTGCGCCATAACCTACGGTAATGCTTACCGGCATGGGTATTACTTTCGTTTCGTGAAGCGGCATTCCCTGACTGTGCGTGATGCTAGTCAACCGCGGTGTTGATTTGGGAGGAAATGAAGCTGGCGCCGGGCGCATTGCGCGTGTCGGCGCAGGCGATGGTCCAGATCACTGGATGCCAGCGTGACGTCGGCCGGGCTAGGTGAGCCGGCCTGCGGCGATCTGTTGCGGTCGCCGGACAGGCTCGCTCGCTAAGGTGTTCGGGTTATTTTCAGGTGGCGAAAAGAAGCGTCATTTGGCACTTATTTCGGTGGGCGTATGGGTTCCGGCAAGATAGGCGACGGGCCCCACAGCTCGACTTTGATATTGCTGGCGAAACCATGCAGTTCGGTTTGTATCGCTGGCCAGCTGTTGCCTTCGGTGAACCTGGACCAGTCTTCCAGCGACTGCCAGACCGAAGACGTGCGGATCTGCGGCACGCCGAGGATATTCCGGCTGGCGCGAAACTCGACCATGCCCGGCTGCCTGACAATGCTGGCGACGGTCTTCTTCACCCATTCGCCATACGCTTTCATGTCAACGCCAGGCAATAGGTCAAAACTCAAATTCGATTCGATCATCTGTTCCTCCATTCTTGGATAGGCTGCTTCTCACACCTCCCGCGTTTCCCGTCTGATCGCTGGGCAGTGCGGGGGATCGATGACGGCACCGATCCTTCCCAAGGTAGGAGATTTGCAGAAAATGGATAATGCGAATTATCAAGCAAACAGCGGTGCCGCCGCCCCTGTCATGGGTGCTGCTGAAAAGGATGCCGCCACAGCGCCCTGTCCATGCGCCTCCTGGCGCCTATGCCTGGAAACCCGCATGGGTATTGCGTGATGGCACGGTGTTTTTTATTCGTTGCGGCTGGCCGGGATGTTTAGCTCCTGCAATAAGCCACGCGCAAATGGCGTCAGGGGGCCGCTGCGGTGCACCAGCTCTATGCCCTGTTCATAGCTGAAGATGTCGGGGCGGATCTTGCGCAGCGGGGTGAACGGGGCAAGCGCAGCCGCGTAGTGCTCAGGCAGAAAGCCGACATAGTTGCCGGTCTTGAGCAGCAGCGCCACCGCCTCTATGCTGTCGGCTGTTGCCGCCTTGCGAAACACACCGGAGAAACCGCGCAAGGGCAGGCTTGCCGTGTAGGGGTCTTCGATCAGATCAAGCTTGCTGGCCTCCTCCAGCGCGATCTGCTTATCGGGCCTGGCATATAAAGGGTGATGCTGGGCGCAGTACAGGCTGCTTTTTTCCAGGTACATGGTTTGGTAACTGAGTCCGATGATCTTCTCGCGGGTGGCGAGCACGCCCAGATCAAGCTCGCCATTGAGCAGCAGCCGCTCTATCTCGCCTGGTCGCGCGACCGACAGGTGCACCTGCACGCGCGGCGCCTTGGCCTTGTAGTTTCTGAGTGCCTCGGCGATGCGGAACTGCGGCTCTGAAATCAGCGCGTCCATCACGCCCAGGCGTAAATTGCCGACCGGGTCGGTATGCAGGGTATTGATATTGTCCTTGAACGAATTCAGCGCGCTAAACAGCTGTTGCGCCGAGTGCTGCACCAGTAAGCCCTGTGCCGTCAGGGAAAACCCGGAACGGCCGCGATTGCACAGGCGCGCGCCGACTTTTTCCTCGAGTTCCTTGAGGTAGCGGCTGACGGTAGATAAGTCGGCCTGCAGTTCGGCGGTGGCGGCAGACAGGCCACCGGCGGCGGCAATGACGCAAAATATCCTGAGCAGACGGATGTCCGCGTCAGAAATCGCATTGAGGTAGTGCTCGATGCCACTGCCTTGCTTGTGCTTGGGGGCAACTGAACTTGTCACTGTTGTCATTCTCGGTACTTCCTGGACAGGCTAAAATCGGGGCTGAATAACTCGTGCTGATGTGGGCTGATCCGGGCTGATTGCGGATCTGGCGAGTGTAGCAAAATCATCCCGCTCCAACAAACTAAATGAAAGTTCTGCCATGGCAAACCACGAATTCGCTTACCGTTCCAGCGGCACCTACCTCAACGCCCCCGCGCGTGAGACTGCACCGGCCATGCCTTTCGCGCTGGCCGGCCTGACCTTTGACGGTGCCGTCACCAACCGCCCGGGCGCGCGCTTTGGCCCGCAGGCAATCCGGCTGGCATCGCAGATGCTGTGCGACGCCACCCATCCGTTTTTCGACCTCTCGCCGCACGGGCAGCTGTGTGATGCCGGCGATCTGGCCTTGCCCAATACAGGCATACAGGCGATGCGCGCCGCGCTGATGCCGCAGGCCATAGAGCTGCTGAGCGCGCATCACATGCTGTGGCTGGGCGGCGACCATTCGGTCACGCTGCCGCTGTTGCGCGCGCTGAACAAGGTGCATGGCGGGCCGGTGGCCATCGTGCACTTTGATGCGCATTGCGATACCTGGACTGATCATTTTGGCGAACCTTCCGGCCATGGCACCTGGGTCTACGAGGCCATGCAGGAAGGCTTGCTGATTCCGGCCGCGTCGATACAGATAGGCATACGCTCATCGGGCGAACGGGCGGCGCGCGAGTATGTCAATAGCGTGGGCGGCAGGGTGTTTACCGCCCGCGAGTTGCGCGGCCTGGAAAATCCGCAACAACTGGCAGCGGTGCTGGGGGAGATACGCGCACGGATGGCGCACGCCGGCAATCCGCCCGTGTACCTGACGCTGGACATCGATTGCCTCGACCCCGCTTTCGCTCCGGGCACAGGCACACCTGAACCGGGCGGCATGAGTTCGGCGCAGGTTTTGTCCATCATCGAGGAGCTGGCCGATCTGAACTGGGTGGGCATGGATTGCGTCGAAGTCTCGCCGCCGTATGATCATGCCGAATTGACCAGCAATGCGGCCTCTACTTTTGTCTGGACCTATCTGTGCGGCCAGCTCAGGAAGCGCATGGGGAATCCATAAGCGGCGGTTATGCCGGCTGGCGCAACTGGCATTTGCAGGAAGCGCTGCCGCTGTTTATGCTAGAGACGTTTGCATTGCGATATTCCGATGCAAAATTTGAAAACAGGCCGCCCCAGCACGCCCTGTCCATGCGCCTTACCAGCCTATATGGCTGCAAAAGCGCATGGACAGGGCGTGCTGGCGTGCCTCGGTTTTATTTTAGGAAGCCATGAATAACGCACGCCGAAACCTCCTGCTCGCCATGACAGCCGGGCTCCTGCAAGGCGCTTGCAGCAACCTGCCGCGTCCAGCGCCCAGGGATGACAGGCACCTGCTGATCATCTCGGTGGCCGAGCAAACCATGCTGCTGATGGAAGACGGCAGGGAGCTGGCGTCCTACCCGGTGTCTACCGCCAAAAACGGTATCGGCGATGCGCCCGATAGCTACATGACGCCGGGCGGCAGGATGGAAGTCGCGGAGAAGTTTGGCGATGGGGCGGCGCCAGGCGCGGTGTTTAAGGACCGCGTGCCGACCGGCGAAGTGGTCGGCGTCGATGCGCCGGGGCGCGACCCCATCGTGACGCGCATCTTGTGGCTGCGCGGGCTGGAAGCGCAGAACCAGAATGCCTACCCGCGCTTCATTTATATCCACGGCACGCCGCAGGAAAGTCTGCTCGGCAGCCCGGCCAGCTTTGGCTGCATACGCATGCGCTCTAGCGATATCGTCCAGCTGTATGAGCGTATCGGGGTCGGAGCGCAAGTGCTGGTGAAATAAGTTCTGGCCGGATAAAAAAATCCCCGCTGATCAGCGGGGATTTTTTTTATCTGTCTGCCCATTATCTCCGGCCTGCAGCGACAGGCCGGGCGGGCGAAGAAAAAATCGTCCCGCTGCGACATTGATATTGCCGCGCAGCGGACCGATAAAGGCTAACTGTTCATCAGAAGAACTTATAGTTAGCCAGGAGAGTGAATGAACGGCCACGCGGATCTGCTACGCGTGGTTCCCATGAGCTGCCGGCACCGGTATTGCTGTCGTAGGTGATGGCAAACGGCGGGTCGGTGTTCAGCAGGTTCTTGATGCCGGCCGTCAGTGTCATGTTCTTGATGCCGCTGTAAGTCGCGCTGAGATTAAAGATAGAGTATGCCTTGACGTTAGGGTTGTAGTTGGCAGGGGAGACGATGCCGCTTTGCACCCCGGGCAAGACCTGATCCTTGTAGCCGTCGCGATAGATCTGCGACAACAGGCCGCTCCAGTCACCTTGCGCATACGTCACGTAGGCTGAATGTTTCCACTTCAGGCCAAGATCACCGGTAAAGGTGAACAGGCCGACTTCGCTCTTGCCATACGCTGCGGTAGCCAGGGGGCGGGATTTTTTCTCCAGCAGATACGAGCCATCAATGCCGGCAGTCCACTTGCCCTGCCACACATTGCCGTTGGTCCGTGCACCTATCTCCAGGCCACGGGTCATGCTGGCCCCTGCATTGACCCAGCGCTGATCGATCTGCAGCAATGTGCCGCTGGAGTCGCGGATGAACTGATCCTTGAACAAGGCATAGTTCTGCAACATCGTGGTCAGGTCGAGAGAGCGTATCGAGTCTTCCTTGCGCACTTCCCACAGATCGAGATTGGCACTGAACTGTACGCTTGGCGCCCAAACCACGCCCACCGTGCCCTGCTTGGCGGTTTCTGGTCCCAGCGTGGTTTTGCCCCCGGTCAGAACGTTAGGCGTGATCGACGCGCAACCAGGCTTGGTGCTGTCGACCTTGAGCGTCGCGCAGGTGGCTGGATCAGCCAGATCCTTACCTGTGTAAGGAGATTCCGTGACGCCGTTGAACAGCTGGTTGAAGGAAGGCGCCCTGAACCCGGTGTTGTACGAACCGCGGAACAGCAGGCTTTCTGAAGGCGTGAAACGGAACGAGACTTTTGGATTGAAGGTGTTGCCGAAGCCGGAATAATGATCCTGGCGTCCGGCCAGCGTGACTTCCAGCGTCTTGGTGACCGGGATCAGCGTTTCAGCATAGAAGGCGCGGATGTCACGGCTGACCGATGGCAGCGCGTTGGCATCGTCAAACGGCGCGTTCAGGATGGCCGGGCGCGCGTTCGATACGCGGGCATCACCGTTGAAGGTATATTCTTCCTTGCGCAGATCAATGCCGACTGCGGCCATCAGTGGGCCGGCAGGCAACTTGTAGACTTCGCCCGATACCGCGGCATCGGCCTGGGTCAGCGTGGTCTTGCCGCCATACAGAACCACGCCTTTGGCCGATGCGCCGGCGATCAGGTCAAGCGCTGCCTGCGATTGTGTCTCGCCCGCTTTCAGGAAAGGATTGATCAGGCCGGTACCCAGGGCACTGGCTAGCGCGGCGGTGTATTGGTAGCCTGAACCAAGCTTGGATTCGGATTCGCTGTAAGCCTGTGACAGGCCGACGCGATAATCCCAGCTGCCGATAGGGCCATCGGCACCGATTTGCAGACGGCCGGCTTCGGTCGTGGTGGTGATTTCGCGATTGCCGCACTCCATGCAGCGCCAGCGGTAGGCGATAGGGCTGCCGCGGTTGGCTTCTATGGTAGGGAAGACCGCCACGATGGCGTTGAAAATAGAGTTATAGGCAGAACCGGTGCTAGGGTAAAACGAGCTCACGGGGAAATTGGTGGCGCTCGGTGATACCTGGTTGGGCGAGAAGCTTTTTGCCACTTCCACCTTGGAGCCAACCGCTTCCGCGAACAGCTGATGCGCACCCGCCTTGAAGGTTGCGCGGGCGATTAAATTGTCGTTCTTCACTGGTTGTTGCAACACGGCGGCACGGCCGGTATCCCATGCGCAGGCCCATTTGGACGAGGCCAGATCCCAGAGTTTTTCGTCGTAAGCGGCTTGGCCGTCTATCGAATTGCAGCCTGCGCCGCCCGGCAAGTCAAGCACGTTGATCGCGCCCATCGCTTGCGTGGTGCCAGGCTGGATAGGGCCGGTATTGCTCTTCTTGCTCAGTATGGTATTGCCCAGCGAGGTGGCGAACACGGTGGCAAACGGCGTACCACGGGTATCGACAGACAGGCCGCGGTCTGGCTGGAAAGTATTGACGAAATCGCGCTGACTGCCGCGCAAGGCCTTGTTCTCGCTGCGTGCGCCGGCGATCATGACGTTGTAACCTTTTTCTTCCAGATTACCGAAACCGCCGACGAAGGATACGCGGGCGATATTGCCGCCGCCTTCCTGGGTCAGGTCAGTAAATGCCTGTAGCTCCAGCCCCGAGTAATCCTTGCGCAGGATGAAGTTGATGACGCCGCCGATGGCGTCCGTTCCGTAGATCGCAGAGGCACCGTCCTTGAGCACTTCGATGCGTTCCACCGCTGCCATCGGGATGGAATTGAGATCGACAGCCGAGCCCTTCATGCCGTGGGTGGCGACGCGCCTTCCGTTGAGCAATACCAGCGTGCTGTCGGCACCCTGGCCGCGCAGGTTGGCGGACGAGGCGCCATTATTGCCGCGTTGCGCGCCGCTGGTGACGTCGGCGTTACTGGCCAGATTGTCAGAACCATTGCCGTTGATATTGAGCGTGGCGATCAGCTGTTCGGCGGTGACGATCCCGGCAGCATCGATCTGCTTGCGGCTGATGATCTCGATAGGCAAAGCGCCTTCGGAAGCGATGCGCTTGATGCTACTGCCGGTGATTTCCACTCTTTGTACTTTTTCCAGTGGCTTTTCCTGAGCGATTGCGCTGCCGGCGGCAAGACCAGATACGCCTATCAGTGCGATACAGTGGGCAATGGTTGTTAATTTCACTATGCTTCTCCTCATGATTCGATGAATGAATTCTTTTCCGTATTTCTTATTATTGACTGCTGATCGCTGCCTGCCTGCGCCATTCCGGTGCGGGCAGGCAGATCAAGATAGCGATAAAGCTGGCAGCTTCAGACCCAGACTAGGGTCTGCTCTTGCCCAGTGACAAATGAAAAATATGCCGCTGGCAATAACTAAAAGATATGGGTGGTCTGGCCTGATTGCGATCCGCCACGGCAGCGCTTGAATGCCGGCGCCTGCGGCTTGCGCTTGAGCTGCATGCGGGTAAAAAAATAGTCATTTTTCTTTGCTAAAAAGCCACACCGACACCATTCCGCTGGCCGGGGCGCCTGCCTGTCGGGTCTGTAATTCAGGGCAAACTGAGGGAAGTGCGCGGGCTTTCATTGCCGGCGCGGTCGATACTTGAGACGGTCACTTGTCTGACCGCACCATATTGGGGATCGTCGCCCAGGCTGATCCCGGTGCTGGAACTGGCTTGCGCTGAAAAAATCCAGCCATGGTCATATTGCCTCCAGACGGCCAGCAGACGAAGGCCTGCGCTCTCATTGAGCTGTACCGCGGCCGTTTGCGGCGTCAGCAAAGACAGGGCCGGTGCGTATGTATTGCTCAGGCCCAGCCACGGCGTTGCCGGCACCAATGCAGTCTGGGCATATTTTTCTGCCGTAAGACGTTGCCGGATCTCCTTGCGGTTCTGGCTCAGTGCCGCCATGCTGAAATGGATATGGCCGCCGCCAGCTTTTTCGCGCGTGGCGCTCACCTGGTTCAAGATTTCGTCTGCCTGCCAGGACTTATCGCTGGCATCGATGCGGCTGGTGTATATCCCGGGCCAGATATGACGCTGTTGGGTGTTTTGCGCCAGCCAGTAATCATGCAAGACCCTGAAGGCCTGCGCCGGCGGATCGATCTGCCAGTACAGCTGCGGCGCAAGATAATCGAGCCAGCCGTTGGCCAGCCACAGCTCCACATCGGCATACAGCTTGTCATATTGGCTGAAGCCGGCAATGCCTGGCGGCAAGCGGTCGGGGCGGCCTATGCCGAAAGGGCTGACGCCAAATTTGACCCAGGCCTTTTCTTCATGCACGCGCTGATAAATCGCCTTGACCAGCTGATTCACATTCTGCCTGCGCCAGTTCGCCCGGCTCAGCTGGCCGCCTTTGTGCAGATACGTCACCCAGGCCGGATCATCGGGAAAATCCTGCTCCTGCCCGTTGGCCATTTTGACCGGATACGGATAAAAATAATCGTCGATATGGACACCGTCGACATCATAGCGCCGCACCACATCGGCAATCACCGCCAGCGTCTGCTGGGTGGCGGCCGGTTCGGCCGGGTCCATCCACAGCAAGTCGCCGTATTGCCTGACCGCTGAGGGCTTGGTCTTGCTGATGTGCCTGGCGCTCAGCGCATTTTTGGCGAGTGCTGTCCTGGCGCGCAAGGGGTTGAACCAGGCATGCAATTCCAGGCCACGCAGGTGGGCCTGCTCCACCCACATCTGCAGCGGGTCATACCAGGGCTCGGGCGCACGGCCTTGCTCTCCGGTCAGGTACTCGGTCCATGGCTCGATATCGGACGGGTAGATGGCATCGGCGCTGGGCCTGACCTGCAAAATGATGGCGTTGAGCTTGAGCTGCACCGCCTGATCGAGGATGGCAATGATTTCTGCCTTCTGCTTTTCCGTGCTCAAGTCTTTGCGGCTGGGCCAGTCTATATTCGATACCGTCGAGACCCAGGCCGCCCTGAACTCGCGCGGCGCGGGTGGCGCTTCCGCACTCGCGATCAGCGAGATTGTTGGCGCGGCCTCTGCCGCAGGCGCAGGCTTGCTTGCCGTTAACTTGCCAGGCGTCGTTGCCGCTTCCCGGCTGGCAGTATCGCCGGCGGGCGTGGTGGTACAGGCTGCCATGGTGAGCGCCAGCAGCGCGCTGAGCAGCGGCAATAAGGAAGATCGGCAAAACAAAGGCATGGGGGCTAGATGGCGTCGGTGTGAAAGACTGCAAATGCTACTGGATTCGCCTTTGATAAACCAGCCTTTCTTCCACTTTGACCATGCCAGCGCCAACATCAGGCACCGCTTCGCCGTCAGGCCGTTGCAGGCGGCGCAAGGATGAAAAAAAGGGCGCTCTCGCGCCCTGAAAAGACCCATCCATCTTGGGGGAGTGATGAGAAAAACCCGCCAGAAACTGACGGATCACGGCCATCTTTTCATTAATTGCGCACCGATGCGATTGATTTTTCGTTCAGCGTGCATGTTAAAAAGTTATGGCCTCGCCCTATAGCAATCATTTGCCGCCGGCATCAGCGCCAACACCAGCACCAGCACCGTGAAGATTGATTTCCCTGTCCGTTTATGTCATCGTTGCCATTTTTACTATTCCGATAATCGTGCTGCGAATGATGATAAGGCCGGGTTTGATGTTGACTATCTTGCGTGTCCGCCGCCTGGCCTGGGTGCTGGGCGCGATGTGCTGTGCCGCCTTGATGCAGATGGCGCCAGCGCAGGCGCAGTATGTTCAACATGAGCAACAGGCTAGGCGGGTGCGGGTGGGCGTGTATCCGAATGCACCCAAGATTTTTGTCGATGGCGCCGGAAAGCCTGCGGGAATCCTGATCGATGTCCTTGAACACATTGCTGCTACACAAGACTGGAAGCTTGATTATGTCCCGTGCGTCTGGCAAGAATGTCTCGACGCATTGAAAGACGGCAAGATAGACCTGATGCCCGATGTCGCCTACTCGCTGCAGCGTGCGCAACTGTTTGATTTTCATCAGGAGCCGTCCCTGCACAGCTGGTCGCAAGTGTTCAGCCATGCCGGGCTGCCGATCGTCTCCACTTTCGATCTTGAGGGCAAGCGGGTTGCGGTGCTGGAAGGCAGCATTCAGGAAGAATTTTTTGGCGGCATGATGCTTAACTTCGGCGTCAAAGTGAAGCTGGTCCCGGCCAAGACCCTCAACGAGGTATTCGCGCTGGTGGCGGCTGGACATGCCGATGCTGCCATCGCGAATAATTTTTTCGGCGACTTCAATGGTGCCCGCTACAAGCTGGCTGAAACGCCCATCGTGTTTCAGCCCTCCCGGCTGTTCTATGTGACAGCCAAAGGGCGCAATACCGATTTGCTGGCGCCGATAGACCGCCAGCTGAGCGCCTGGAAACGCGATCCGGATTCGGAGTATTTTCAGATATTGCAAAAATGGCGCGGCGAAAATACCAACCCCCTGTCATCGCGAGTCTGGCAGGTGCTGGGTCTGCTGGTCAGCCTGGTGGTGGCATTGCTGATCGCGGCCGCGGTATTGCGCTGGCAGGTCAAGGTCAAGGTGAAACATCTGACCGCCGCGCAAGCGAGGTTGCTGGAACAGACCGCCGAACTGGCCAGGGAGCGTGACACGGCACAGCAATATCTGGACATTGCCGGCGTCATGCTGATGGCGCTGGACAAGCAGGGCAGGATCTCGCTGATCAACAAGAAGGGCGCGTATCTGCTGGGCAGGCCAGAGCAGGAATTGCTTGGCCTTGACTGGTTCGGCAACTTCGTTCCGGCCGACGAAAGAGACGCCGCGCATGCGGATTTCCAGCGGCTGATCAGCGGCGAGGGGCAGGAGCTCGAGCGGCGCGAGAATTACATCATCAATGCGGCCGGCCAGCGCTTGCTGTTGTCCTGGACCATAATCTTGCTCAAGGATGAAAATGCGGCGGTCACGGGCACCTTGTCTTCCGCCGAAGACATCAGCAAACGCAAGCAGGCGGAAGCGGACCTGCGCATCGCCGCCACCGCCTTTGAGGCGCAGGAAGGCATCGTCATCACTGATCGCGATGGCAATATCCTGCGGATCAACCAGGCGTATACCAAGATCACCGGTTATACGGAGCAAGATGCGATAGGCCAGAAGATCAATTTCCTCAAGTCAGACCGTCACCCGGCCGAATTCTACGAAGGCATCACGCAGGCCATCGCGGCCGACGGCTTCTGGCATGGCGAAATCTGGAACACCAACAAGAACGGCGAGGTGCATCCGCACCGCGTCTCGATTTCCGCGGTGAAGCGAAGCGACGGCGCCGTCACCCATTATGTCGGCACGTATATGGACAGTACCGAACTGCGGCGATCGGAAGATAAGATCACAGAGCTGGCCTTCTTTGACCAATTGACCGGGCTGCCCAACCGCATCCTCCTGGTCGATCGTCTGCGCCAGTTCATGACCGCCAGCGCACGCAGCGAAAGACACGGCGCCCTGCTGTTTATCGATCTGGACAATTTTAAGACGCTCAACGATACCCTGGGACATGACATGGGCGACCAGCTATTGCAGCAGGTTGCACAGCGGCTCAACGCCTGCATCCGCGAGGGCGACACGGTGGCGCGTTTTGGCGGCGATGAATTCATGGTGATGCTGGCCAGCCTCAGTGCCAGCCAAAGAGAGGCGGCCGCCCAGACTGAAGTGGTGGGCGGAAAAATTCTTGCCGCGCTCAATCAACCGTATCAGCTCGATACGGTGGCCTACCGCAGCACGCCGAGCATCGGCGCCACCTTGTTCTGCGGGCATCAGAGCGAGATCGATGTGCTGTTAAAGCAGGCCGACCTCGCCATGTACAAGGCAAAGGAGGCGGGGCGCAACGCCATGCGCTTCTTCGACCCGGGCATGGAAGTGGTGGTGATGAAGCGGGCGGCGCTGGAAAAAGACTTGCACGAGGCGCTGCAGGAACAACAGTTCGTGCTGTATTACCAGCCGCAGATCGCCGGTGGCAGGCTCACCGGTGCCGAGGCGCTGATACGCTGGCAGCATCCGCAGCGCGGCATCGTGTCGCCGGCAGAATTCATCCCCCTGGCCGAAGAGACCGGGCTCATCCTGCCTTTGGGCCGCTGGGTGCTGGAATCGGCCTGCCGGCAGCTGGCCAGCTGGGCCGGCCATCCGGCGATGGAGCACCTCACCATTGCGGTGAACGTCAGTGCCCACCAGTTTAGTCAGGCAGATTTTGTCGATCAGGTGCTGGCGGTGCTGCACGACACGGGCGCCGATCCCGGCCGCCTGAAGCTGGAACTGACCGAGAGCCTGCTGGTCTCCAACATTGAGGCGGTGGTGGAAAAGATGTACGCGCTCAAGGCGAAAGGCGTGGGCTTCTCGCTCGATGACTTTGGCACCGGTTATTCTTCGCTGTCTTACCTGAAACGCCTGCCGCTCGACCAGCTGAAGATCGACCAGTCTTTTGTGCGCGATGTGCTGAGCGACCCCAATGATGCCACCATCGCCAGGACCATCATCGCGCTGGCGCAGAGCCTGGGTTTTGGCGTCATCGCCGAAGGCGTGGAAACCTTGGAGCAGAGAGATTTCCTGATCAATTCCGGGTGCCATGCCTTCCAGGGATATTTCTTTAGCCGGCCATTACCGATAGGCGGTTTCGAGGCATTTGCGCAGCAGGGCTGAATTGGCCGGGGTGTCTAGGGTGTCCGGCCTGAGGCGACCCAGTTAATCAAGGCATCAAGCGTGGCCCTGCCTTTGCCGGCGTCATCGCCGTTGATGAAGCCAACCACGATCCAGTTGGCATCGTTGATGTCGCGCACATAGCCGGCGATGGCTGTCGCGTTTTTCAGGGTGCCGGTCTTGATGCGCGCGCGTCCCTCGGAAGCGCTGTGCTTGAGGCGCTTGCGCATGGTGCCGTCGACCGCCACGATAGGCNNTGTTGTGCGCTGATGCGTTCCAGGCGTGACAGGCCAGAGCCGTTTTCCATGACCAGCCCGGCGTCGGGGATGTTATGCCTTAGAAACCAGGCGCGCACGCGTGCCTCCGCCGCCTGCAGGTGGCTGGCATACTCTTTTGCCGTGGCCGATTCTGCACCCAGCGTCAGGTAGAGGATGCGCGTCATGCTGTTGTCTGAGCGTTTGTTGACGATGCGCAGGGTATCGGCCAGCGTCTCCGACTGGCGCTCGGTGAGGAGGCTTGCGCTGGCCGGTGTCAGGCCATCGCGCACCTGCCCTTGCCAGCTGCCATCCATTTCTGTCCACAGCGCCCGTATCATGCTGGCGATATACACGTTGCGATCGAAGATATTCAGATGCGCACTGCTCTTGCAGTTGCGCGGATAGCCACCGCTGAGCAGAATCTCGATCTGGCGGTTTCTGGTGACATCCAGGACCGGCGGGCGCCATTCGGTTTCCCATTCATTGCAGGGGAGGTGATTGAAGCGCAGGTGATTCTCTATCCTGACATTGGCCTGGGGCGTCATTAAGCGTGCGCTGATGCTGTCAGCATTCGATTCAAGCTGCAGTGAAGTGAGATTGCTATGGATCAGCAAGGCATCGGGAATCACGTTGTAGTAGGCATCGGGCGTTTCGTCAAACTGCGGCGCGCCGAGATCCGGGCGTGCCGGCTGAAAATAACTGCGGTCAAGAACGATGTCTCCCTTGATCTTGCGCAGGCCTTGCTGGCGCAGGGTGCGCAGCATGATGGCCAGCTTGTCCCAGGTCAGATTCGGGTCGCCGCCGCCGCGCAAATACAGGTTGCCCCGCAAGACTTCCCGCTTCAGCGGCGCGTCGGCAAGCACCTGTGTCTTCCAGCGGAACGTCGGCCCCAGCTCCTCCAGCGCGATCAGGCTGGTGAGCAGTTTCATGGTCGAGGCCGGGACCATCGCCTGCTCCGGCATCTGCGCCAACACCGGCGCGCCACCGTCAATCGGCAGCACCAGCAGGCTCATGGCGCTCGCGGGCAAAGACGCCTGTTCCAGTGCCGTCGCTATGCCAGGCGGAAGCTTGCCCTGCGCCGCGCTTGTTGCCGACATGAGAATGCAGAGGACGAAGACGAGTGGTTTGTACATGGGAAATGTTGAGGATGGACGTGCATCCATTGTAGAGCAATCTGTCGGGGATATTCAAATGGCATAGGCCTGGCACGCAATCTGGATGCGGCTTGCAGGCCATAGTGCTTGGAAACCCCCATGGACAGTGCGTGGTGGCCGTGCCGTTATTTTGATTTGGGTTATTCAGACGAAGGCGCTGAGCAGGGGCATCGCCGATATGGACAGCAAGCCCGGCCGAGCGAAAAAGATGCTTGGTCCGCTATTTTCGGGACGGCGATTTAGTGTGGCTTGAGGACGATAGTCACTAAGGCGGAAGCATTCACCATACCTTTGAGGCTATGCATCGCTCCACCGGATAAAAACATGAGCTGACCGGCCTCGAGCACTTGAACGAGATCGCCGCAAGTGACTTCTATGCTTCCTTCAATTGCCTGAATGCTGATCTCGCCGGCAACGCTATGCGGGGGAATCATCTTGCCGGCCGGAAGTACCATGCGTATCACTTCCAGTTCTGCGGT
>CXWL01000915.1_pt1 | contig 42537 bp, 34 predicted proteins | sample 590931 | NCBI WGS metagenome assembly CXWL01 (sample SAMEA3498368, study PRJEB10139) | groundwater metagenome | biome: water well; material: biofilm material | place: Germany | collected 2015-04-27 | reverse complement strand
AGGGGTTTGGGGAGGAATTTTCCATTTGCTCCTCTTTTTGTTTTGGGGGAATTCGGGGCGGGCAAAAAACAGAAAATACAAATTCGATCTAGAGTAATGGGTTAATCTGCTTTATCAACTGTATACGGTAATGCTCAAAAACTTTGTTATAAGTTTCTAGATATTCCAATACTTCTGCTTCCGAAATACCATTTTCAAAATCTATATAATCTAAATCGCGATAATTTGCTTTGATACGGTACCAAAAGAAAAAATCAGAAATCATTAGTCGCTCCGCTCCAATAAATAACTTTTGCTCATCTCGATGTTTCTTTGTATGAAGATTCCATTTGCGACCTAATTTTGCGTCATGTAATTTATAATCCATCAATTTCTTTACAACTGAATTTACGCAATCAGTTTTTTGCCAATAATCCGAGCGAGCATTTTGCCCAGCATTTATAGCAGGCAATGCCTGTATTTCTGTAAGACCATAAACACGATTGAGTTCGGGAACAGAAAATACTAAAGCTCCTGTGTCTACGAGCGAGTAGACCTTTTTCCTAATTCCAGCATGCCCTCCTTTTCCGAATCCTTGCACACTACCGTCTAACAAATGTGTCAAAACGCTCTCAAGATAATAAAGTGCGTAATAGCATTTCACCGGAAACCACGGTGCCGCAATAACTGCAAAAGCTGAATCTTCTCGTGCCAGTTCAATATCTTTCTTTATACTTTTTAGAGTAACTTTATATAGTTTTTGAAATCGCGTAATTTCAACATTTCGTTTTGTGATTGTCCCTGTCCGAGATACGGAGAGCGTACTGCTGGCGAATGATTTTTCTAAACACTTGATGTAATTTAAGTGTGTACGAAAAGATGCTTTCGCAGAATCAAGAGGTGTTGTTTTTATAAATAAAGCCATTTCTAGTTCAAATATCACTACTTACTCTAAAATAATGTTTGGAATTTTTTCTCGGATTTTGGTTAAAGATTTTTTATAGTAGTTTTTATCTATTTCGCAAGCTGTCAAATCAAAACCCGCATTATGGCAAGCAATAGCAAGTGTTCCACTTCCTAAATGTGGATCTAATATTTTATCTCCCTTTTTAGCGAACATTTTTAAAATCCACTCATAAAGTTCAACTGGTTTTTGTGTGGGATGAGTTTTGTTTCGATTTCTCATAACGCTAAATCTAAAAATTTTCGAGGGCTTATCTAAAGAAGTCCATGCCATTTCAGCCATAGAAAAATTATTTAAGGTTTCTGGCTGTTTTTTGTCCCATATAATAAAACATCTATTGTATTTATTCTTTGTCCAGATATATCCAAAATAATTTCCACCCCATATTATCTGATTCTTTGAGACACGGAAAAGTTCTTTAAAATATTCGTCTTCAGGTTTTATATCCCATTTACTATATTCGTCCATATTAAACTTATGGTCGCCACCCCTTTTCGTTTTATTTAAAATTCCATATGGGGGATCTACAATAGCCAAGTCGAAGTATTTATCTTCGTATCTTGCCATAAGTTTAGCGTTATCCTCGTTTGTTATTTTTATTATCGGATTGTGCATAAACTAATTTTTTACCGAGAATTTATCAATCGTAAGTGTGGAAATATTACGACTGATGTCCTTTCCGAGATTATTTACAATAATGTTGTCGAAGTCGGCATAATCAATTTCTCTGACTTCATTATCAATGTGATTGTATAGATATTCAGAAAAAGTACTCGCTCGAATAATAACTATTGGTGCAGATTTAATATCATGCAAAACAGCAGGGACATATCTTGGAGTAACAACTATCGTATATTCTCCACCTATTTTTGTTCTATGCTCTGCTAATCTTCCAGCGTTTAATCCAGATAATTTATTTTTTGTTGATTTAGCATCTACGGCAAACTTCTTTTTCTTTGTTATGTATAAACATTCCAAGTCTGCGTTACCTGCACCGCCAATTTTTTTGGCTTCAACATTAATAAACATATTAAAACCGTCCGTTAAAATATCTTCAAACAGATAAGCTTCTGCTCCCTCGTTATTATTTGAGTATTGCTCAATAAGTTTTGCCAAATTAAGTAATCCATATTTCAAGTCGTCCTTTTTCTCCCCAATTTCTTCTAATAGAATCTGCGGATAGAAGTTATATATTTGTTTAACCACATCAATTTTCAATCGTTCAGGGTCTTCTAATTGCAAAGGCTTTTCGTCGAACGGATACTCGCCCATTAATTTCTGACAAAGGTTTTTAAGATTAGGATTAAGCGTAACAAAATTACGAGTTATTTTTCTGTAAGTACTTTTACCTTGAAGTAATCTACAAATAACCTCGCCTTCGGTTTTTTCTACAACCCCAGCATTTTTAAATAATTCGCTTACATAGTAATCCCATTCATATGCAGAATTAACATAAGTGTGCTCGTCTTCTTTAAATGCTTTCTCAATTTGTGCATTGTCCCATTTTCTGATTTTGATAATTTCAGTAATTAATTTCTCATAACTCTGATTATCAATATTTTCAATAAAAACTAGTAGGTAGGAAACTTCGTAAGCAAATAACTTATTTTCTATTCTTGTGTCAGAAAGAAGTTTAAAGATAAGCCTAAATGGATATAAATTAAAAACCTTATCAGAACCTCCGTGTGGGTGCTCAAACTGAATTGCCCAAAGCATTGCAAGGAAAATCTTACTAAGATTTTCCTTATTGCCTACATGTTTTAAAAATAAATTTCCAAGCGGACTAAAAAGAAAACGATCTTGTCCGTCAATCGTGTCTTTATACCCAAACATATAATATGCGAGGGTATTTATTCGATGATTGATTGAATCTAACGGAAGCTCAGGATTTCTTTCTTTGTAGTATGCAAGGTCTTTTAACTTAAGCAGTAAACCCAACTTATCATCTTTTGAAATAGATGCTTTAGAAAAATACTTCAAATTAACAGCCACAGCCGTAATCAAATCAAAATTATTTGTGTGTCTATAGAGTATCCATTTTTTCTTTTCAATTCTGTAAGTCATAAAATTATTTGATACCAGAAAGTACCTTTTTTAACAAAAGTGGCGGGACACTTTCCCCTAGACATTTTCTTATAAGAATTTCTGGCGTGTCTTGTGGCACATTCCATTTTTCTGGTAGTGAACTCAATATCATCAATTCTAAAGGAGTTAAAACTCTTGCATCAGAATATGTTCCGTCTTTTAGTCTTCTCCCTGGATGAACATTTAGTTGTGAGCTAATAGCATCATTTCTCATTGTGATAGTTGGTGAAGGCTCATCCCATTTTATTCGGCGATAAGTTGTCATATAACTTTTAATTGTTTCGCCATTATCCTTTTTTGGGTAATGCTTCTTATTCTCAAAAGCAGATTTTCCTGTTGGTGTGTTCTTCATCCACAAAATATGATTCTCGGCGTGTTTCCTTGCGAAATGCCAAGATAATTTTGATTTTTGGTTAGCTTCCAAGCTCGGTAAATGACCAATGGCTTCCTTAACTGTCTTTGACTTTTCTTTTGTTGGCCAAGCCCAATGCAAACCCTTTTTGTGCATTTTTATAATTGCTCTGTTTCTTTTTTGAGGTACGCCATATTCAGAGGTGTCCATAACCCGTGCTTCAATTTCGTAATCCTTACTATACAAACTAGATAAAATTTCCTCTAGGGTTAGGAGTTTATTTTTGAACGGAAGTTTTAGTTTTAGAAAATTCGGTACATTCTCAATGAGAATATACTTTGGTTTTTTAATGTTTATAAAATCAATAATTTTAAACACTAAATGATTCCTCTGGTCATTTAGCATGGTTTTTTGGTCTCTATTTTTTCCAGCCATACTCATACCCTGACAAGGAGGAGTTGCAATGAGAAAATCAACATTATTACCAGCGTGTTCCAGAATACTCTTAAATACTTTCTTATCTAAAATGTCGCCAGCGATCATTTTAGTATCACTATATAATTTAGAATAAAGTTTTGCCCTATCTTCCAGTAGTTCGTTTGCAACTACAATTTTTACTCCAATATCCTTAAAAAAGGCTTCTCCAATACCAGCACTTGAAAAAAGAGACACTCCATTTAATATTTTATTTGTAGTGCTTTTCATAGATACTATTTTAGCAATTCATTAACAGAAACACTAACCGCCTTTGCCAATTTTGCAATCGTTGCAAGTGTCGGATTTGTCTTTCCATTTTCTATATTGCTTACAAAGCTTCGACTAAAGCCGAGTGTCCGCACAATATCGCCTTGTGTTATACCTTTTTCTGTGCGGATACGCTTTAGGTTTTTGCCTAACTTTGCAGACTCGCTTTTCATATCCACAGTATAGCATTAACATTTACATTATACACCAATATTATAGTATAATGTAATAGATGTATAAGCCCGCCCCGAATTCCCCCAAAACAAAAAGAGGAGCAAATGGAAAATTCCTCCCCAAACCCCTCCTTTTCCATTTGCGACATCCGAATTCAAAAAAGATTAGCCGAGTGTTTTGCGAAATCCTTTCCCCAAAAAATAGTTTTCGCAAAACCGAGTCCGCATTAGTCCCGCCACCTGCCCGAATACTTGGAGGGCAGAACACCAAAGAAAAATGTCCTTTCCTTTTTCAAAAGAAATTTCACCCCCGCCAAATCAGGAAAGCAAGGAACATTTTTCTTTGGTGTCCGCCGAGGCTTTGCGAGGCGGTGGCGGAACGGTTAATTCTCGCTCAAAAAAAGTTCGAGCAAATGTTAAAATAACACCACCAAACGAAACTTGTTCGGAATTAAGAATAAGGAGCGATTTTGCAGGAGCCAAAATCGCGCTATCAATTTTTTCAAAACTCTTTCCGCCTACGGCGGAAGCGGTGAATTCCCAAAGTTCCCCCCAATGACATGAAAGAACTCAAACCAAAATATTTTCTCTACGCGAGGAAATCAACAGAGGATGATGACCATCAGATAATGTCTATTGAGGCACAGCTTTTTGAATTACATGAATATGCGCGTAGAGAAAATCTTGAAATTCTTGAGGAATTTCAAGAGTCGAAAAGCGCAAAGAAACCGGGTCGTGAATTATTTAACGAAATGATGGCCCGCATTGATAATATGGACGGCGTAGGTATTCTCGCGTGGCACCCAGACCGACTTGCTCGCAATAGTGTGGACGGCGGGCGCATCATTTACGCAGTAGACACGACCAAAATAGTTTCTTTGCGTTTTCCGACATTTTGGTTTGAGCCAACTCCGCAAGGGAAATTCATGTTGCAGGTGGCGTTCGGACAGAGTAAATATTATTCCGACAATCTTGTTGAAAATATCAATCGTGGTATCCGCCAAAAAGTCCGTCGAGGCGAGTGGTTGGTGCGCGCTCCCTTTGGCTATGTCAATAATCCCAAAACGAGAAATATTGAACCTCACCCGACTAAATCTCGCATTGTGGTAAAAGCGTTTGAGGAATACGCCAAAGGGACGCACACCCTCGGCACTATCGCCGACTTTTTGGCGGATCACGGCGTAAGTACGAAAGGAACGCCACCTGCCAAAGCTTCCGTCGCTCGTATGCTCTCCAATCGTGTCTATCTCGGCTTTACCTATCACAAAGGCGAGTATTACGACGGAAGCTTTGCGCCAATTATTTCTCCGACACTGTTTGAAGCAGTCCAAAAAATGCTTGCGAAAAAATCTCGTCCTCGCGTGCAAAAAGTACCGAACCATTTTCCATTTGCACAATTCGCTCGGTGTGGTGAGTGCGGAAGTATGATTACGGCTCAATATGCGACAAATCGTTTTGGTACTAAATATACTTACTATCGCTGTACCAAAAAGAAAGGTGTTTGCCGTCAGCCGTATCTATCTTCTTCCGCACTCATTTCGCAAGCAAAAAATCTGCTTCAATCAGTGTCGCTTCCTCTTTCAGAAATTGAGAACATGGAAAAGCAAATTGACCTGTGGGACAAAGAATCAATTTCCGAAAGAGGAAGTGTTGCCCAAAATCTTAAAACCAAACTTTCCGAAACGAAGGAGAAGCTGGACAAACTTGTTTCTATTTATCTTGACGGCGATATTGAACGCGAAATATATTTACAGCGAAAAGACNNCGCGATTTTGGCTCCTGCAAAATCGCTCCTTATTCTTAATTCCGAACAAGTTTCGTTTGGTGGACCTTAGGAGATTCGAACTCCTGACCCCCTCATTGCAAATGAGGTGCTCTACCAACTGAGCTAAAGGCCCATAAGTTTGGATTATAGCACAAGCCCTTTACTGGGGAAGAGTATCAATTTTTGACGCAAGAATGAAATCATTCTCTGCAAGCCCGCCTATAGAGTGGGTCATGAGTGATATTTCAACTTTCCCCCAACCAAAGCTTATGTCGGGGTGATGCCACTGTTCTTCTGCCAATTTCCCCACCTCATTCACAAAGGCAAGAGCTTTAGCAAAGTCTTTAAAACCAAAAGTGCGGGTCAGGCGATCTCCCGCCTCACTTAACGTCCACTGCGGGATTTGTGGCATTAAATCCTGTGCCTGTTCTTTTGTAAGTTTTTCAATCTCTCCTTCGCAAGAAGCACAATGTTTATCTTTCAGATTCATATGCGCTTTTGAGCAAGGTGCACAAGATGTGTCAGAAAGTCAGGAAACTGTACTCCAACCGCAGAGAGCGATTTTGGAAAAAGAGATTCTGTGGTCATCCCAGGAAGGCTATTGGTCTCAAGATAATAAATGCCTTTTTGTGAAATCATAAAATTAGAACATGAATAGTGACGGAGTCCGAGCGTTCTATGCATTGTCTGTGCAATCTGTCCGAGCTCATCAGTGATTTCTTTTGAAAATCGTCCTGGACATATTTCATGCGTTGTTCCTCCATATTTTGCATCATATGAAAAAAAATGGTGCTCGGTAGGAACAATTTCAACAGGTGGAAGTATATATAGCTCTTCTCCACGTAAGTTTTCAACCACGCCAACAGCGGCCTCAGTTCCTACAATTCTTTCTTCTATGAGTACTCCGCCAGAGCCATCACGCAGAAGAGCTCTCACCGCGTTATACACAGGAGCGTACCCTCCCACAATCGACACGCCAACCGATGAGCCCCACTTCACAGGCTTCACCACAACGGGCTGATGGAAGGAACGGATAACGTCCGCAATGACTGCGTCTATGTCTGAGGACTCTTCTACAAATCTGTATTTGGGAGTTTGTATCTGCTCTTCTTCTGCAAGCTTCTTTGCAAATACTTTATGCATTGCGATGTATGACGCAAACGAATCTGAACCAGTATATGGAACGCCGTGTAGTTCTAATACTTTTTGAACCTCACCATATTCGCCATGTAAACCAACGACAACCACATCCACGCTCTGAAGAGCTTTTGTTGGAGTGGTTGCCTTACCTTGTGTGTGCCACACTCCTTGACGATCAATATAAATATCACGAGGAGTAAAATGCTCTTGTGAAAGATGCGACAAAATTGCGTGCCCTGTTTTTAGTGATACCTCATGTTCGCGCGAGGGTCCTCCTCTAAGCACTCCTACAGCCGTCCCAATCATATCCACTAGTATATCAGGGGCGTATGGAGCGACTTCTTAATTTTCGATGCTTCGTGATGGCGAAGCGGTGAGCTTCAGAGTTTACATACACCGCATCAGCGTCCGTAATACCAGCACGCAAGCTTCCAAATACCTCTCGTGGGCGGTGTTTCTCATCTTTAACAACCGCAACTACTGAAATTTGAATACCGAGCTCTAACAGCGTGTTCTCTGCTGTTTTTTTATGCGTTTTACCACCGTCCACCACAATGACCTTCGGATATGTCCATTCTGTGTGTCCAAAACGTCGCGAAAGAATTTCCTTAAGAGAAGCAATGTCGTCGTTTTTACGATCTATCGACGTCCGACGTCCATAATGACCACGTATGGTGAATGTTCTGTATTCTTTCTTTTGAACCACCCCTCCGTCACTTACCACCATCACACCAATGGCGTTCGTCCCTCCAATATGAGCAGTGTCGTACGCCTCAATACGAGGAGTGTTTGATTCTTTTTCCCTTTCTTCACGAATAAGTGATACGTCTTGAACGTGGTCAAGTGCAAAGAGCTGACGCCGTATACGACCCGCTTCTTCAAATCGTTCTTCTTTTGCAAAGACACTCATTTCTTTTGTAAGGGTAGCGCGAAGCGTTTTCACTTTTCCTGAAAGAAAAAGGGAGACGTTTCGAATACTGCGAAGATATTCTTTTTTATCCATATCCCGTGGATATTGTCCAATCTGACGATTAAACTCAACTTTTGCACGACCGTGCTTACCGAGCGCGTCTACAGGACGTTCGGTATCGTAAAAAGGGAAGATTTTACGAATGAGACGTAGTGCCACTTTTAGCTGAGGTCCTGAAGTAAAAGGACCGTGTACTGCCTTTAGTTTTGTGTTGTTTGTTATTTTCTTCTTAAAATCTATATCCTTCCCCCGTATCGCAAGAACGCGCGGAATGTCCTCGTCTGTAATAACTGCGTATAGAAAACTTTTGTCATCTTTACCTTCTACGTTTGCTTTTGGTTTGTACTCCTTTATAAGTGCCGCTTCGCGCACCAGAGCTTCAAGCACTGTGGGAGTTGATTCATAAGAAATACTTTCTGACAGAGTAATCATGTCTACGATCCGTGGCCCACGCGTAGATATGAGGTCGTCGTCAAAATATGAACGTACACGGTCACGAAGTGATGTCGCCTTTCCTACATAGAGTATTTTTTTCGCCCTTCCTTTACCTCTAGTGAACAAATAAACTCCCGGTGAATCAGGAAGAATATATCTAGACAGGTCTTTACGTTCCATCCCCTTATCCTATCCAAAATCACTGCATACAGCCACACTGTGAGCAAACAGTAAAATTATGTACTGCTTGCATACACTGTTTCCAAAACCTAATCTTGAAATTCCAGTGACATGAAAAAGCGACACCGAAGTGTCGCTAGTCTTTACAATGGAACGTTATTTTCTATGGAAAAGAAAACCCCCGACATGTGTCAGGGGTTAGCATTTAGTCCTCAAGAAGACGAGGAAACGAATTCGCATATTCGCGGAGCTCTTGATGAGAGTGTGTCGATTTACGAATCCGTTGCCAGTCTAAATTTCGACTTCGATCATGTGGATGTGTAGGGTCAATAAAACGAACTCGTGAGAATATTCGCGAACCACTGTTCATATCTCGCTCATAGTGAATGATGCGACAGTTTAAATGTTTCATCTGACTATTGCGTTCGCGCATGGTGCTTGCAAGCATCTGAGGCGACCAGTGTTCCAAAATCGTACGAAAGGCCCACATGGTCTCACCGTGACAAACAACAAGTACATTTTTATGTTTGCACTTTTTGTGTAGCGTGCGAATGAAGTCACGAAGACGATTCATCATGTCTTGAAGCGTCTCTCCATCTGAAGGGCGCCAAAAGAACGCTTCGGAGTCATCATAATCCATGACTTCACCAAATTTTTGCAAACGCTCATCATAGGTCAGCATGTCGAGCTGTCCCCAATTTCGTTCAACAATTCGATTATCCGTATGCCAGTGATCGCCAAAACCAAGGTTGCCCGCAGTTTCAACAGCACGTATATACGGTGACACATAGAACTCAGGCAAAAAACCTTCGTCTGTTGTAGACTGAAACCAGTTGGCGCGAAGCCACTCTCCAGCTGTTTTCGCTTGTTCAACTCCCTTTTGCGTTAGACGTCGCTCTGATGTATGAGTCTTCATAAGACGAGCTTCGTGCTTATGAGGCGCGCCCTGTTCATACAGAGTACGAACAAGATTACCTTCTGACTCACCGTGTCGCATGAGTAGTAAAGAACGTGGCATAAATACTCTCTCCTTTGCGGTTAGACCATCTGTCTTTGTTATATCTCCATATATGAAAAGGCGCAAATGTGTATGTTTTATAGAGTGATGTACTTAAAACTTAGAATGTACATGAGGAGGTGCTTGTGTTATCTACTCTATGGTTTTTTTAAAAACCACAAATCCTCTAATCCGTGAGCGACCATGTCGCTCAAGCTTTTATCTCTTCTTTTTCTTGTGCTTGCGAAGCATTTTGGCAAGATATTCTCCTGTATGTGAGCCGTCTGCATCTGCCACTTCTTCAGGAGTTCCTTTTGCCACAATTTTTCCACCATGTACCCCGCCCTCAGGGCCAAAATCGATGAGGTAATCTGATGATTTAATCACGTCGAGATTGTGTTCAATAACTACCACGGTGTTTCCACGACGTACAAGCTCTTGGAGAATTTCTATGAGTTTTCGCACATCCTCATAATGAAGACCTACCGTAGGTTCATCAAGTAGGTAGAGCGTTTTCATCGTAATAGGACGATAGAGTTCTGAAGAAATTTTCACTCGCTGTGCCTCCCCGCCTGAAAGCGTTGTTGCGGATTGTCCAAGCGTGAGATATTCAAGTCCTGTTGCGTTCAGCGACTGAAGTCTGTCGGCAATGGCAGGAATATCTCTGAAAAACACTTCAGCTTCTTCAATGGTCATCTGCAACACTTCATAAATATTTTTTCCTCGATAGGTCACCTCGAGTGTTTCCTTCATAAAACGTGTCGCATTACATACATCGCAGGTGACATATACCGTTGGTAGGAAATGCATCTCCACAGCAATCATTCCGTTACCCTGACACGCCTCACAGCGTCCACCCGCCACGTTAAAAGAGAAACGTCCTGGTCTCCATCCTCTCGCTCTCGCCTCAGGTGTTGCAGAAAAGAGATCACGGATATGCGTAAACGCACCCGTGTAGGTGGCAGGATTTGAGCGAGGTGTGCGACCAATAGGAGACTGGTCGATAAGCACCACACGACCTACATACTCAGTCCCTGTGATAGACGCTATGTGCTGTGGCTTTACAGTGCGCTTTGCAAAGCGCTCTGAAACGTTTTTATACAAAATGTCGTAGAGAAATGTTGATTTGCCCGAGCCAGACACGCCCGTAATGCTTACGAGTTTCCCAAGAGGAACATCAATGTTTTGATTTTTTAGATTATGCAATGTTGCTCCACGCACTTTAATAGAACCTTTTTCGCTCGTACGACGCTCTCCAGGCACTTCAATTTCTTTTTCTCCACGCAAATAGGCAAGCGTGATTGAATCATTTGTGTTTTCTTTTGCGGTCAAGAGTTCTTCGAGCCACCCGTCTGCAACTACCTCTCCTCCGTGCACTCCTGCCCCTGGACCAATATCTATAAGGTAGTCTGAAGAATAAATAGTGTCTTCATCATGCTCTACCACCAAAATAGTGTTCCCAAGCTCTTTCAAGGAAAGGAGGGTCTTAATAAGACGGTCGTTATCGCGTTGATGGAGTCCTATGGTTGGCTCATCGAGCACGTACAGTGCTCCTACAAGCCCCGTACCCAGCTGTGAGGCGAGACGAATACGCTGTGCCTCTCCTCCTGAGAGCGTGGCAGCAGAACGGTCGAGCGTAAGGTAATCAAGACCCACATTCAACATAAATTGAAGACGACTGGTTATTTCTCGAATGATTGGTTTTGCAATGTCTGCGCGCATTTCTGAAAGATGGAGATTGTCCATGAAATCTTTCGCTTCCTTGATAGACATGTGCGTCACATTCACAATATTTTTACCAAGAGTTTTGTCTTTTTTATCCTTCAAATACACACGGAGAGATTCAGGACGTAAACGTTTTCCTTCACACACAGGACATATTTCATCCGAAAAAAGTGACTCCGTGCCAAGACCATTACAAGAAGGACAGGCACCATAGGGGCTATTGAAAGAAAAAAGGCGTGGCTCTACCTCCGGAAAGGAAGCGCCATCTTCTGGGCAAATAAATTTTGCTGAGAGAGTTTCTGTGGTGCCATCAGCATGGCCTATTTTTACCAATCCTTCCGATTCTTTGAGAGCCAGCTCAAGTGCTTCAGACAAACGCTCACGCGCTTGGTCAGGGGACTTTGTAAACTCTGATACAAAGATAGTATCTACCACCGCGTCCACATCATGTCGTTTGTTACGGTCAAGCGTTATTTTTTCACGAAGTGAGTGAACTTTTCCATCGACCACTGCCTTTTCGTATCCTTTTCCCAAAAGGTCGTAAAGGAGTTGATAGTATTCCCCTTTTCGTCCCACCACAACAGGTGCGTAAATAGTGACGGTGCTTTTATCAACCGCCACTCCCATGACTGCTTCTTTTTTATCTGCCGTTCTGTTTGAGATACGTTTCATCACCAATCCAATCATTTCTTCTTTTGAAAGTTTAGAAATAGGAATGTCGTGATGAATACAGTATGGCTGTCCAGCTCGGGCATACAAGACACGTAAGTAGTCATAAATTTCAGTGACCGTTGCCACGGTTGAGCGCGGGTTGTTTGAACGACTTTTTTGGTCAATAGAGATGGCAGGAGAAAGTCCTGTGATTTCATCCACATCTGGTTTTTGCATTTGGTTCAAAAACTGACGTGCATATGCAGAAAGAGATTCCACGTATCTGCGCTGACCTTCAGCAAAGATAGTGTCAAATGCAAGAGATGATTTTCCTGAGCCAGAAAGACCTGTAATAACTGTCATGGTGCCTCGCGGAATGTCTACCGAGAGATTTTTAAGGTTGTGGGTACGCGCACCTTTGACCGAGATCCATTCTCCGCCTGTTGCTTGTTCGTGCTCAGATTTCTTAGATTTTGACATGATATGAAAATTGCGTATCCTGTACACCAATATTTGGTGTCACTGTACTGAACAAAGACAAAAAAGTCCCTTCACAACAACAAATATTGGTGTGGTAGCGGGACTGGCACACCGCGCAGTATACCAAAGTGTAGCCCGTCACACTAACGTGTGACGGGCTACTGTACCCAGTGGCTACACAACTTCACCATACGCTATTACACTTTTTCAAGAACGCTTTGAATTTTTGCAACAATTTCCTCTACGGACACTTCTGCTTTTACCAAATACTCATTAGCACCAAGGGTCATCGCACGCTCTTTGTCTGACTGTTGTCCAAGGTTTGAAACGACAATCACTGGCACTGTTTTCAAGTCGTCGGTGCGTGCGCGAATGTTTTCGAGTACTGCAAAGCCGTCCATAGTTGGAAGCATCAAGTCTAGAAGAACGAGCGCTGGTCGATACTGCTCAAAAAGTGCGAGGGCTTCATTTCCATCAGACGCATACAATGTCTGATACTTACCCGCAAACGTGTGCCCGAGAAGGTTTTTGAGAACAGGGTCGTCTTCTACCACCAAAATAAATTTTGTATCGGTCATATCCTAAAGAATACCATGATGAAAATACGGTTATGCCACTGGCAATGAGAGCACGAAGGTAGTGCCTATACCCTCCGTATTAGGAATAAAACTAAGGTCTCCCCCGTGGTCTGTAGCTATGGTACGAGCAATATAAAGCCCAAGCCCATTCCCTTTTTGTTCCTTGGAAATAGCGTTTTTTGCTCTATAGAAACGTTCAAAAATGTTAGAACGATCTTCTGGCAAAATACCAATACCAGAGTCTTTGACCCGAATAAAAATTCTACGCTCAGCAGTTTCAATTGATACACGTACGGTTCCGTTTTCAGGGGTGTATTGAATAGCGTTTTCGATAAGATTATTGAGCACCCACTTTATTCGTTCACTATCAGCTCGGGCAGGCGGGTACTCCTGACCTTCCTCGTGCGAGTAGAAAAGTGAAACCTTTTTTTGCGAAGCAAGTGGCGTAAAGTCAGACATGAGCCGTTCCACCATCTCACGCATGTTTGTTGGTTGAAACTTATATTGATATTTTCCAGACTCAATGGCAGAGATATCAAGAAGTGTTCCCACAATGCCTACAAGGTCATGACTTTTATCTACCGCGCTTGCCACGAGCGCTTTTTGATTCTCGGTGAGCTGTTCTTTTTGAAGTGCTTCGAGCGCCCACCGAATACCAGTGAGCGGAGTACGAAATTGATGCGCGGCGGTTGAAATGAAATCTGACTTCACACGAGAGACTTCTGTGTCGTGTTTATGTGACTCTTCAGTGTGCGACATAAACGAATCAAAAGAGACTGCGAGTGAGCGGATTTCCGACGGTGCGTTTTCAAGAAGAGGAACCTCTACTCGAGTTTCTGTTTGCACATATTCATTCATCACTTTTGCAAGCAGTTTGAGAGGTTTTGCAACCAGCGCACTAATAATCCAAAACGTCACGCTCGATACAACAATACTGACCACAAATAAAACGAGAATATGTTGCATGAGCAGGTTTTGAAGCACGGCGTCTACTTGCACTGCGAGTGTTGGGTTAAAGGAGTTATATATTTGACCGCGCATCAGCTCGGTGGAAGCAAGGATAATGATGACAAAAATACCAACCGCAACAGCGATGACTACACCAAGCATGGTGCGAAAGCTCATCCCTTTATTCTACCACCTACGTTTTGTTAGTTTTGCTTTTTTAGGTGCCTCTGTGCCTTCTAGTGAATAGATTTCGTCACGAATAAGTGCTGCCGTTTCAAAATCAAGATTTTCAACCGCTTGTGACATACGTTCTCGAAGTTCTTTCATAAACGCTTTCGGATCTGCTTCGTAAAGCTTAGTATCAAGTGTCAGAAGCTCTTTTACTGTTTTTTGATGTTCGCTACGCATGCTTTCTGCAATGTCGTGAATCTTTTTGATAATGGTCTTTGGTGTAATACCGTGCTTTTCATTGTACGCAAGCTGTATGGCACGACGTCTATGTGTCTCCGATATGGCACGCTCCATGGAACCCGTCATCACATCTGCATACAGAATGACCTTGCCAAGTACGTTACGAGCGGCACGCCCAATTGTTTGAATAAGGGCAGTGTCTGAGCGCAAAAATCCCTCTTTGTCTGCGTCGAGTATCCCGACAAGCTCAACCTCAGGCAGGTCTAGTCCTTCACGAAGCAGGTTTACACCTACCAGCACATCAAAATCACCTTTTCGAAATGCGGTTAAAATATCAATACGTTCAATTGTTTTAATGTCGCTGTGCAAGTATTCTGCTTTGATTCTTTTTTCTTTTAAAAACACCGACAGATCTTCTGCCATTTGTTTTGTGAGTGTCGTTGCGAGCACGCGACCACCACGTTTAATAACAACCTCCGTTTCGTCAATAAAATCTGCAACTTGCCCTTTATATGAATCAGTACCGACAATAGGACGCACTGAAAGTTCGGGGTCGACAAGTCCTGTTGGGCGAATAATCTGCTCAACAATTTGTCCTGCCGGCGTGACACTGTGTTCGCGCTCGTAGGTACTTGGCGTTGCAGAGGTATAAATACATTGTCCTACGCGCTCTTCAAATTCTTCAAAGCGAAGCGGACGGTTGTCGCGGGCAGAAGGAAGACGAAATCCATACTCCACAAGATTATCTTTTCGAGAACGGTCACCGCCATACATACCGCCGATTTGTGGAATGGTTACATGAGACTCATCTATCACGGTGAGAAAATCTGCAGAACCGTCTGCTTTATGCGGAAAATACGAAAGGAGCGTATGCGGTGGTTCTCCTGATTTTCTCCCGTCAAAGTGTCTGGAGTAATTTTCAATTCCGTTGGTGTACCCAAGCTCACGAATGAGGGCAATGTCGTGCATGGTTCGACGTTTTAATCGTTCGTGCTCGAGTGGTTTTTCTTCACGTTTCAACTGTGCAAGACGTTCATCAAGCTCTGCTTGAATATCGGTAAGCGCGCGAGCACGTTCGTCTTCGCTTGTTACAAAGTGTTTTGCAGGAAATACATTGAGTGATGGAATCTCTGAAACGAGGGAGCGAGAAATGGGGTCCAAGTGCTCAATAGATGAAATAACGTCTCCATCAAAACGAATACGATACAACGCTTTGTCGTTTACGGGCATGAACTCAACCGTGTTTCCTACTGCGCGCACTAAGCCTGGAGAGAGGTCTGCGGGTGTACGCTCAAAATACAATCCAATAAACTTACGAATGAGTGCGGCTCTGTTTTCTTTTGTTCCTTTTTCAAGTTTCAAAATTACTTCTGCATATCTCTCAGGAGAGCCAAGTCCGTAAATTACTGACACCGAACCAACAATAATCACATCCTTGCGTGTAAGGAGCGCTTGGGTGGCCGCGTGGCGAAGGCGGTCAATTTCTGCATTTATCTGCGCTTCTTTTTCAATATACGTATCAGAGTGCGCCATGTACGCTTCTGGCTGATAGTAATCGTAATACGAAACAAAATAATGCACTGCGTTTTCAGGAAAAAACTCTTTGTACTCTTGTGCCAGCTGGGCAGCGAGCGTTTTGTTGTGCGCGAGTATAAGCGTTGGTTTTTGTATCTGGTTGATGATGTTTGCAACCGTATAGGTCTTACCTGTTCCAGTAGCACCAAGAAGCGTCTGATGGCGCAATCCGTCTTTTATGCCCTTTGTAAGGCCTTTTATAGCCTCTGGCTGGTCACCCGCAGGCTCAAAGGGTACGTGGAGCTTGAATCCTGACATTCTCACATCCTATCTGATTGCGAGCACTGTGAAAAGGAGTTTTATTGACAAAAAATGTATTTCACATAATAGTTTCTTCAGACGTTCTACAGGAGGAGAATAATGAGCGTATCGCAGAAACACCCTGCCCACGATCTTTTTGATCACTGGTGGGTTCCTGGTGGAATTCAAACGCTTGTAATGAGCGAATTTGAAAAAAATCCAGAAATCGATATCAATCCTGATTTACTTTCAACTTTCTTTGAAAGTCGTGGATGTCCTGAAACATCAAGGCTCGTTGCGTATATTGCTTCAACGCCTGGCCTGCTTCAAATTGGTTCGGGCTCAGTGGATGTGGGATTACTTATTGGGCTTCCGCCCACCGATGATTTCTGCGCTCGTCAAGAACTATACATTGGTTCCGTGAACCCGCGTATTTTTGCTCTGGAGTGGCTCGGATATCTTGCCCGTTCATTTGACGAAATTCCACAACCACTGCACATTGTATTCGATGGGTTTTGCAAAGCCATCGTTACGATGGTTGAAGCACCAGCGACTCCCATATCCTGGGACGAGCTTGACCCACCAGATGAGCGGCCGACACTAGAAATACCAGGGTTCGACTGACTCCGCGGCCCGCCTTAACTTAAGGCGGGCCGTCTATTTATTTGTAATAACTCCGAAGAAAATCTTCTCTGTACGCCGTAAACCTTCCCTGTTGTATTGCTTCGCGTGCGCCGTCCACAAGCTTAATGATGAACCCAAGATTATGAATTGAAGCAATGGTTGAACCAAGAATTTCTCCTGAGCGAATTAAGTGAGAAATGTATGCGCGCGAAAACCCTTCTGTGCCCGAGATAACGCACTCACTATCAAGTGGTCCGTAGTCACTTTGATGTTTCTCGCCCCGTAGATGAACAATTCCTCGCATGGTGTAGATAGAACCATGTCGTCCAATGCGTGTAGCGGCAACACAATCAAACAAATCCATTCCTTCTTCAATACCCAGAAGCAAATCTCCTGGCTCTCCAATTCCAAGAAAGTGACGTGGTTTCTCCTCGGGTAGTTCAGGAATGGCAGCTTGGAGCGCTCCTTGCATATCTTCTTTACTAAAAGAACCTCCAATACCAAAACCATCGAAATCCATGGAGGCAATTTCTTTTGCGCTCTCTGCACGCAAATCTGCGTAGCGACCTCCTTGTACAATGCCAAAAATATCTTGAGTGCGATTGGCGTTTATATTTTGTCGATGTGCCCTTAGAGAGCGCCCTGCCCATTTATGAGTACGTTCCATTGCCTCCTTTTGATACTCATATGGTTCGGTTGGTGCGGTGCATTCATCAAACGCAAAAAACATATCTGCACCAAGTGCGTGCTGTATTTCAACTGAGCGTTCGGGTGTAAAGCGATGAAGCGAACCATCATGATGCGACGTGAAGGTAACTCCTTCTTCGTCAATAATAGCGAGCTGTCCGTGCTGACTTTGAACGTTTTCATCAAACACCGCGACGGCGTGATCGCGAGCGTTTTCCTCGCCTTTTGCAATTTTTGTAATAGTTTTTCCATATGCAGCACCAAGAGAGAACACTTGAAAACCACCTGAGTCGGTCATTGTCGGACCCTTCCAGTTCATAAATGTTCCAAGCCCTCCCGCGTTTTTTACGATCTCTTCTCCAGGTTGAAGGTACAGGTGGTACGTATTTGCGAGTACTACTTGCGCGCCAATACTTTTCAATGCATCTGGAGATACTCCTTTCACGCTTGCCTTAGTCCCCACTGGTACAAATGCTGGTGTGGCGATAGTTCCATGCGGGGTATGTAACAAACCCGCGCGGGCATTGCCTGCGCGAGTTTGTATTTCAAATGAGATAGGTTTAGTCACGCTTCTCACTGTACGACACCAGAAGTGCCTACGCTAGGTATCTACTGAACCTTAAGAAGTTTTACTTGGAAGATAAGGGTTGAACCGCCCGGAATAGGTCCGTAATCATTTGCACCGTATCCAAGACTTGGAGGAATAGAAAGCATGCGTACACCTCCCTCTTTCATACCAATAAGACCCTGATCCCATCCTGCAATCACCCCTCCTGCGCCAAGCACGAATGTAAATCCATCAGGACTGTGTTTGGAAGATGCGTCGAATACCGAACCGTCCTCAAATTGTCCAACGTATTCAACAGTAATCTCTCTTCCCGCTTCAGCGGTAGCTCCTGCACCTTCCGTTACATCAGTAATAACAAGCTCGGCTGATGATGATTCCATAGTAGTGAGGGGTTGTGAAGTGGCGTCTGCGCCTGAAAAAAAGCTAAGTAAAGACGAACCAGCAAACAAAAACGCGAGCGCGACTACCACTGCAACTGATACCGCGATGCCTGTATTAATGTTCATACGTGTTGATTACTAGTAGGTGTCCTCTAGTATACCTCTAAAAATATTGAAAATCATTCTATATACAGTGAGCTGAACAAGTAATTGACAAGACTTAAAAGCTATAGTATTCTGCACGTTAGGAATAAAAAGGAGTTACACACGATGACTCAAGCGCTTGCTTGCATTGTATGCAAAAAAGAACTTCAAAATGTCTCATCAAGCGCAGGCAACCAGCCAATGAGTGGAATCGAATTTCACTCGTACGGTCACTACGGCTCGGAGGTGTTTGATCCCGGCAACAACGGGGAATACCTTGTGATAAATATTTGCGACGACTGCGCTTTCAGCGCAGCTGAACACAAATTGGTATTACATGGTCAAGACAACGGTGAAACATTCACCACAGACCGCAAGCTCAAAACGTGGTCTGCGGACTAATTTACATAAACCACTCCTTCCCAAGGAGTGGTTTTCTCTACTAAAAATATTTGGTGCGTATCTCCTTTTCAACCACGTCCCGTTCTCTACCGTACGTCAAGTATGAGAGTTCTCGCAAATCATCTATTTGGTCAAAGTTACCTTCGATAGGTGGGATAGTTTTAATGTTAAACGGTTTTTGTGGCACTCCTTTTGAGAGAATGCGTACGTAGGCGTTGAAGTTTTCAATATTTACAAAATCGAGCGTATTAAATGTTGGCGCAAACTGTTTTGCGAAAAATTCTCCGTCCTCCTCACCCACCCGAAACACAACCATAGAGCCCACGTTACCAAAGACAGCATCACGAATTTTATCGTTTACTTGTTTCAAAAACTGATGCGCAATAGTAAGCGAGAGCTTATATTTTCGCGCTTCAGAGAGAATGCCTGGAATGGAGTCAGTGGTAATGTTCTGGAATTCATCAATGTAGAAATAAAAGGGAGGAAAATCTCCACGAGGATTGTCCGCACGTGAAAGTGCTGCCATAAAGAGTTTTCCTACCAAGAGAAGCCCAAGAAGATTGGCATTCTTCTCGCCTAAACGGCCTTTGGAAAGATTTACCAAAAGAATCTTCTTTGTGTCCATAATCTCTCGAAAATTAAAAGAAGAATGTTGTTGACCGACGATAGGGCGAATGAAATCGTTTGCGGTAAAATCATCAAATTTGTTGGTGATCCACGGCACCATGTTTTGCAGGGACGCCTCCCCCTCTGCTTTTGTTGCAATTTCAGTCCAGAACTGATTCACAATTGGATTATTGCTTCGCATAATCTTGTGGTTTCTAAACTCAACGTCAGCAAGCACCCGCGCAATATCAAGCATGGTTGACCCTGAAGCAGGGTCTTCCATGACAAGCATCGTTGCGTTGCGGAAGTACTGTTCAAAAGCAGGACCCATGCTTTCAGGCACGTCGCCGTACAAACGACGAAAAATCATCAACAGTTCGTTCACAATAAATGTTTTTTGTTCGGGGCGTGATGGATCGTACTCAAGAAGATTGAGTCCAAATGGACGATCGAGATGTGCAGGATCAAAGTAAATAACATCCTCGTACCGCTCTGGAGGTACACACGCAAGAATGTCGAGAATGTCATTGCCGTGTGGATCAATGAAACAAACGCCATCACCATTTTTTATATCTTGAATAGCAAGATTTTTGAGAAGCACCGACTTACCTGTACCCGTCTGTCCAATAGCATAGAGGTGACGAAGGCGGTCTTGAGCCGCCAGACGAACTTCGCTCGTCGTGCCTCGAAAGGTGTTTGAGCCAAGCAATGTTCCTTCTCGTGGCAAATCCACAGGGGCAGATGATGCAGTAAAGCGAGCTTGTTTCAAGTGTGGAGAGGTTTTAATTCCTTTCGTTGGGAAATGGAACATCGTCGTTGTTTCGCGCACCGAAAGCGGAAGTCGCTGAGAGGGTGTGAAAATACGCCATGAAAAGTTACGAAGAAAGGTACGCAGTGTGCCACCCTCCAATCTCTTAAAAATAAGTCGATTGCCCTTTGAATCCTCAAATTGGTTAAACGCCGCTTCGAGCTCGCCAAGAGTTTTCTTGGCGAGCATCTCTTGCAGAGACGAACTCACGATACGAATATTTACTTCGAGCATTGGCGTTGAGCGTTTTTTCTCTACAGATTGAACGAGGGTTTCATCAACGTGACCTGCGTCTTTTTTTGATGAACGGAAGAACGCAAAAAACTCTCGCACAAGCTCTCGTCTCCAATCCTCACTAATTTCAAAAGCGTGTGATTTACTTTCACCCTTACGGAGCGCTTTTAATATTTTATGATATGACTTTTCATATTTGTTTGGGGCTGGCCGAATGACAAATTGAATCGCAGCACCCTCTCCGTCTCCCTGAATTTTATCAAACGCATTGAGTACAAGATTGAGCGGATCATAATCAAACTCAGTATATTCTTTGAGTGAGAGTGGGTGCGAGTGGTATTGCTTCGCGGTTGAACCAAACGCAACACCGTCTTGAGAAAAAGCGTTGTAGTCATTGAGTTGTTTTACAATGACTGCGTTTGGGTAAATAGAGAGAATAAGTTTTTCAAACAAATCACAGCGACTGTTTGGAACAGCAGTGTAAAAACGCAAATGTGGGCTATTAGTCGGCACAGCAAGCTCCATGGTGAAGTACGGCGGTTCTCCTGAGTAGGCATGTTCAACCGCCATCATGCCTGCGTAAAATTGCTCCATTGAGGAAACGAGTTCCTTCAACGAGCGTCCTCGCTCTTCTTTTTGTGCATCGCTTTCGCTCTCAGGGAGAGCAATTTCATACAAAGTCATGTGAAGTGATTTCCACTCAGGAGCACGCTCATCCAGCCCTTTTACTTTCATGCCAGCCAAAAGGTACGCCACCAAAAAACGATGAAAATCATCCTCAAGATGCGGATTCTTCAGATTTCGGAGTACCGAGAATGCGTTTTTTATTCCACGCGCTTCCATAATAGAGCGCAATTCATTCATCGTTTCGTCGTCTGCCTCAGGGTCAAGCGTGAGCGCAATCTCACGTGCCTCCTCGGCAGCCATTTGAAACTCTGGAGCATGTGTTTGCTCTAGGGGGGACTTGAGATGGTGCGTGAGACGTTCGCGAACCACCTCTTCACGTGAGAGTGATTCATTCATGGATGCAAGTTGACGCTCTTTTGCCTCAACTTGTGCGCGTAGATGTGCCAGCTCCTCTTCCTGAGATGAAAGGGATTTTACTGGACCTTCATAGGTCATTGCCATCGCTACAGTATACCGCGCGTACGGTAACGAGAGGCACAGTGTGGATATATTCGTACCTCTCCCCTGACGGATTATAAAAAATAGATGTGATATTTTCACTCACCTACGAAAGGAGTTACCAGACACGAATCCCCACTCGTATCCATATGTACATTCTTCCTTCTTCCTTCTTCATCCCACTTCCGTTCCATAATAAGTCCTATAGGACAAAATAAGGATTACGTTTATCCTCTGAGTGATTTTGTTAAGAGATACATGCTGAACTCACTCTTTTCTTTTCTTTGTGGATGAGCTATTTCTTTTTAAAAAAGTTTAGAACAACATTCCTACGAACATACAAAAGTATCGCGCTACCAAACCACACAAGTACCGCTGTAACAAAGAGACCTCCACCATCATTATTTGGGTCAATGCCTAGAGGAGTGAATAAATGGAAAAAGAGTGCACCCGTCATCACGCAAAGTGCGAGAAGTGCTCCCCATGCTTGTAAAACGCGTGTTGATTTCCATATGCCAACAATAAGGAGGGTTGATGCCAGTAATTCAACCGAACCAATAACGTACGCACTAAAAAGACCATTGTCCGCAAACAGTCCTGTGAACCCAAGTGTCCCCGCCCACTCATTTAATATGCTAAATATAGTTTCTGTGTTTGGGTGATTAGAAAATTTAAACCGAAGGGAATCAACAAACACGATGGTGATAAAAAGCGCAAGAGCGTGTGGAACTAGTGTCGATATGTTCTTCATGTATTCAGAGTATCATTTTTTATATGAGGACGATTAAGGAGAGTGAGGGCAAGCGCCATCGTCATAATTGAAAGGTCCCGGAAGAGTACTTGGAAATCTCCAAGGTTGAAAAGTACAATGACCCCAAGGAGAAGGGTGGCAAGAAGAGATGGGATAAAAATCCTGCGACCAGACAAGATCCAAAGACCAATAATAATTTCTAGAATTCCAAACAAATGAAGCAGTACTGTATCGGAAAGTATTCCTTCAAAAAAGGAAGGAAAGTACCCTATCCACGAGTACGGGTCAAAAAATGCATTCAACGCAGGAAATAAAAAAGCAAAAGCGACACCTGTGCGAAGAAGAAGACTGACCGCTCGATGGGTATTCATGCGACATAAAAAGTATACACCTATCTTATGGACAATATATTCGAGGAGGTGCACACTTATTCATACTGCAACAGTGCAGGTGGTTCTTTAACCGTACGAGGTGCCTAATGTTGAAAACTGTATGCTTATTTCTGATAAGCACATTGCTTATCATTACTCCTAGTGAAGCCCAGCGTATCGACCCAAGAACAGTCTATAAAAGCGTCATTTGTAATGACCTCATGTCGGCGCGTCGCATGGGTGAACGTTGGCGCTTAATGCAAGAGAGTGGCTGGATTGAACAAGCGGCAATTGAGATTGTTGAACAACACTGCTTTTATCTTCCTGAAGGGAATGCACGTGTTATGCCTGCTTATTTTTTAGATTCATGGTCGCACGGAACACACTCGCTCATGATTACTCAATCCTACTTTGTACACGAAGGAAGAAGAGTATATTTCTATGAATTTACTCTTGGAAACAGTACATAATAAAAAACCACAAGCAAATTTGCTTGTGGTTTTCTATATTTGCATTTCGTTAGTACGAGGATGGTATTTGTGGCATGCCACCAGCTCCAAGTTCCATAAATGAAACCGTGCTTGGTGGTACAAACTTTGTTGAGTCGAGGGTCCACGGCAAACACGAATACTCCACCTGCGCGTCTGCTCCAACCGTTCCAACAGCGTCCCCTCCCGCGACAGCTTGTTGGTCTTTTGGAATAAGCATCTTCATCCCACTCGGCGCCATATCAGACCACGTATAGATATATCCGTCTGCTTGAATCATGTGCGACGACACTTCTTGACCACCAAGCGCTTGTGGGCGAGAAGTAAAATCTGCACGAATCATACCGTTTGATATATACGTAGTACCTTCAGAAGGTGCCGCCTCAACAAATGTTGAAACCGTACAAGTCCACGACCCCGCCCTAGCAATCATCTCTCCGAAACTTCCAGAGCCCTCGCTTACTTCCTGGGTATCAGACGTGGCACCCTCAGGTGCATCTGCACCCTTACTAGACAACAACCACGCACCCCCACCAACAACCACAATCAATGCCACGAGACCAATAAGTACATTTGTATTCATACTAAATATAATTTTTGTAAGTACATTCTCAGTATACCTCCTACTCGTTTGGAGCAGGCGGAACGGGTGGAGGAGTGGATGCGGAGGATAATGGAGGTGACGTAGACGAAGCGGGCGTGTGCTCTTCCTCCTCCTCTTTTTTCATAATCTGAAAAGCCCTTCGAGCATGAGCGATTAGGTGGTGTCCATAAAGATAGTGAACAAGGAAGCCGAGAATAAGAAGGAGGACAAGCCCTCCGAGCACGTAGGGTGAGTATTCTTTTAGGAAACTTGCGAAGAACATCGGTGTAGCAGACACATCAATACCTGCGTCTCGAATATTTCCTGCACGGTCAACCGCGCGGACAATCACATGTGCTCCCGCTTCACCAAATGAAGGAAGCTGGTACGGGCTTTCTGTTTGTATGAACACGGGAGAGGCGGTTGTTGGACTTGATTTATCAATGACCCCCACTTCATAGCGCTCCACTCCCGAAAGGTTGTCGGTGGTAAAGAAGGAGAGAAGTACCCGTTCCACCACAATGGTTGCTGCAAGAACGTAATTTGATTGCGGACGAAACTTTGCTGGAGGCGTAGTATCAATGCGCACGAGATAATGACCCGTGTTACCCCATACCCCATTTTGTTGCGCTCTCACATGCAAGTACCACAAACCGTCATCAAGATTCTCATAGCTCACGCTCGGTGCAGTGGTGGTAACGGTGGTCGGTGGAACCGTTGCTGGAAACGTATCGAATACGACAGAATATCCATTAACGCCTGCAAGTGGATCCCAAGCAAACACAGGGCTGTTGTTGTTATACCAAGCCTCTTGTGATGGGTGAGTTTCAGAATAAATAGGTACACCTTCAGGAGCTTTTTGAACGATGGTGTATCTTGCGCTACCATATTCAACTCGCGCTTGTGAGCCAAAGCCATCGTTTAAAAGAACTTCTGAGTCTTCCTGAACCCTGACAACCGCAGTACCTGTTTTTTTTGCTTTGAAGGTAATCGTACCAATAATGCCAGACGAAGTGACGATGCCGTTTGGAACCGCTCCTACATATGACGCTGTGCCTCTTTGATTGTCATAGGAAGGAGGTTCAAGCCAAAGACCAATGATTGAGGTCCCGCCTGCTGGGTTTGTAATTGAAAGCATATCTGCGTCATATCGCACCGTAATATTGAGTGTGTTAACACTTACCCCTTTAGTGTCGATTAGCAAAGGTACTTCAAACGTCGATCCTTCAACAAAGCTTGCTTGTCGTGGAGAAAATTGAAGAGAAACGCTCGACAGTAAACTATTTGCATCATAGGTCGTCTGTGCCACTCCCTGCATGGGCACAAAAAACATAACGCCGACAAAAAGCCACGTAAAATTATTTCGCACGCCCTGCGAAATGGTCATAGCTACAGTATAACAAACCTACGCATTGGGGTTTTAAGAAAATGTAGCTGGGGAGCAGGGAATCGAACCCCAATTAAAGGCTTCAAAGGCCTCTGTCCTACCGTTAGACGACTCCCCATTGATTTATTTATTCTGCGATAAAAGCTCAAGAACGGCAAGCTCTAGAGCGAGAGCAGGAATAGGAGAAAAACGAATACGAGCACTTGCGTCAAGAAATACACGGAGTGTTTCGTGCGAAAGTTTGGATTCTGTATCCTCTGCAATACGCTTCACATTTCCATACTCCTCTCCAAGTTCCTCTTGTAGGGCACAGTGGAGCTCGGGCGCATATCGCACGAGAAGAACTTGACGCATATATTCGAGCACTATAGAGAGATATAATGGAATATCAATATCTTGTGCTTGTGCTTTTTGCACCGTCAAAAGCGCCTTATTTGTATCCCCTTTTGATAAGGCTTCAACGAGATTTTGAATAAACTCATGGCGTGGTGCCCCCGTTACTTTTTCTGCCTCTTCACGGGAAATGTTTTTATCTTTGGAAACAGAAAACACCTTTTCAAGGGTTGAGAGTGCATCTCGATATGAACCTTCGGAAAGAAACGCTACCAAGTCCGCAACACCCTGCCCGAGAGCGTATCCTTCACTTTTTGCAACAGACGTGATGAGTTTGATGAGTCCTGTGCGTGTTGGTTTTTTAAACTCAAACACCTGACACCTTGAAAGAACGGTATCTGGAACTTTACTACGTTCCGTAGTCGCAAGAATAAATACCACATGGGAGGGTGGCTCCTCCAGCGTTTTAAGAAGCGCATTCCATGCGCCTTTTGAAAGCATGTGAGCTTCATCCAGAATATATACTTTGTAGGGTGATTCAAACGGAAGCGTGTACACACCTTCTATGAGCTCGCGCATATGGTCTACCTGCGTGTGCGAAGCGGCGTCTATCTCGTATAAGTCATTGTTGCTACACCCAATCTCACGCGCAAAAATGCGCGCCACTGTGGTTTTTCCGAGTCCGCGTGAGCCAGAAAATAAATAAGCATGACCAATTTTCTTGGCGCGTATCTCCTGCGATAAAGTATCGGTAATATGGTCTTGCCCTGCTATTTCGCTAAATTTCTGTGGGCGATATGTGCGATACAGAGATTGATGCATGTGGGTTTATAGTATACCCTGACGAAGGAGTATTCACATTGATCATGCGCCTTTAGCGCATGGGGCGGTCCCTTATGTAGGGGACACTCGGGGAACACCCACGCGAAACACTGTTTCGCGTGGGTGTTTATTTTTTAATTACCTCTTCAAACTGCTCAAGAGAGTTGGTGTTCATAAGCTTGGCGCGTAACTCTCCTGCCCCATCGTATCCTGTCACAAATGCCTTAAAGTGTTTTTTTAAAATTGCGTAGTGTTTTGAGGGAGTGAGTGTAGTGAAATATGTTGCCAGAAGGTGAAGCGCCTCTAGCTTATCTTCGGGTGTTTTTCCTACACCGCCGTCTTCTGAAAATAACCAAGGATTTCCAAAAACTGCACGTCCAAGCATCATCCCATCAAACCCATATGTTTCTGCTTTTTCTCTTGCATCAGCAATATCTGTCAAATCTCCGTTTGCAATAAGCTTCACGTTTGGGTTTATGCTCCGACAGAGCTTTACAATATCTTCTGCGAGCTCGTAGTGTGCTGGCACTTTGGACATTTCCTTTCTGGTGCGTAGGTGTATAGATAGCGCAGAAATGTCCTCAGTGAGAATCTCAGGAAACCAAGTGTCATAAGAAATGGTGTTATACCCAATACGTGTTTTAACGGAGACGGGAATTTTTCCTTGCGTACCTTTAATCGCGGCTCGAATCACCTCTTTTGCTTGTAGAGGGTTTTGAATGTGCGCCGCTCCTGCGCCTTGCTTTTCAATACTTTTATCTGGACATCCCATGTTTATATCAACACCATCAAATCCAAGTGAGAGCGCAAGAGCCGAGGCATATTCCATCGTTTGTGGATTTGAAGTAAAAAACTGTGCCACGATGGGATGTTCTCCTTTAGTAAATTGTAAATCCCGCATTAAAGGATTTTCAGAATCATTTCCATATATGGAAATATTGTTTGTGTTCTTTTTTCCACGAGTGTAGAACAGGCCGTCCGCCGATACGAATTCGGTCCACATCACATCTGGTTTTCCATATTCAGCAACCAACCGTCTTAACGCAGGGTCAGTGACGTCTGCAAGAGGGGCAAGCACAAAAAATGGATGAGGTAACTTTTTCCAAAAATCTTCCATATGTGTAACTACCGTACTATGACCCACTGTTTATCACCACACCAATCTGATTGGTGTGGTGGCGAGTGTGAAAAATGGTTTTGGTAACGTATCCCAGAAAGAAGTCATGTAAAACACCCTACCACTGCTTCCTTTTTAGATACACCTTGCCATCGAAACGCAAATCGACGTATTCGAGTGACCCGTCCATCAGATTTAGGGTGGGAAGCGCAGCACGCGCATCTTTGAGTGCTTGCACTTCTTGACCAAGCACGTACGTAATTCGTGTACCGCTCTCAGCAAACAAATCCACTTCATCCCCCCGAATACTTACTGCAGTCAAGGGAGTACCGAACGCTTCCAAACTTCCTACAAATGAAAGAATTTGAGGAAGTGTTTCAAATCCAATGACGCGTGCACGCAGTGGATATGAGTTGGTTGTTGAAGCATTGTCTATTTCTCCTCGCACCAAAAGAAGAGGTGACGTGCTTGCACGCATCTGTGCTTTTGCAAAAATAAAACCGTGTTCATCTGTTTCGTAACACTCAGTAAACGTTTCGCCACTAGGAAGCCCACACCATAAAAAGGCAACGTTTCTATCAACTGCAGAAATGGTAAGCCCTGTGAATCCATTACGGGTAATCTCAAGAGATGCTATGCGCGGGTACGCATCAAGAATACGATGTAGTATTTTTTCTTCTGGATAAAAAAAGAATGAATTATTTGGTATGACATAGTACCGTGCGCCCTCCATAGCTTCTTTTGTCAGAGCTTCTATTGCATCACTGTTTGCTACCGTACTCGCCTCAACATGCTGTATACGTACTTCATCTCGCCACAGACCGTATACCAGAAGACCACACAGCAGAAAAAACGCACCAAGCACGAACCCACGCATACGCACGCGCCCTTGTTCACGACGCTCCCGCAAGCGTTTTGCACGTGTAGGCGCAGAAAGCTTCTTGCTCGACTGCTTACGAACTGTTCTTGACGCTTTTTTGCGTATCGTAGGCTTCTCCCGCCCTATATCAAATGATTTCTTTGCCGACATACGGAACAAGTACGCTTGGAACCCTTACACTACCGTCGGCTTGTTGAAAATTCTCCACAATAGAAACGAGGATACGAGGAGTGGGTATCGCTGTTGAATTAAGAGAGTGCGCAAACTTCACCGTGCCATCATCATCACGATAACGAGTATTCAAACGACGCGTTTGAAAATCATGGAAATATGATGCGGAGCTGATTTCTCGATAGGTTTTCTCTGCTGGTACCCACAGTTCAATGTCGTACTTCTTTACTTGTCCAAGTCCCAAGTCTCCTCCACAGTTCACCACCGTATGGTATGGAATACCGAGAGACTCGATAAACTCTTCGGTGTTGCGATTCAGCCAATCGTGCCACCGTACGGACTCTTCATGAGACGCCTCACAAAGAATGACTTGCTCCCATTTATAAAATTCATGCACACGAATAAGTCCACGCACATCTTTTCCGTGCGCCCCGGCTTCACGACGAAAACAAGGCGAGAAGGCAAGGAATTTTTGTGGCAAATCTTTTTTCTCAAGCGTTTCGTCCATGTAATAGCCCATCGTTCCCACCTCCGCGGTACCCGCAAGATATTCACCGTCTTGTGTTTTATATAAATCTTCCTCACCTTGTGGCAGATACCCTGTACCCATAAACGCTTCCTTACGTACCAACGCAGGAACAATGAGTGGCGTAAGCTCTTTTCCAAGAAAGAAATCTTGTGCATATCGCCAGATAGCAAAAGCAAGACGTGCACCATCATTTTTAAGAAAGTATCCACGAAACCCTGCCACTTTACTTCCGCGTTCAAAATCCACCATGTCACGCTCAGTCATGATGTCTACGTGATTTTTTGGTTCAAAATCAAAGGAAGGCACGTCACCCCATTTCTTTACTTCTTGATTGTCAGCATCACTCTCGCCCTCAGGCACACCAATGTCTGGAATATTAGGAACTTGAAGCATGAGTTTCTGCCACTCTTCCATTACTTTTGAATAGTGTTCATCGAACTCCGCCATGCCCGCCTTCACGTGGCGCATAGACTCAAGGAGTTTTTCTTTTTCCTCACCCTTGGTGTGCACGATGGTGTGCGAGGCACGGTTTTGTTCTGCGCGTCTGTTGTCTATCTCACTACGTAAGCGTTTACGTTCATCGTCAAGAGAAATGAGGCGGTTTATATCCACCGTAAGGTGTTTTTTACGCACACCTTCTTTTACGAGCTCCGCGTTCTCGCGAATAAAATGAATGTCGAGCATGTTGAGTATATATTGTACGTTAAAACCACTTATTCCAAAAGTCCTGTTCTGTGGTATAGTCCGCGTCAGAGAAAGGAGTACAAGCGTGACTGATTCAAAACGCCTAACGCTAGGACCTTCGCATCCTGACGTTATCGATTCTGCAAAACTTCAGGAAAATATCCAAGACGCGCAAGCAAGGTTTAACGAGCTCTCGCCTGAAGAGCAAATGTTCCATCGCTTTGCCCAAAAAGTAAGCGCCGCTTGCTCAAGCCTCAAACCTGGCAGTCTTTCAAAAGAAGATGTCGCCAGACAGCTCCTTACTCATGAAGTAAGCGAGAAGTACGCGCAGTGGATGCTCAAGAAACCTCGCTTGCGAGAGTTCCTAGAAATATAACTAAGCACACGGACAATATCATCCGTGTGTTTTACTTTTCATCTTGAAGTTTCTCGAGTTCGTTCTCAAGGCGTTCTTTTGTCGTTTCTACGTTTTCCTCCAAGGCGTCAAGCATTTGTATTTCTTCTTCCTTATCTCCCACGTCTCTATGTGAAAGGAGCGTTCGTTCTTTTTTAATATTGCGATGCATTGTTGAAAAGGCCGCGTCGAGTGTCTTTTTTATATGTGCAAGACCAGCTCCTGCATGAGCACGTACGTGTTTTCGTTTCCACCACAAAAGCCCACTCAAGAGAATGACCACACCCAACAGTAGCGGCCACGAGAGTAACACTCCGAGCGTGGTAGCAATAAAGGAGGAACGCACGCTCACGTGCACGGGTGCTGTGGGGAAACTTGAAGCACCTCGAGCGTCATATCCTGTAGCGGTTACGTAGTATTCTCCTGCGAGCTGTAGTTTCGTAAGAAGCGTACTCCATGTACCGTCTGTGTTCACCACCGTTTCAATGCGTTGTGGCAATGCCGAGACTGAACCTCCCCAGATATTCTTTGCAATAAGCTGAGGTGAGAACACAAGAACAACTTTACTAATACCACTCGGTGTGTCTCCTGTTATTTGCGAGCGTGTGTCACCAAGCGTTACCACTTGTGGATATGAGAGGATGCGCGGTGTTTGCAGTGGCACCACATTAATTAAAATATAGTCACGCGTTTCGTTTCCATAGGAGTCCACCACCCGAAGAGTGAGTGTATGTGCTCCTGCCCCTGCGTTAAATTCATATATACCTGATGCACTATCTTCCCAAGGTAGATACGCTCCTCCATCTAAAGAAAAATCATATGAAGCAATCCCTGAGTCGTCGCTTGCACGCACACGAACTCTAATGAAGGGGTCAGATTTTGACTCTCGTACAATTTCAGTAAAAACATCGATACGTGGACCTTCGGTGTCTGGACCCGTCGGCTCTTCGTCTTGCTCTTCTTCATCCTCATCTTCTACTGGAACAGGTTTCGGCACCGCGCCTTCTTGTACGGTATAGCTTCCTCCACGAGTTCCCGAGAGCAGGTTTGTTCCCTTGCCATCATTTGCAAGAATGGAAGCAGAAACAAATGAAAGGGAGCCCGCTCCTGCTTTCTTTGCCCGCATAGTAATAGTCGCAATCTTTCCCGCAGATCCTGTGTATCCTGGATTAAGAACGACCCCTTCAAACGTAGCGCCCGCTCCTTGCTTAATTGGCTCTTGCACCCAGAAATTTACAATAGAACCAGAATTTGATACTCCAAGGACGTCAAACATGTCAGACGGTACCGACACCGTGCCAGAAACCGCATTCATTGCCTGGTTAGTGCTTTCAGCATACACCGCAGCAGCAATAGTGTCTCCTACCTTATACGTGCCCGTAGCAGGAGAGAGGTAGAGTGACGCAGCATTCACTCCCTGTATGCCCGCAAAGAAAAGTATTCCTACAAGAAGAAAGACACGTGTCATGAATGTGTACGTCGAAATCGTTTCCATAAGTATACAATCAGCAAGACACCAAAAATGACACCAACTGCGTATGGAAGGGCGAGAAGTGTTTTTTCTTCAACCTTACTTATCAGTGTTGTCTTGCGCACATTTCCTGCGTAGTCATACGCGCGAACATCGATACGATTAAACCAAGAGTCGTGCTGGACAATGTATGGTGTAGACGTTCGCTTCCACTCTCCACCACTCTCTCGAACTTCAAAGTGACTGATGCCACTCTCACGATCTTCAGCTAACAGCACAACAAACGCAGGTAATTCTGACGTGCTCCCACGCTCCGCAAAAACCCATTCTGGTGGTGTTGTGTCTATGTGCTCTTCAATCGTTGGCGCTTCACCCTCAAGTGAAAGAGTACGGTCGGAAACCGCAATCCTCGTTCCCTCTCCGTCATGTGCAAACACCGCAGACTCTTCAAGCACTACATCACCCACGCGTGGAGATACGTTTACGGAAAACAGAAACCCGTCGCCCGTTGGACTTCCAATCACACTAGAAAAACCACTCGGCATAAGTCCAGAAAAACGGATTGTATTTTTTTCAATACGAGGTGGTTCGACCCAAAATAACGCGACACTTTCTCCTGTTTGAACATTGGAAATATCAGCACGTTCGTCAAAACGAAGCGTTCCTTCAACCGCATTAATAGGGGTGTCTGTTCGAGAAACAAACACAGATACTTTTCCGTCTCCTGAAGGGAGTTGTTCAAGCTGGATCGAAAATCCTTCCTGGGCGGAAGCGCTTTGTGCGAACAGGAGCAATCCGAGTAAGATAATTTTTTTCATACTTAGTTGGTCCAATAATACGCGATAATACTGAAGTCCACGAGATTAATTTTTCCGTCCCCATTCAAGCGTTCGACTTCATCCGTGACAATTTCACCAACAAGAGCACGCTGGTACCAATATGCAGCGATAGAAAAGTCGTACAGGTTTACTCTTCCGTCCTTACTCAAATCTCCCATCATCGCCGTGTTCTGTCGTTCGGTCGCAGACCCGACCTTAAATGACAACAGGTTACTGAATGGCGACACCACGTTATTCGATTGCGCTTGTGATTTTGCAGTGTGTTTACCCAGCTCAAGTATTGAAGAGTTGAACTGAAGAAGATACACTCCATCTTCATCTGCTGGTGTTTGGAAAAAGTGCGGCACTTCTGAGTTCACCTGCACCGCTACCGAGGCATCGGGTACCGTCACGCCAAACAATGTCATGGTGTCACCTTGTTTAATTTGCTCATAGTCAGTTGAAAGCAGTGGTGCAAGAAATACGCCTGTAATTTCCGTACTGCCATTTTCTGGCAATGTCACGGGAATAGAAAACGCAGGAGAACGTTTCTTGCTTGGATCCACTGCTACCACCGAAAACGTATAATTTCCTTCTGAAAGACCAGATTTTGAAAATGAAAATTTTGCATCAGGTCCCGATACAGTACGTAATATTTCTCTGTTATTTTGATAAAAATAAATAGTGCTGTTTGGGTACGCTCGCCCTGATACTGCAATACTTGAACCTCCTCCTGTGGTTCCGCCGCCACCCCCTCCGCCACCCCCTCCGCCTGTTGTTCCAGATGGAGTTGAAGAGATTTCCGTAGAGGTAGCAATAGCATTTCCAAATGCGTCGTTCACCACAACTATAAAGTAGTATGTTGTTCCGTTTGTAAGTCCTGTCTGCGTTGAAAGAAGCACCCCGCCAACATTTGTGTACGTATACGCACCTCCCCCCGTCGTTGACTGCCCTACTGAATACGTTGTCGGAGTCCAACCAAGCACGCCCTGAGAAGCTGTCCACGAAAGAGACACTTGTGCATTTCCTGCGGTAGAACTAATCACAGGACTTGAAGCAACAGGAAACGTGAGAAAACCAGAAATAGCGTTGAAACTTGCAGATGAAGAGGTTCCTATACCAAGCTCCCCCAAGGAGCCCCACAGCTGAAAACCAGCAGAAGTACCGTACCCGCTTGGCGCAACGACAGGGTCAAGCAGTTTGTAATTTGTTGAGGTAAACTCGTCAGCAAATACCATGGGAGTTCCTATGAGTACCAATAAGAAAAACACCGCACTAAATGGAATGTGCCGTGTTTTTCTTTGAACACTTCTCATGCGCATATCATAACGCGCTTTGGAGCGGGTCTTACTGACCAATGTTGAGAGAAGCCACTTCAACGATAACGTTTTTACTTGGGCTATACAGATACGCTTTTTGCGCTGTGGTGTAGAGAAGCACCTGGTCTCCCACCTCAGCGTTAGCAAAGAAGGGCTGTCCTGATAGCTGAGCTGTGTCTGTGACCGTTGCAAGTGTTGGAAGTTCTCCTGTAGGCAAATCGATAAGCTTCTCAACTTTAGCAACAACCGCTTCAATTTTTTGCTGGTTTACGACACTTGGGTCGCTAGTGAGGGTTTTATACTCCATGTAGAGATATACCGTTGCCGCGAGAAAGAGTGCCACAAGCCCGCCGAGAATGTAGTACAGTTTTTTACTTTTTGTTGGTGCTGAGTTTACGTTTTCCATTGATTCCATAAATAGTGCAGTGATGAATTAAATAATGGTTACGGTGCCTCGGCTCCTGCGTCTAGTCCATCATCTGCTGCCTCCTCTCCAGAAGGTTCCTCAGGTTCTGTAGGGATGGGGGCTACGGTTGTATCAGACTCTCCAAGATTTATAGGAGCTACTTCAAGAATTTTGTTTGCCGTAGGGTCATACAGGTACGCTTTGCGTGCAGTCGCGTAGAGAAGAACTTTGTCTCCTACTTTTGCTTTTGCAAAAAATGCTTGGTCTGCAAGCTTGGTAGGGTCACTCACGGTAGCAATGGTAGGAAGCTCGTCAGCTGGAAGAATGATAATTTTCCCAACAATAGCCACAAGCGCTTCAGCTTCTTTGCGAGCCGCCGCCTGAGGGTCTTCTTTAAGCTTCGTTACCTCCATATACAGGTATCCCGCCGCGCCAAGCACGATAATCAAAACTCCTACAAGCACTGGAAGCAATAACTTCTTTTTATCCATAGTATTCGTTGAATATTAAATCAATGTCTCACTTATCATACTATCTTTTGGCAAGCCTACAAAGCACCCTGTGGACTACTTTCCGTACTGACCGTCTATTTTCTGGTAAACATACTCAGAGGTCTGGGCGATAGACTCGATAAGCGCATCTACGTCGTTACCACGTGTCATCACACACAGAAGGTACGGATGATTCGGATAGTACACAATGCCGCAGTCGTGGAATTGCTGAAGGTCACCGGATATTTTACGCTCACCGAATTTGTGTGCGATGGGAATGTTGAGCGGTACACCAGCACGCACGCCGTCTTCGAACGTAGTCCGTGTGAGCAAATCAAGAGCATATTCTGAATGCGTTCTTGAAAGGAACGAGGCGTTAAAGAGAACACGGAAGAAGATACTGTATTGGCGTATGGTAAGCCGTGCAGTTGGGTCCGAAATGAGTCTTGAATCCACACCGAGAAGTGTATACAATTCTTCTTGATAGTGCTTGGGTAAGCGCCTAATGAGAAGGACGAGTGCTTGGTTATCAGAGTATAATGTCATTATCTCCAGGAGTTCTTTCGCAGTATATGTGGTTCCTACTTCAAGTGGAACAGCTGGGGCAAACTGTTGCTGGTACCCAACGTCCACAGGTGCTTGGTACAGTATTTTCTCGGTAAGTACGTCTGGTTTCTCTTCTGCCCATTTAAGATACGAAATAAGAACCGGCACCTTGAGCAAACTTGCAGGAGCAAAGGTGCCATCTTGATTCACTCCAACAATAGGACCGTTGTTAAGATCGCGGAAATAGATCGCGACATCAGAAACTCCTAATGTTGATTTTATTCCTTCAACAAAGGATTTCATTTCTGGAGTGAAATCTATCTTCTGGGATGCAATTGTGTTTTTTCCTATTTCACACTCTAGAAGTGGGTTAGTGAGACCGCTCCCACCGAGTCGTACTTCATACGCTTCACCATTTAATGCACCTATACCGATAGTTTCTGACATAGCAGTGCCGATAAGAATACCGGCAAGAAAGACGCCCGCTCCGCCTGCTGCGAGCTTAAAGATAAGGGTCCTTTTCATTTAAGGGCAGTATACACGACCATTAAGGAGTTGGAGGCGGATCAGTTGGTGGCTCGGGGGTAGGTTCCGGATCAGGCGCTGGTTCTTCAGCTGGAGGAGGTTCAGGAGTTGGTTCTGGTACCGGCTCTTCCACTGGAGGTTCTGGAACGGGTTCCTCTATTGGAGGTTCGGGGGTAGGTTCTGGAATTGGTTCTTCCACTGGAGGTTCTGGTGGCAATTCTTCTGTTGGGGGCTCTGGAGTTGGCTCTGGCTCGACAGCAGGTGCAGTTCCTGCAGATTCAATGGTGCGTGCCTCTTTCACCCAAAGCGCTATCCAGTTAAAGCTGACATCTTCTTCCGCTGGCTTATTCAAAAGAATAGTAAAGCCGGTGGTTGACGCATTTGCAATCAAGAAACGAATGTCGTTTCCAAAGAGCGCTTGTATTGCCGCCGCGCCTTGACCATTAAGTGCTGAGATGCCGTCCTCGCTCGCCATACTTGCATTCACAATTGGTTTTTCAAGATACTCTCGTTCGAATTCGATGGTTACTTCCGTATCCCCTGCCTTCACAACCGCAAAGCCAGCCGTGTCGGTCGTAAAATATGGTGTACCGAAGAAGATAACATCATTCTCAAAGAGAATTGATTCATTTAGTGCACTGATTCGGTCCACACGCAGACCCTCTGCAATGATGCGGGGAGTATAGATTTCAAATGATGCAGCAAGACGGTCTGTGAATATTTCCGACTCAATCTCAGCTTCACTTTCTACCGCAATACCCTTCAGGTACGAGATTATTTCTTGCTCTGTGTCTTGCTGAAGTGTCAGACCGTCCGATTCTATCGTTTCCGGTTCAACGAGCGTATATCCTTCACTACATGCACCAAGCGCATCAGTGGTGGTTGCATTTCCTTCTATATCAACGCAGGTTGCGATTGGAGTTTCTTCCGTATCGAAATCTAGACCAGCACGCGCTTCCTCCATGAGGAGCGCAAGGGAGCTACCGTTATAGTCCACGAGGTTCACAAACACCATCACTTCCCCACAGCGCCTCTCAGTTTCTCCTTCAAGATCATCCGGGCAGAAGCTTCCTTCAGGCAAAGTCATGTCTTCAATCGCGATACCAAGTACACGACCAGCCTTGGTGGCGCGCATACCATACCCTTCAAGGGTGGCCGACGTGACACGATCTCCAGCTTTTATGATTCCGTTCTCAGTCGTTACCCGTACCGGCACACGACCGACGAGCGCAATCGGATATGTGTTTTGTATTGGGGTACCGAGAATAATACCTGGACGTGTCGCAACGACGCCAAGTACATCGCGTTGATACGGCGTCGTCGAAGGCTTCACGCCATCTGCAAGACTCGTGTCGATACCAACTATCGTACCCGGTTCAAGTGGGTCTCCAGATGAGTAGTATTCGGCAAGGTCGGCACCTCCTAAGAATCCACTTTCCGGAGTAGTACCGAGCAGACCATCGGCAATCATCTCCATGGCGACAGCTTGAAGATTTCCACTTATTTGAGCGTAGGATTGTTCCAAACTCCTATCTACTTTCTCAGTCCATAGATGCTGTAATGAACCTATCGCAATCGTTCCGTTAAGTGCACCGATAGCAGTAACGTCATCTGCGTCGGTACCGGACCATGCCGTACCTGCGTCCGATGTTTTACCTGCGTCAGCGTGATACACGTCAGCCACGTAAGTCGTGCCATATCCTTGGAACATCGTCACACCACCGGCATCTGATCCGTTACTTGCACCAACATAGAGCTGTCGCATCTTGCCGATGAAGCTATTCTCTGCAGTTGCAACTGAGGTAACGGTGTTACTGCCTCCATACAACTGTTCAGGCATGATTTCGAAGTCTGAGGTTGCGTCGGGTGTTGTGGCAAAGGCAGGCGATACCGTAAGCACCGTTGCAGTATTTGAAATGACACGCCGTGTCTGTCCGACGCCCGTACCACCAGTTATCTCGACGAAGCTTCCTGCAAACTGGTTCAATACTGCGCCCATAGCAGCGTCCCCAATAGTAGTTGAGGTGAACGTCTCAGCATTATCGGCAATAAGCGAACTCAACGAGCTTCGAGAGAGTGCTTGACGACCAGCAATATACTTACGTTTGACCTGGTTTTGTACGAGGTTGCTATCTGTCGTTGCGGCTGCACCTGCAAAATACACATCATCGATTTGACCGTCCCAGAAGTTTGCTCCGGCGGCACCGCCTCCGTCTCCACCGATAAAGAGAATTTGAGACGCATCAAGTGTCGTGAGTGCTGTGATAGACCCACTACAGGCTACCGCAAGCTTTCCGTCTATATACAGACAGAGTGCTGCGTCGGTGTTAACCGCAGCAAGATGGTGCCACTGGCCATCGGCATAGTTGAGTGTTGAAGTGACGGAGAAGTCGTATGTGGCAGTCGCGGCGGTGTCTTGTATACCATACACAATCTGTCCTGAGGTGTTCATTTCAATCGTGTAACCAATGCCTTCCGCAGCCGCAAAAGCGGTGTAGCGTCGGTCAACCAACACATCATTGGTCGTTACAGGGTTTGCGGCTGGATGCTTAAACCAGAGCTCGACATGCGATGAGAGGAGTCCCACGTTGAAGTCGGCATCCGTGTCGCAAGTGGCATCGTTGTTTGCGTCAGAACATAGCAAGTCATTGGTTCCGTTAAAGGTAAGCCCTGTGCCATACACACCGTCCACCCCATAGGTAGGGGGATTCTCAGCCTCGAGAATACTGTTACGAATCGTAGAGTCGACAAGGTCACCAGTGGTTTCAGAGAATGAGAACATCCCGCGTTGTGTGCCGGACATATACGGTGTTGCACCAGTGATGGTGTAGTACCGAGACCATCCTGGACTTGTTGCAGCTATAACCTGCACGTCATGTAGTTCAGTGAGTCCTTGACTATGACCCAAGTACACAATGTCACCCTTGCTGCTTGCTTCGAGAATTTCAGCGAACGATTCACGTTCTATAACCCACAACGCATCAGGGGTTGTGGCCATAGTTGGTGCGGTCTTGAACGGATATGGAGGGTTACCGGTTGCTTCGTCGAAAATATCGTCTGGTGTCGCATCGTTGGCAACTGAAACTCCGATATCGTCATACCGCTCAAGTTCTGCGAGTGTTTCGTTTGCGATCCACAATTTACCGCGCTTTGTAACCCACACCTGATTGATGTCGTCAGTAGTTGCACCGTCTGCGTATCGAAGCACCTTTCTCCCGCTCATATTAATGACCGACGCTCCGTCGTCAGTTGCTGCAGCAATAAACAGCGCTCCGTTCAGTGCAAGGTTAACCGTAACAGTGCTGCCTCCTGACAAAACTGCGCCATGCACGTCATTCACCGTGTTGCTAAATATAGACAGAGCAGTAAGAGCACCAGTTGCGTACGCAACCGTTGTGTTGCGATTTGCAATATCCTTATCACCCTGTGTTCTATCAACCGAGTCGTAGTTAAAGAGGCGGTCTTGGAAGAAATCAATTGCGTACAGCCCCGTACCTGTTCCGTTTGTTCCGACGTATAGCACACCATTAAGCGCGAACACGCCGGATGGATTGTTACTTGCGTCAGCACCAAGAGCACCCGTCACGCTCACCTGAGTAAACTTCATCCACAACGTATTCGTTAATGCGTCAAAAATGTACACTCCATCATTCGTTGAAGCAATGACTGCTTTAATTGGGAAGGCCGATGCTCCACATCGATCATCTGTCGCAACGACACACGGATCTCCTACGGCATCGTCCTTTGTTTCGGTGTACCAGCTTTTGCCGACCGCAAGCAAGTCGTTACGCCACATGCCGCCATCACTGTCTTTTGTGGTGTCATATATAAATATGGAGTTTATGTTTGCAAGCGTAGTACTTGCCATAAACCCTTTTTGTATCAAATCGCCATACACAGAGGCATCAGCACGGGCGGCGCTGCTGCCAATAGTAAGCCCCCCACTCTCCGCTACCGCAAAGAGGTCCACTCCAGCATCGTCTTCAACAAGAATTGGCATACCTGTGAACTGTGACTGGTCCACAATCATGTGGATGCCATTTCCTGTATTTGAGTTGGCATCAGTTCCATCAAGCGTGATTTGGAGCGCGTCCCCTGAAAACGTTCCGGCGGTGGCTGGATTAGCCGTCAACTGAAGCAAGTCTCCCGTGCTTGCTGCAGCTGTTGTTTCTGTAATGATGACTGGGACGTTAGATGCCGTTTCGATTGTTGCGCCAACAGCATAGACCGCTTGTAGGTCAGATCCTCCGCCAGAAGAGTCGTCCGTGCCACAGATTACGTTTCCGCTTGAATCTGTTTGAAGAAGGGCGGTTGAAGCAGAACAGTTGTATCCACCGAGCGTAAGTCCTTCGCTTGAAATACGAAGACCCACAAGTGTTGACGTTGCCGTTGTGTTAAGACGCGTCGCAGAAAGCCCAATGTTAGTCCATGTGGTGGTGGAAACACCAGTACTTGAAGTAATCACCACCTCATTAGCAGTATCTTCAAAGTTGAAGGTCAGATCTTCGTCGTTGTCGCTCGCACCGTCTCCAATTCCGAGGAAAGTGAGTGCACCATCGCCATCATCCGTGAAGCGAACACCGGCTGCGCCAAACGTTGCGTTCGTAGTAAATGTCGGACTCGTACCAAACACCAGTGCGCCAGTGCCCGTCTCATCAGTGACGAGTGCGATGAGTTCTGCAGAGGTGTCAATCTCGGTAGCAGCAATGATGTTGATACTGCCTTGGAGCGTTTCCAACTCTGCCAAGGTATCAATTTCAGTGGAGATGATGAGGTTCACACCCGTGAGTGTTTCGAGTTCTGCCACCGTATCAATGGATGTGGTGGAGACTTTGTTGTTGAAGAGGGTCCAGTCGGCTGAGGCTAAGAAACCTTTGAGAGATGCGGACGCTGCTTGAGCGTTGGTGTAGTCGAGAGAGACTTCACTTTCTCCTGTTGCGCCTGAAATGATGAAATCACTTCCGAGGAAGTCGATTATGGTTGCGCTCGTCGTCACGTCTGCATCATTTTCTTGAATGGTTGAGACTCCGCCTCCGCCACCCCCGCCAACACAAACCCCATTCACTGCAAAACACCCCGTGCGGATATTAATTCCGCTTCCGAAGGTAGAGGTGGCAGTAGTAGAGATGTTAATGGTATTTGCACCAGTATTTCCAAGGGAGAGTAGTGTGCCTGGCGTGGTGGTCCCGATGCCGACGTTGCCACTCGGGTCGATTACCATGGCGGTGTTGGTGATGCCGCTCACAAAAGCGTTCGACGTGCCAAATTTAAGATAAGTCCCTGCGGGTTCGATTTGCGCCGCGATACGTGCCAGCGGTTTCGGAAAATCACTCATGCTGAAATCTATTGCGACCACATCGCTGTCATTGATCACACCTCCACTTAATTTGAGGATACCTTGAGTAAAACCAGTAAATGCCCCACCTGTGATCTCCGTGCCCTGAACATGGAGATTCGAAAGTGGCGTCGTTGTCCCGATGCCGACGTTTCCTCCTGTTGTCGCAAGATACACACTGCCGGTGGTGGTGAGCTGCGTCGTGGATGCATTTCCAATAACCGTGAGCAAAGAACCATCAAAGGTGATGTTGGCCTCGTCAACGAGTGCATTTGTGCCGTTGCCAGTGAGTAGACGGTTGTTAGTAAAAGTTATAGCTCCGGTACCGCCACTTGACACAGGAAGTTGCGTGATAAGGGTGAGCGATTGACCTGCAATAGCTCCTGTTGAAGAAATAGTGGTCGTCGCGCTTCCTCCAAAGGCTGCAGTGTATGCAGAGAGCGCGGTGGTGGAAGCGTTAGCAATCTGGGAAATACCAGTGAGGGTTGCGCCGCTGATAGTGGGACTCGTGCCAAACACCAGTGCACCACTTCCCGTCTCATCATCCATCAGTGCGAGAAGTTCGGTGGATGCGTCTATTTCAGTTTCGGTCAGAACGTTAATCGCTCCCCACAGCGTTTCAAGTTCTGCGAGTGTGTCGATAGAGGTGGTTGCGACTTTGTTGTTGAAAGAAGTCCAATCGGTGGATGTGAGGAATCCTTTGAGGGACGCTGACGCCGCCTGGCCATTTGTAAAATCAATAGATACTTCACTTTCTCCTGTTGCGCCAGATACTACAAAGTCACTTCCGAGGAAGTCGATTATGGTTGCGCTCGTCGTCACGTCTGCATCATTTTCTTGAATGGTTGAGACTCCGCCTCCGCCACCTGTTGCGGACAAAGTCGTTCCATCAAATGTAAGGTTCGTACCAATGACGAGCGTTCCCACTTGTGAGGTACCGTTTCCTTTCAAAATGCCGGAGAGTGTTGTTGAGCCAGTACCGCCTGACGACACAGGAAGTTGCGTGACTAGGGTGAGCGATTGACCTGCAATAGCTCCTGCGGAGGAAATGGTGGTGGTTGCACTTCCTCCAATAGCGAGTGTGTTGCCAGTCAAAGTTCCAGAGAAGAAGGTGGTTGAAGAGGCGTTTGCGAGTGTTGTGTTGCC
>CXWL01065474.1_pt1 | contig 42552 bp, 71 predicted proteins | sample 590931 | NCBI WGS metagenome assembly CXWL01 (sample SAMEA3498368, study PRJEB10139) | groundwater metagenome | biome: water well; material: biofilm material | place: Germany | collected 2015-04-27 | reverse complement strand
TGCTGCCAACGTTGGAGAGACGATTAGTGCCGCTGGTCTCTATACGTATGTCACCGCGAAGGTCGTTTGTTCTCCAGGCTCCGAGACACGAACATTACGCCAACTACGAGATAAGGGTGTTATTAGCTACTTCGTGCCTGATAAGAAGAAGGGCATCTACCACATCACAGGCGTTCACTAAGACGTAGGCGTAATCGTATATACAGCTTACTGAAGATTACGAGGTATTTGTGAAGAAAAAGGTGAGACTAGTCCCTCTGTCCGAGGATCTTGAAAAGCTCGCCTTATGCGCCGTGATGCGTGGTGTTGTGTCTGACTCTGAGCTCCACGAAGACGAGCTATCGAAGCTTGGCAAACTCATCCTGAAAGCCGTTCGGCATTTACGGAGCTACGAAGATGCTCCAGAAGAACTTCCTGTCGCGAGTATTCAAGCAGCCGCGTCAGAAATTCTCGGAGCGGATCATCACGAAGTACGGGATTATACCGCATCGTGCTTCTCCTTGGCGGCTGGAAGAGAGGCCGGGGATCTCCTTAGGGCAGTTCGTCAAAAATCCATTCTCGTTGAGGTGCTCAATGAAGCCGGAAATCAACTTGCAACGGGAACCCTTGACCTTGGAAAGATATCAGAATCCCTAGCGCAAGAAGACACGTGCTCGAATAGACTCTCCAGTGCGAGTGATCTACTCGTCAACGGATTACCTAAAGAACCAACTGGACTTGAACTTAAATCTCTCCCGCTTATTAGCCAGTCTAGTGGGGGACTCATGGGTATGTGGGCTATTGCCTCAGAAGCGGGAGTTGGAAAGAGTACGCTAGCCGTACAACTCGCAGTTGAATACAATCGCGTAGGACCAGTGCTCTACTACGACATGGAAAACGGGCCTGAAGTCATGCTCTACCGAATCGGCAAGAGATATGGCGGGGACGTTGAAAAAGCACGTAGGGCGACGAAGAACATTTACTTCCGAGAAACGATCAAATCACTCTCAGAAGATTTACGTATGATGAGCAAGCGTAGGTGCTTGGTTGTTGTGGACTCATTGCAGAAATTACCTACGTCAGTTGATAATCGGAGGTCAAGTCTCGATGTGTGGGTCCACCGCTTTGAGAGATTGAAGAAGCAAGGACATACCGTTATTCTTATCTCAGAAAAGAACAGGGAACAATACGGAGAGGCTACGCAGCGAGGTTTTAAGGAAACAGGAGAGATCGAATACTCCGCAGACTTCGGCTTTCATCTCTTGCCTGAAAAGAACCTGGACACGATGTCTAGAGTTATTATCGTGAAGAACAGACATAGGCCCCACTCTGGTTCCGTATGCTATCTTGAGAGAGTCAACGGATTCCGCTTCGTAGAAAGGACTTGAAGACACCATGAATTTTTTGCTTGAAGTCATAGAGTTTACTCTTGCAGGATTCTTTATCGGTCTGGGGTTTTGGTGGGCCTTCGTTGTTCTGGCGTGGTACTGTGGATGGGGGCTTCTTAGAAAGGTCTCTTCATGAACGCCAACTACTTACTACTCGGAAGTCTCGCATGGTACTTCCTTCTAGCCCTAGCCTTTGCCTGGGAAATGAATATCGGGAAGGCCCTCTACTTTCTCGGAGCCTTCATCCTCACCATTGGCGTCTACATCATGGAGTAATATGAGCTGGCACTATCAGATACAGGAATTTGAAGACATCCTGGGAAAGTTCTATCAGATAGTTGAGGTGTATAGCTGTGGAGCTCAGACAGAAGATGGCATCACTCCCATGGGAAAAACTCCCGAGGAGCTTTTTAGAGAACTTGAACGCATGTTAAAGGACGCGAAGAAATACCCAGTCCTTCCATTACTTCCACATAAGGATTAGCAGCAATGGACGACCTTAGCCCTTTATATGATCGCATCGAAGTCCTAGAGAAAACCGTAGTACTGCTGTTAGACCGCCTCAATCTAGAACTGATTGTTCATGGGGCCGACTACTTAGAACTGAATGAACGATGAGCATAAGGGATAAGTACTTACGTAAAAAATACGATATCTCCGAGGAGGAGTACAACTACCTCCTGTTACTTGGGAACGGCGGATGCTGGATCTGCGGGAAGCCTCCAAAGCCGGGAAGCAGCCTGAACGTTGACCACGACCACTATATCCAGAAGAACGAAGGACTACGAAAGTCTATACGAGGGCTTCTCTGCGGATTCCCGTGTAACAAGAAGCTGATCGGTCGAAACCGCCGACAGCACGCGCCTCTATACAGGAGAGCCGCCCTCTATCTTACTGACAGGGCAGATGAGACTCAGCTTTATCTTATGGGAAGGAGCCTAGGTGAAAGTACAGTCCAGAAGCAAAAAGTCGATCAACCTGGAAAAAACCCTCGACGCAAAAAGGCTCTCTGATAAGCCCCTTCGTAAGGGTATCATTATTCCCGATACACACGCCCCCTACCACAACAAGCAGTCCTGGGAACTGATTACTATGGTAACTAGGGACTGGAAGCCAGAGATGGCGGTTGACATGGGGGACCACTTCGACTGTTACGCCGTCTCACAGCACCGTAAGGACCCTTCGCGCCGCCGCAACATTGCCGAGGAAATAGAAGAAGCTCTGGAGCTTTTGAAAATATTTGACGGCTGCAAATATAAGTACTTCGTTGAGGGCAATCATGAATGGCGACTGCCGCGCTTCTTGATGGACTTCGCGCCTCAGGTTTACGAACTTTTACTCAAGAGGACGAACAACGACATCTTCGGGCTCAAGGAAGCCGGCTGGCATGTTACACCATATATGAAGGCCTTGACACTCGGAAAGCTACAGGTAACACATGACTTGGATAAAGCTGGTGAGACAGCGGTTCATGATGCGATGGCCTCTTTCATGGATAACGTCATCATTGGGCATACGCACCTTATGCGTTACGTTGTTAAAGGGACGGCTTTCGGTGTCCCTCATTTGGGAGCATCGTTCGGATGGCTGGGGGACGTGGAGAAAATTGATTATCGTCACTCGGTCAAGGCGCGTCGAGATTACGTACAGGGCTTCGGAACGTTCCGTCTGGACGTAGAGACCGGCTACTCTTATGTCACTCCTGTACCGATCTTCGGTAATAGCTGTTGCGTTGAGGGGAAAGTCTATAGGTTGTGAGGATCTATGAGTATAGCTCTCATCAAACGGGGCGTGTGGCTTGAAGCGGCAGCTATAGCTAGAGCTAATACGTATATGAAAGAGGGAACACTGGACGGCGGAAACTTTGGTGGACCAACGGCGTGCGAGTATTCCTGCGGGAACGTTCTAGCCGACGAGTTTGAGCGTAGGGCTGACGAAGAGGAACATCATGATAAAGAGATTTAGAATTCCAAAGACCATAAGGCTTCCCGGTGTAGTCGTGAAAGTATTTGTGGTACCGCCGTCAGAGCTCGACGACGATTGCGACGCCTGCTGGATGTACGATGATGGTAAGCCAGTTATTCGTATCTCATCTGAGCTTGGAATTAAGCGAAAGCGTTATCTTCTCTATCACGAGCTGCAACATGCGATCCATGATATCCTACATACGGCCCTTCAGGATAATGAAAACGAGGTAGCACCTTGAAAACAATTGTTTTTGACATCGACGGCGTTCTAGCAGACTGGAGCACGGGCTTTTCTACATTGGCCAACTCGATCTATCCAGAGGTTCCTATTGTTACTCACGCTGACTGTGAAACGTGGGACGAGCGCCCCGGCATGACTCCAGAAATGGAAAGGGTAATATGGGACCTTATTAAACAGGACGCTGGATTCTGGGACGATCTTCCAGTTCTCGCCGCCCCTAAAGACACCAGTTCTATGCGTCTTCTCATCGAACAGGAACACGGCGTTTACTTTGTGACAAATAGGAAAACGCCGGGAGCCCCAAGGACGACACGTCAATGGTTGACCCGTCATATTGGTGTTTGTGGGTTGCCCGTCATTATCACGCACCGTAAGGGTGAGTTCTGTAAAGTTGTGAGCGCTGATTACTATATCGACGACAAGAGCGAGAACGTCGATTGCGCTATCTGGATGACGGACAAGAAGACAAAAGCCTACGTCTTGACGAGGCCCTATAACTCTGGAGTCTACGCGCCTCACAGTGAGAAAGCCCGTAGAGTCTCCACGTTGACGAAATTCTTGGAGGATGTTTATGCAGACCTTTAAACCTGGAGATAGAGTCGTCGTCCTAACGGATAACTGGGGAGTGGGCCTTAAGAATAAGTTAGCAACAGTAATGGGAATTACGCAGCACTCTAGCGGAAGAGACACGATAGAGATTAGAGTAGATGACTGGGACCGAGGGCATAATGGATCTGTGTTATCTAGCGAATGTAAGAATAGGTGGAACGCTGATGTGGACGAGATAGAGAACGTGGTGGACGACGAGGAAGACTTCTTAGACGTAGACCCCATTATCGATACAAAGTCGCTGTTACCGTCGGACGCTACGGAGAGAAAAGCTGTCCCTATAGCAAGTGGCGTCATGGATTACTTTCCTGCTGCCCTTGCTGAAGTCTCCAAGGTATCATTTAAGGGGAGCGCGCAACACAACCCAGGACAGCCCCTACATTGGACGAGAGGCAAGAGTACAGATCACGCTGACACGATGCTGCGCCATTTCCTAGAGCGGGGAACGGTCGATACCGATGGCACGCGCCATTCTGCAAAGATGGCCTGGAGAGCCTTGGCCCTTCTACAAATGGAGCTAGAGAACGATGGATACCCCAAAGCCCGAGGAGCCCGTTAAGCCCGTTAAGACGAAGAAGGAATGCCGGCACGCGATTATGATGAACCCCGATGAGAACGCCATGCCTCACTGGGACTGTATATACTGCGGAGCTGTCGCATACCTCAATCCTAGTAAGATGAGTATGCGTATACCTGAGCCGAGCTAATGTGGCCGGCAGATTTATATGAGGAGCGTGGCGGTCTCATCTACTACAAAGGACTACCGACAGATACACTGCGAGAGCATATCGACAAGTGCCCTGCGTGTTCTCATGCCGACAGCGTGCTCCCTGGGTGGATGTCGCCACACGGACAGATTATGAAGAATCCCTACATAGCGATGTTTAAAGCGATAGAGAGCGCTCAATGACGCTACACGAATACATTCGAGAGTTCGTCTGCCAGATAGAGCATTTCACGAACTACGTTGAAGACGCCATTCGCTCCCCAGACCTCACAGACTTTAGCGTGCTGGAAGGGAAGATTCAATTAGTACGTCAGCACATGGCCGGCATTGAGCGCCAGCTCGGAATTATACGTAAGGAGTCAAAGAAAGATGAGAGCAAACAGGATAGTCCAACGAAACGCCCTCAAGCGAAAAGTCGCGTTCTACAAGTCGGCTCTCCTGGGAGCAAAGGACGTGATCCAGTCCCAGGCGCAAGCACTAAGAAAACACGATCCAGGTAGTCTGATTATTGCGCCGACGAAGGAGCAGATTGTCAAGGTATCTCAATAATTGGACTTAAAACTTTTAACTGAAGGAGGTTATCGTGGAAGAGATTTATTACGTCGATCGTCCGTCTATCCCAGCGACACAACAGAACGTCATTCATCTTGAGTCTATCATGGAGCACGCCGTCATTGTATACGCGGTCGATATAAACCTGAGCTACAGTGCGCAAGCGGTAGAAGTCCGAAGAAGCGACGGAGAGATTGACGGCACGCTCCTCTATTTTCCAGGTGTGACACACGCGATGTTGACGAGTGTGGTAGAAAGTCCAGAGGGTGAAGAGGATGTCGAAGTCGAAGCCGAAGTATTCGACGGAGAAGAAGTCGGAGTAACCGAGCTCACAGATACTCCCCAGACTCTAGACGAGTTTAACGCCGAGTCGAAGCTGATTGATCTGGAACTGGAGTTGGCGGAAGCCGTGCATCACGTGCAGGAACTTGAGGATGAGATTGCAGCAATTGAAAAGGGGGCGCTCATTGATTGAGATCGCGATAGCCTTCGCGATTGTGTTCTTCATCATTACGCTCGCAAGGGCGTAGTCTAAAAAGAAAAGGGGCGCCGTGGTACTGCGTACGCAGCACTACGGAGCCCCTTTTTTATTATCCTAACGTAATCCTATTTAAAACCCAGCTTGGTGAACAGGTACCCAATGGCTGCCGTGAACGTCGGCAACCCCAACCATCCGAGTACAGCAAAGTATGCCTTGTGGCTCTGGACGGTAGCCTTCACTTGGTCTACCTGCTCCATCACGCTATTACGTGCAGCGTCTACGTAGGTGTGGTGCCTACTGAGTAAGTCTGTCTGGGCGTCGTTTTGTTTCTCTATTCGCTCTAGTCTCTGTATTATCAGATCTAACACATCGCGTTCCATCGTGGCCTATTTGATTTTCATCTTCTCGTATGTTCTCAACCCGCCGAAGCCCAGCAAGGCCAGCAGGAGTTCAAACATGAGAGTGGTATCAGGGTTAGGGAGTACGGGTATCTGCTTATCGAGATACAGAGAGGCAAACGAGAAGGCCCAATTGAGGATGTCTCGTACGACGACGGAGTACGACAAGGAACCGGCACATGCCCAGCCGACGAAAGGACGCCACCCGCTCTTGAAGAGACTGTCGCTTTGGGCTTCAAGCTTATTAATCTCGATCTGGCCAAGATTGATCTCATGGGCTTGTTTGAAGAAGAACTGTTCAGCCTCTAGTCTATCCTTGGCGTCGGGTATCCACTTATCGGCGACGGTCTTGAAGACTCCGCCGATCTGATCCATTATGGCTATCATGGTAATCCTTTAAAGTACGCGCTATCAGACCACGGGCCGTAAGCCTGTTTATGAATAGCTCTGACTCGAAACCAGTAGCCCGTCTCGGGCATAATAGATCCTAGAAAGACCACGGTGTGAACTCCTGTGGGCACGATAACTGATATACGATCTATCTCCGCTTGGGGGAGGGGTGTATCTTTGATATCCCGTGCATAGAAAGCAATCTCGTATGTCACCGTCTCTTCCATGGGAGGGACCGGGTCCCAGGTCAACAGGACTCCGCTTGAATCCCGTCCTATCTTCGCCACGGGAGGTGGAGGAGGAATACATGGTAACGGAGCTGGGGGAGGCGGAGGAGTATTGAGCTCCACAAGCATTTTTGTCTTGCCGTCTGGATTTGGCCAGCTCTTACCCTTCATCACTCCATCGTGACACTCGTAGACGTTTAGCGCCCCGTTGTTGTGACATCCATAGGAGTCTAGTTTAAAATTATGCGCAAATGTATACTCTGGGTATGCAAATAAGACGAATAGTAAACCAAGAAACAGCTGCTTCATAGGGACTCCACGGTTAAAGGCCCTGATATCTTCGCGGCCCATGTTAAGGACGGGATGTAGAAACGGTTGTTGCTCTTCGGCGGGACACTCTGGAAATGCACCCATGTCTTGGTTGTCCGAGGATCTTCACACCATAATCCGTAGTCTTCCAGAAGTTGGCGCTTCACGAGACAAAACTTCGCGAGGGCTTTATCGCTGTCAGAAATATCGATCGCTTTTCCTGACATATGATTGGAGTTCGGCGCGGCCCCCTTGATCGTCTTGTTATATTCTGGACTGCGGTATCCGCTGGTCATGTGCGGCGCTCGGCCTTCGGCGGAGCCCTCCCAGTGTTCGAGAAAGGCGTTGACCTTATTTAAGAGATCCTGTGCCGCGACGGCGATCTCTGGGTTGACAAGAGACTTCCCGAAGTACTGCTCTGTCGTGATCATCGCCTCTCCTATTTCGCAATAATTGCTGGTATATTTTCTAGACCCATACCTGAGGCTGCGGTAAAGCGGTGCCTGCCGTCTTTGAGTACCAACTTACCGCCTTCCCTCACGAGCTCCACGGCGGGAACTCGCGAGGGCGCGGTAGACAGTAGACTCTGGATCTCTTGCACCTTCATGGGGTTGATAGCGTCAGGATGATCCCCCGAACGTACTATAATGTCTTTCACGGGCACCTGTGTTATTTTGGAGACAGGCCCGGAAAGCATAGAACCGCCCCCTACGACGCGATCCGTTAACCACTTGACTGATGGTATAGCCCCACGGGCGATCGTTGCCCCAGCGGCTAGAGGGGTCCCGAAACCAAGGCCTCCCGTAGGATCTTCAAGAGCTTCTTGGATCTTGCCGAAGAATCCCGAGCGCTTCTTAGGCGGTTGTTGCTCGTTCTCGTTGATTGGAGCTAAGAATCGCACATCATACCCACGTTATGCAGTAAGGAGTTTTTTATCAATCAAGAATCGCTGGGTCTCTGGCCACCAGTAATTCGCGGTCGCCGTGGTCCACGGAGTTGTCTGTTCTGCGTAAATCGCTACGCCGTCGGCCATTTCGTAACAGGAATCAAGAATCTCCCTCCATAACTCAACAGGAAGGAATTGATTCGCCATCGTCGGGACAACTGGCGGGATTTGAGGCCACACGAACGGGATGATCTTACACGTCGGCGAGAGCAGTTTACACATTTCAATCTGGAGTTTGAAACTCTTCCGCCACTCTGCCGAATTGTGGGTATAGGCGTAGCAACTTGGAAAAAGAATATCTGACTCTGCTGCGATCTTTCTCTGGAGTACAAGTTTCTGATAGGCCGCTCCTCGAATGTCACTGTGATCAATACTCTTGGTCACGGCGTAGAATCCGTCCTCCATAGGAAGGACTGCTCCGAAGAACCCGAATTCTAGACCAGGAGCGGCTTGTTTTACGCTTCTGATTGTATCGACATATTTCTGAATCGCAATCTTCGCATCGGCCATAGAAATCGTGTCTCCTGCACCGACGGTGTAGCTACGCCACACCTCAATATCGATACAGTAGGGCGTCCCGGCAGGCAATCCTAGAGAGAGCGCATTGGCTCCCACGGCAGCGAGTGCCGCTGGAGTAGGTACAGCGGAGTGGTCACTTCCGCTAAAAAATTGCGCTTCCCAATACATCTTTCCCTTCTTGATACCCAGGTTGGTGAGATCCGGCTTGCCTGCATAAAACATGAAATCATAAACATTCCACATGATCGTGCTTTCTGAGGATTACCCTCTAATACGAACCAAGGCTTGGAAATTAGTCGATGCTGCGTCTGACGAAAGACACCCAACAATCGCGTCGGCGTATGGCATAAGCGGGAGATAGAGCCCGCCGACAAGAAGGTCCGCTTTACCGCTTGCGGCAACGGTCATTCCCATCGTCATAATAGAATGAACAGAGAGGCTATGAGCGACACCTGCCACAGTCGGCGCTGTGGTCGCTCGGATACGTATTCCATACTCTCCGACAGGCACCCCTGTCCCGTGGCCAGCCTCCAACGGAACCCAATCAGAAGGCGCTGTAAACCAACACGTGTTCTCTCCGACTGTGTAATTGTTAGCCGCCCCGAACCAACTAATGGGGGTTGCGAGTGTAGACCATGTTCCCCCAGGTCTACTATATTGAATTGCTCTAGCTGGTGATCCTGTAGACGCGGCACTGACAAGATGAGAAATAGCATTAAACGGGACGCGGCAGGTTACGATATACCCGTCATTGTTTGTCGTTGTCTCAAGAGGGAAATCAGCCCCTCCCGTGGATTTCGCTTCCGTGGACCGATTAGTGAAGGTCGTAGTCGAGTCCGTCCAGCCCCCAGCCTTCCACAATGATTTGGAAATACGAACGCCAATACCTAATGACGAGCCCGAGCCCGACCTATTAATCGCCGTGGCCCACGCGACGTGCGGCGTGATTCCGTCTTCTCCTCTCGTGTGTGCTAGCAATACGTGTGTATTAAGATTAGGATCACCGCCGTCTATACGCGCGGCCAAGCCTATATTAACCAATGTCCATGGGCCGAAGCGACCATTGTTTGAATACTGTAACATAGTTCCTCGTTATGGTGGGATTATCACACAACCCCAACGATAAAATGTTATGGCATATTCGGGAACGGCGTGACCGTGCTCGTAGTCCCGAACGCGCCCCGAGTTGTTTCTTGTGCGGGCTCCGTCGCGCTCAAGGTGACGGCGACCTTTTGCATAATCTCCCGTAAGGGTTTGTCCTTACGCGCCGTCAGCTCTTTCAAAAGAATCTTACGTCCCTCATCGGTCTGTAGCGCGAGCTTGACGACCTTGCCTGTATCAATTGTGGGTCGTAGCATGGAGCCAGCAAGCCCTGCTGCTGTTGCGGCTGACGGACCCATTCCCAAGAGACTGGCTCCTCCAGCGAACTTCAAACCCTGCGAGACATCACCACCAAGACGACCGATAACGCCTGCCTCTGAAGGCAAGGGAGGGATCTCGTTGAGGAGCGTATAAATCTTTTTTACGTCGCTCTGTTCACTTATCGAGAGAGCCGATTTGAATCTCTTAGAGAACTTTTCATCATGTTCGATCTTACGAAGGACTTCTCCCGCATTGAATTGCTCTAGACTTCCCTTACCCTGCTTGACCTTTTCTGCTTTACCAGAGAACTCTCCTAGATCATCAAACACTTTTTCTCGCGCAAAGAGTTTACGTGCTTTTGCTAAGTCCGAACCTGCTGGAGCGGAATCTAAAGCGTTTTCGAGTGTGGCCTTGATGTTCGTTAAGGCCCCGCGCTCCACGTCCGTCGTGGCCTTTCCAATCATCGAACGGATGTCGCGTAGTTCTCGTTGATACTGTGTTGGCGTCAACGCCCCTTGTCGTTTCTTAATGGCGTCGCCGAGCGTTTCAAGATACTCTCGCGTACCCTTGTATAGATTGGCTGCCGCTCCACCCTGTAGACGATCCGTCAGTTCCTTCTTGATTTCTGCTTGCGTCGTTAACGTTGGGATGCGTGACTTTGCGGCTTCAGCCTTCGCAAAGAGATCAGACGATGTCTCGGAGACGCGCCCCTTGATTGCCGACAGTCTATTCGTGGCTTCTACTGGGGCAATCTCGTTGAGCATACGGGCTCCGCGTGTCGCCGAAGGAATGACCTTGGACGCGGCTGCCACGCCTCTCATACCAAGAGGTAAGATACCTTGCATCGCAATGGCTTCGTTGGACGGTTCGGTTATTCCGAAGAGTTGGTTGAGCTTCTCGCCCCCCATCCCGCCTACGGCTTCTAGCGCGGGGGTTGCAAACGGGGCTGCCGGTCCTGCCAACATCCCTAGCCCTGTACCCGCAACGGCCCCTAATGTGGGGAGTGCAGCTGGTTTCAGGGCCTTCATAACATCTTTCGGCGTGACGACTTCTTCAGGAGGAACTTGCGCTACAGGAGTCTCGGGAGTAAAGCCCTGCTCCTGCTTGACCATAGCGCGAAGTTTCTCTTCTTTGATCATCTGTGCTAAATCCATCGTTACTTCCCGAGGATCGACGCGATCTCATCTTCCGTCTTCCCTTCTGAGAGGAGCTGACGGATACGTGAACGCATATCCTCTTCTGTCTTTGGCTGTGACTGCTTCACGGCCTTTTCACCGAAGATTGTCTTGTGTCCCGCTGTCTTGATGTTTTGAATCAACTTGAGGGTATCGTCCATAAGCTTGTCCTTGACGGCTCGGCTTGTCCAATCACCCGCGAAGTTTTTCTTCATACGTTCCACGTCGCCTTCAGTCGCCGCACCACGTAACCCCTTTAGGTTTCTTCCGTAGTATTCCAACATAGACGTAACTTCGTTCTGATAGACGTTGGCTAATTCACCTCTCGTCAGGGGTTTTCCATCAGGGCCTAGCACGCGCGTGGGCGTCCCGCCGTTCGTCAACCTTCCGACGACCAACTTACCCGCTTGATTAACTTTCGCCCCAAGTCCTCCGCCTGCTGTAAATAGCTCGTCAGCGTACGTCTTGAGTTTCTTGAAGTCCTTCTCGATGACCTCAAGGTCATTCAATCCATCGATCTCTTTCTGTGATCGCGACGTATCGACGAAGCCTTGCTTGTTGAGATCGTCTTGTGACATCGTCCCGTCAGACGGTCTCTCGATTACGCCGTTCTTGCTCAACCTGGCGTACTTGGCTACTTCTCCGCCAACGGGCTGCCGACGTTCTGCCGCCGACTTAGCGTCAGTCACCGGGCCTGTTTGGGCGATGGCCCTCTTCATCATCTCTCCTTGCTGGAAGGAGAAGATGTCCTTTGATTCTTGGATTTCGGCTTGCTGCCTTAATGTGTCCGCTAGCACGGGATCTTTCGACGCGATCTGCGTAAAGTTCATCGGCACACCGAACTTCTTCACGCTCTCTACCGCCGCTAGACTCTCAAGCCGGTTGTTGAGATCCGGCCCTTTCATCATCTGGCGGCCCGCTTGCCCACGTTCCTCTAGGATCTTGTTCACGAGCGGCTGTGGGAGCGACCCCGCGGGAGGTTGAATCTCTGTATTAGCAGGAGCCATTGCGGCTTTCTGCGCAAAGTCGAATTCAGCGGGAGAAACGCGTCGGCCTTGTACCGTCGCGAAGCCTGCCGGAACAATCCCCTCGTCCGTCCTCATCATCTTACCTTCACCGAGACTCGATAGCGTTGAGCCGGCGAGCTGAGACTGAAAGGGCGTCAACTGAGAATTGGGATCAACGGCTTGCGTGGGTCCCTGCATGCCCTGTCCGACGATCTGATCTAGCGAGGCTCCGCGTTGAGACTCCACTGGCTGAATCACACCAGGGAGAGTCTGCTGTGCTTCGCGGAGTGTCTGTGGTCCTTGCATCTGGCGGAGTTTTGCTTCTGCTACTTGCTGTAGCACAATACCGCCGATCTTATCTGCGACCTGCTGCTGCGCGATAATGTTCTTCGCTTTAGGGCTAAATGCGTCACGTATAGACCCGAAGGGTCCGAAGGTCGAGGTGGGGGCTAAACCGTTCTGCTCCATCCCTATACCAAGGGCGTCAGAAAACTCTTTCGTACCCGGCATTACCTTGCCAGACCCGACGAGCTCAAAAATCTGATCAACATGACCTGGCTTCAGCCCCGACTTCTTAATCTCGTCGTGCATGGGCTTAATGGGGTCTTCGTCTTTTGGGGCCGTAATACTGGTGTTCTTTGGTTTACCAGGGAACAGGCTCCCTACAAGGTCTAGTAACTCTGCCATGGTTTCTCCTTATCGTCCGCCACCCCCACCACTCATCGCGCCCATTGCATTCACCATCCAGTCAGGAGAGGCCCACTTGCCGATTGCTCCCGCCATTGCGCTACCGAGCATATCTCCGCCCTTCGTCTGGCTGTGAGACTTTGTCTGCGAACCAGCAAGGCCAGTACCAGTATCAAGGAGACCCCTAAGGGCGCCGAACCGATCAGACATTACGGACTGGTTGCCCATCTGATTTTGAAATACCTGATTCATGAGTTGAGGAGCTGCCTGAGTCAACGAACTTCCGACAACCCCGCTGACACTCTCAGGACTCAGAAACCCCCTGCCAGCGAAATTGCTGGAGACGCCGCTGAATAGATTCTTTCCTAACGTGTTGAACGCGTTCATTTGAGCGGCAGTCAATCCGTTCGTTCCGAGGCCCAAGGGGTTTGCGTCGTTCACTCTATTCTGTGCCGTATCCATGCCGAACGTGAAGCCCGATCCTAGGCGCTCCGACAGGGGCTTGAACTGGTCGGTGCCCCGTAGTCCAGTATAGCTCTCCGATGTTGAGGTTGTACCGCCGCCACTAAAAAATCCCATTATGCACCCGTCTTCCTAGTCTACCTAGATCTTGATAATAAAGTTTATGCCCAAACCTGCTTGGATAATGTTATGAGGCTGAGAACTACCTTTTGAATCTGACGCGATAGAGCCGAGGGATTGCACAATGGGCTGTCCTCCGCCTGCCGAGTTGAGAGCGAGGCCGTTACCCGCGACGGTGCTATGAAAGTGCGCCGGCATTTCTGCTTCTGTCAACTGATGTGTGTCTGCCCCCTTCCATAAACCACGTAGCCATGTAAAAAGAGTCGCCCCTCCCGTGGGCTTGGTGCCCGTCGTCCCAGTTGCTCCTCCACCTACCCCTGTTCCTATTCCTACGGGAACTCTACTAGCAAAGGCTGGGAGTGAGAAGGTTAACCCATCACCCAGTCCATTACCAAAATCTGTGCCGATCGCGGCGAAGAGGTCGGAGTAAGTAGAACGGCTGACTGATGCTCCGGTATTGGCGTCTAGCCACCCCGATGGAGTCGTAGATCCGCCGTACAGCCAAATGGTTCCTGGAGGAATGATCACGCCACTTGCCGGTAGAGAAACAGCTAGGCGAGTCGCTAAATCTACGTGGCTTCCCTTTAATGACGAGGCTGATCCTAGGATCGTCTCAAGAGAGATCACCGCCGAAGCCGGTCCGTTGATATGCTCGGCCCTCTTTTGATCTATCCCGTTTGCAAGCGTGGACGCGGTATCCGTGGTACCTGCGGACCACGTACTATTCGAGAGCATTAAATCTGCCATGGTACCCCTTATGCGACTGGACGATTACGACGTACGTTGACAAACGGCAAGAGACGACGGATCACGAGCTGTTGGCCTGATCGGTCGAACACCCGCAGCGATAAGTGCTGAGGGCAGTTCGAGTCCACCTCTGTTTGGTGCTGGTATGGGAGCGGATTCGGATCTGGTTTCAGATGAGGCTTGACCGTATCGATAATTAAGCGCGTTCCATTGGCGTGTTCAATACGTACGCTCAAGATATGAGGCTTGATCTCGCAGAGGCTTAAGTAAAATCCCCGCCCTTCATCCGCCGCACAGTAGAGTTCTCCGTCACCGTATACCGTTCCATCCCCATAAGGAGAGCACTCATGATCTTCCCCGTGGCAGTCTGCGACGACGGCTTCTAGCGGCAATCCGTCTACCCCAACGGGAACAGACGGCGTACCTCCACGAAAAGGCAGATACGCTCTCTTACGATAGACAGACCGTAGTATCACGGTAGTATCCCCTTATTCCTCGAATTCTTATTCCTCGCACTTGATCCACGGGATGACGTTCACGTTTGCGGGCGCGTCACACAAAATACCGACGTAGCCACCGCCCTTGATCATGTCCTCATCTCCAATTCCGTACGTATGCTCGTACCCTGACTGGGGATGAATGTTACGATATTGCAGAACTTCTCCCGTAGTGGGTTCTACCGATGCATTGACGGAGGCCGTACTTTGTACTGTTTCTGGGAGGGAGTCATCGCACTTCGACGGCGTGACTGCCGACATCGTACCTGCGGTACTCTGGCGAACTAGTTTTACCGTGACGGCTTCAGCCGATACGCTGGTCCCATCGAAGTACACTCCCCACCCCTTGATCATCACCCGTTGGTTTGCGGGAGCTTTGACTTGCAGAACGGTCTTCGCCGTGGCTGCCGAGAGGGAGACTTCCGCCGTCGGTTTCGCTGTCCATTGAAGCTTTGCCATAATTCCTCTTAAGGCAGATGAGGGCGCTTAACACCCATACCGCCGGCATGTAATTTAGTGTTGATACGTCGAAACTCCACGGGAGGAGCAAACGCGGCTGGCGCGAACGTCGCGGGTTGCCCGTTGTACGTCACGCCCATATACCCAGGAGAAGTCAAGAAGAGCTCACCGTCTATTTCGACGAACGGCTCTCCTTGAAACGTGTAGCCCATACTTACAAGGTCAGATGACGTAGGAAGCATGTCAAACCTGTTCTGCGCTGAAGTCGTGAATAAAGAGATCAACCGAGGCTGCCCCGTACATCAAGAAATCAAATTCTAAAACACCGGCCTCAGTCGGCGTGAACGTCAATGTCAACGCTTCCCAGGTATCGATGGCTGCCGCCGAGGACGCCGTGACATCTGCCGAGATGCCGGCGAGTTGCCCTCCTCGACATCGCAATGTCCCGGTTACAGTCGTGGCGGCTCTCCGAGTGTAGAGACGCACCGTTGTAAACAGGTTCGCGGCTACGGCCACTCTCGCGACGGGAAACACAATGGGAAAATTAGAAGAGACAAACGTAGCCGACTGCGAAGTAAATTTCCACGAGAGACCAGACGAGGTATGACGGGTCGTCGCGTCAGCGACTACCGTGGCCCCTGCTGTCCCGTTGCTATAGAAGGTTCGATGATCTCCCGCTACTCCATCGTAATTTTGTACGATAATACGACCAGACGAATAACCTGTACCCGAGTACGTAATCGGTGTGGCTTCTCCGAAGGACGAGGTATTGATGTAGAGAACTCCCTGTAGGACACCTGTCGAAATGACCGCGGTATTTCCTGAAGTCGTGAGGCTTCCGATCACCAAGGCCCCGTTGATGAAGGTTGAAGCATTCAACGCAATGGCTGTGCCGTTACTCGTAAGCGTCGCTACGTCTATTCTGTTGTTGATGCCGCACGAAGGATTCAGTCCGATGGATGAGTTTGTCGCACACGTCAACGCCTTGATACGAAGGTCCATGACGTTGATTGAAAAAGACAGGCCGTTGACGGAGTTGCTCGCCTCGACCGTCCCCATTTGCATATTATTAATGTTGGTTCCACTGACGAGGACAGCCGCCGAAGCGCTTTGTCGAGAGCGTAGCGTCGTGATGGAGTGACCCCGACCTTCCAGCGTCACCCCGTTGCTGTTGCAACTATAGGATATCAGCGTCGTCGCAACTAAGGCGTTGCAGTTAATCGATATGCCGACGGAGTTTGAGCAGATGTTCGAGAACTCCGTCAAGGTGACTCTATTGGGTCCACCGCTGATATTCAGTCCAGTGCCCGAGGACGCGATGGCTCCGCATGTCCCTATGACTCCGTCGGATGCCGATGTCACCATGGCGGTTGCCCACCGAACCCCGAACCATTTATCAACCGAGATGAACGTTTGGTTGTTAAAGTTGAATCCGTTCTGGTTGCCATTACACCCGTCGAAGTACGACTGTCCTGTTTGCGTACTCATGTCAGTGCGGTTCCATCCGCAACTAAACGTAATGGGACTTCCCGAAGTGCCAGAATCCATGACAAGGTGGTTTTCTGGTGTTCCGTTAGGCGGAAGAATGGCTTCACGCTTGTACGTCGTCACAGTTTCAGATGTACCAGCATATCCCTTTGGGGNNTTAGGCGGAAGAATGGCTTCACGCTTGTACGTCGTCACAGTTTCAGATGTCCCGACGTAACCCTTGGGCGGGTTGCCCGCCGTCATGTTGACGGCGTCATCGAGGATAACGGTCGTTCCATTGATACTGCGAATAGCCCACCAATACTCACCCGCGACGTTCTTACCGATAAGTGACTTGAGACTAAGGCTGTCGTTGCCGGCGGCTTTCACAGTGCTGATATTGTCCAGCTTGACCGTGATCGTACCTGGATCTAAGTCGGCATACAGCGCGATCGATCGAATGCTAGACCCAAGGGCCGAGCCCTTGTTGATGTGAATGGGTTGCCATTGCGAGTTACCAGGCATGGCCGGGATTGCCAACGTGTCAACAGAGACCGCCCCGACGGCGTCGGAGCACAGGCGTATGGAAAGCGTGCTAGCTGCAATAGCAGTGTTCGCGTGAACCCAGAGCGTGACGCCCTGGAATGCAGAATAGTTGATGGAAGACCCGAGATCAAAGTACGCCGCTAATCCCGTGGTAAATCCCGAGGCGATGGCATTGCTTGCAGAGCCGTTAGACGTACGATAAACAGATGTGTCCGCCGTACAGGTAATGTTGGGGCTTGCGGTCCACGCCGTATCACAGTTTGTAATTAGCGTGTTCAGCGAGGAGGCTAACGTAACAGTCTCCGAGAGATCTGTCCAGGTAGCATTTATCCCGAGACTCGTAGGATCTGGAGACGCCATAACGCGTATCGTGTCGCCAGGAGCAATGCGAGCTGCCGTGGCCCCGAGTGCAAACGTCTTCCACCGAAGGGCGTAGGATGTCCCAGCGTTGGCGTCGTTTCCACCTTCATTGTCGAGATAAAAGGTTGCCATTAGATAATTCTCGCTATAGGAAGATTGGCGGCCAAACGTCCCGTGAGATCATAGAGACTGAGCGTTGGACTGCCAAGGTAGTTGTTCATGTCAAGCTGGATAGCCTGTACGTACTTTTCCTGAGAGGCTGCGCCGAAGTCTTTATAGAGTGTTTGAAAGTCGAAGGCGACGTTGTTGTTGCTGGTTCCGACGGCATCGGTAAACACGCCGTCTTGTAGAAGCCGGTACACAAACGCCCCTGTGGCGGCGTTTCCTTCGCCGGCCACGAGAGATTTCTCTCCGTTCTGGTCTTCGCTCCATGCCGCGTTGGTGAAGAATCCGTAGTGCGGTCCATTCCATACAGGTCCGAGATCCTGATGTTCGACGAAGGCCCGCATGTCCATAAAGAAGTATCGAGAACAAAAAATATCAGAACCAATGGGATATCCCAGGATCAACTTACGATCGTAATATGCCATCCATATCTTGCTGAGCTGAGCTGTGTTGGCAGACTCCAGACCAGTTACATAGGCCGTATCCGTCGATCGTAGCTTGTCTCCGATGATCGTCGGGGAGGCAGACCCAAAGGGAAGAAACCACACGTTGAGATCGGAGCTGACACCAAAGAGTCCTACACCTGGCACCGTTACTAAGGAGTTCGGAGAGCTAGTACCGATACGGGAGTCAATAAGCTTTATGGCTGCGTCTTCGCCAGTCGGCGGAGAGGCTGCCGTCACATCCGACCCGTAATCCGTACCCGTGATCATATACATTGCGTTTGCTTGGCATGCGATCGCCCCTGGAAATAGATCGCCTGTGTTGGATCGCAGTGTATGAGGAATCAACGCCGTAAAGGGTCCGACGAGTGAGGGGCGGAATGTGGCCCATGAAGAGCCCCCGCTCCATATGTGAGCGACCCGAGGATTCGTCCGCTCAATCAGCCCGCCAGTCGTAATCGCAAAGAGCCGATCTAGAACGGGAATGACTTTCTTGCACGCGTTGGGTACACCCGCCGCTCCACCAAGGGAGTCTACGGACTGCCAGGTAGTCCCGTCATACTCGAATAGCTTGTCTACTCCGTTTGACACGTAGACCTTATCGGTGATGCTCCACGTTTGGAAGAATGTGTCGTTATTGGCCGTCATGCCCGTCGTCAAGACGGTCTCTGCTCCGCCGTCAGATAGAACGGCAATCTTGTTGCTATATGCGATCAAACGCTTGCTGTTTGCGCCTGCGTAATAGTACTTCGTCCCGCCTAGGATACGGAAGGCTCCCAAGGACGACGATGTAATTCGTGTTGAACCCTCTCGCGTCCGTACTCCGTTCCAGTAGTAGCAGTTCGACATCAAGCGGGCTTCGCCTGGTTCTAAGTCCTCAGGTGAGGCGACGAGATTGACGCCGCGCACTGGATCAGGAATCTTTGCGTCTTCATCGGGAATACGATTGCGTAAGGCCATTGTGTCCTCAGTTATCTATTGGGCTCCAGAGTGTCGTAGACGACATTGTCGGCAGCATACATACGGAGGGCGTTATCCCAGTCAGCTTTCGTGACGGGGTATCGGTCATCATCGTATCGTGCCATTGTTTTGACCTTGACGCCGTGAATCCAGAGTGATCGTCGTTCGCGAAGGTGTTTAATAAAGACTGCGCCTCCGTCGTCCAGCCTGGTCAGGTTGGCGCGATAGAGCAAGATCATTGGATAGATCTTGTCGGGAGCAGGAATGACTTGGATCGAGGCTGCCAACATTCCGTAGATTGCCGGCCTGCCTGCGTCTGTGACTTTTCTCATGTAGTCGTGACGGCGGAGCTCATACTCGGACGTAGCGATCATGTAGGTCGTCGTGGAGTCCGGTATCGTCGTCCAGTCAGATGAGAGCGTAACGACTTTCGTGGACTCGTTATAATCTACGACTTCTCTGTACTGCCCTGCCCCAAGGCCAGAGAGCGTAAAAATCTTTTGTCCGTACATCAGAGCGGTCGAACTCGAAAAAGTCGTTGCGAGCGTAGCTGTGCTGGCCGTGGCAGACTGAAGAGTCCCGCGATAGCTGTCGTCTGCGTCGTACACCACGAGCCGTATAGCTGTATCAAAATCGGTTGGGGGAGTCAGTGAAGTTTTTCCTACGGCGGTCAGTAGGACTCCTTCAGTCTCAAGAAGACGATCGGTATGACACGCGGCCCAGAGTTCGCTTTTAATCGTTTCAAATTGGTAGTTCTTGAACTCGGTATAGGACGTACTACCCGCTGAGATGGTATACTGTCCGCCTTCCTTCATTCCGTTGAGAATGATATCTTGGACTGATGGATCGCCTGGAATGGCCACAATAGATTCTCCTGGTGTAGCAGTACGGCGCTAAGTGGAGGGGACCTAGCGCCATGACTACTAGAACTTAGATATCGTTAGTGACATCCAGTTCCAAGTTAGCTGAAAGCCCGTCCCTTAACAGGCGAGCCGGTCTGTCACTTCGTCCGAACGTCAAGCGGGGAGTGTAAGCCAACTCCATGCCGATGAGATGGACGAAGTCAGAGGCAATCGTAATGCCCGAGACTGCCGAGCAGACGGTGTTAAACGCCACGGCTATCGTCTCAGTGCCGAACGTCTGGTTCGCGCTGGCTCCCGTTGCGATAGGCGCTATCATTCCGTACGGAGACCAATACACTACGCGGGCAGTAGCGACCACTTTCGTAGATGCCCCGTGAGTCTTCGTCAGAGCTGTCGCCCCGATCGCAATGGCTTCGCCGGCTTTAATGGCGGTGTATAATGTCGTGAACGTCGCCGTCCCATTGGCCGTCCCGTAATCGCTAGTCCACAGATAGCGAACATACAGAGGATGACGGTTATCGAAATCCGTCGGAATCCAAAGATAGTTCACATCGTCGTTAACGGCTTCAAGACGAATGGCCCCGTGAGCCGACGTGCCGAGTTCGAGGAGCTGGGCGGCTCCAGTACCGAAACCTGCGTCGAGAATGACGGACGCTCCAGTGACCTGCGATTGTACGAAGTCAGCGGCGGGAATAAACACTTTCTTGGCGACAAAATCGATGTTGCTGTTACGAACGATATTTTTTTGCATAATGCTCCAAGGACGAAGACGGGCAGCGACGTAAAGTCATTTTCTACCCGTCTACTCCCAATTAAGATTAACGATAAGCGACAAACGAGTAGGTCTTGCTGGCTTCCTGACATGATGCGTCAGTGCCTACCAAAAACCCATGGTTCGTCCCGTCAGTCTGCGCGACGGGAGTAATACCGCCGCTGGCCACGGCTGCGCCGGCGTCAGTAATGCCGGCACCGTCCGCCATATCCGAGGTCCATAGCAGGGACACGTCGGCGTCGGTTGCATTGAACACTTCCACCCTCGAAGGCACAAAGCCCACGTTGATATTCGTGTTTGACGGGCTGGCGTCACACACATATTTTCCTGAAACATAACCCACGGAGATACCGGGGCGCAAAGTAACTGTAGCGGCTGCCATGTTGACTCCTTATTTCAATTCTTCAATATCAAAATCTGACTGATACGTCACCTCAGTCTTCGGACGGAAGAAGTCTTCCTGTTTCCGTGGCATACCTCCCTTGTCGGGATTGTATCGGCCTAATTCTGGTACTGTGGTGGCGCTCTTCGCGTTTCGCAACACGGAGACCACATCATCAGGCAAGCGATTGCGCTGCCCCACAGTTGCCACGAACGTATGGCCGTTCACGGTAATAGGAATTTCTTCACCCTTCTTATACTGATTGTTGGCTGACAAGAAAAACTCTACTTCATCTCCCGAAGGTCTCTCGTGTTTACCCATATCTAATCTCCTCGTTTTAAAGCTTTCCAATTTTCCTCTAAGTCTCTCATCAAAGCCGTATCGACCTTGACCTCGAACTCAGCGACCCTCCGTTTATCATTGGCGCGATGAGATAGATACCCCTCGGCAAGATAGGCCGCATGACGCTCAGCTTGTTGACGTGAGAGGCCGTGTTTAATCGGCCTCCCATCCTGATAGACTGCGTATTTTTCCATATACCCCCCGTTATGGAATTACAGACTGACAGCGGTCTCGATACGAACGACCCAGCTCTGGTTGGTGATCAAACGAGCGCTGGTGTTCTTCCAGCCCATCGTCTGCAATTGATCCAGAGGATCAGCCGTTCCAGCCGAACCCAGGGACTTACGAATAATTTTCGTAGTACCCGCGCTCAGAGGAACTCGCGTGAACCCGTGCTTCGCGAAGAGGATGATCGTGTAGACGTTCACCGTACCGGCAGTGTTTTCAACCGCCGTGCTCGAACCGCCGCCCGAGTTGAATTTCTTCGCTCCGGCTCCGAGAGAGCTAGGATCTGGACTCTCGAAGAACGCAATTTGCTTGTAGCGTCCAACTTCTCCTTCAACCGCGCCCTTGTAGTCAGAGGCCCACTTGAAGTTACTGAGATTCTGAGCGTCAAAGAGCACGTTAGGCGAAGTCACAGCGGGATAAGCCGCCATAATGGGGCTCGACCCAACAGTTGTGCTGCCCTGATTGCCGCCCAAGATCTTCATTCCGCCGTTGTTGGAGAGAAGCCGAATGGCGCGATCTAGGTCGTTTTCGTCGATGATGCTGACGACTTGGGTACGGGCAGTCCCGTTGCTGTAGATGACCGAAGTGCCGGCTGCGGCCACGTCGCGATCAACCGCGTCCATGGTGTAACCAGCCTGCTCGCCCAAGAGGCCGACCCAATGCCTCTGATAGTCGTCAATGCCCGTGAAGTCGGCATAGTCAGACAGGGCAATGAAGTCACCAAATTGCTTCAGAGTCGCCTGGTAGTCTTCCAACGTCGGAGTCTTACCTGCCGGCGGAACCGACTCGGTCAAGGGAGACAGCGCCATCGCGAGGTGCGCGTACCGGCGCATGATGATATTTTTGCCCTGCTTTGACTCCAAAGAGACAGAATCGGCCCATCGACCATAGTACTCGCTGTACTTGGCGCGATCGAGCAATTCCCGATGATAGAATGTCTGCGTCGCATCAGGCGACGGAGAAATTGAAGTGCCTAGATTGGTCGAGATAACGTTCGCCATTTAAAACTCCTTACCAGCCCCGAGCGGCTTTATAGTCACGAAACTGCTTATCAGTCATTTTCATGAAATCGACAGCGCCGCCTTTACCGGCAGCGGCTTTACCCGCTCCTTGCGTGACGCCGGCTTTGAGGGCCTGGTTGATTGTGTTGGTCAGTTGTTTCCGTGTGTCCACGGCAATTTTCTTAGATCCCAGTCCAAGAACCTGAGCGGCCATCGAGACAGCTTGAGCTTGCACAAGTGCGTTCTCGCTGTCCATCCCCATCGCCACAAAGCCCTCCATGAACTCAGAGGCTTTGGTGTGAAGGTCGGTCCCTTCAACCAAGTCGTCCTTGAATTGACGGAGGACGGTGACAGCATCATTCAGCAATTTGCCTTCAGCTTGGGCTTTCTTTTGAGAACCCAGCGTTGAGGCAATAGACATAGTACGCAGTTCTGCATCGATCATTCTGATCTGCTTCGCTGCTTCCTTGGCGATTTGCTCAGCCTGCTGGGCTTTCGCAATATCTCCGCTGGAATACGCCTGTGCTGCGGCTGCCTGCGCGTTTGCGACTTCGAGGATGCGCCCTTCTTTCCAGTCCTCAAGCTGAGATTCCGAGTACTTCGTCTTCTCTGCTGCGACCGGCTTGTTTACGCTCGCAAGCTGCTGCGCCATGCGTGTGGCTTCCGAGTTTGAGCGCTTGTAGGCTTCCTCTAGATCTTCGACTGTGGAATACTTACCAGCAAACTTCCGAGGAGCTTCTGAGGTTACTGGCTTTTCGACAGTCTCAGTTACTTCTGTCTCGGTTGTTGCTTCCGAGGTTTCAACGTTCTGGGTGTCTTCGAGTTGCTCCACTTCTGTAGAGGTCGAGTCTTCCAGGGTTTCGTTTTCACCTGCCATAAAAACATCCTCCTAGTTATTGTCCCTACTGGGACGTGTTGACCCCGTTCGGTGAGGTTTGCCCTTGTCCTGCGGACAGTGCTTTCGCCAACTCGGGATTCGGCGGCCCTTGACCTTGATTAGCCATGGCTGCGAGTACTTCAGTCTTATATGGAATATCGGCGGCTTCGATGATGAGCTGACCTGGGATTGGGAATCCTGCGGCCTGAAGCTGCAACATCTGATTCGAGACGGCTGCTCTCGCGGTCGGAGACGCGTCTTGGAACTCTACGACGATATCGACATCCGAATTCTTGAGCTCCTTAAATGTCTCGTACATCTGCTGTGCTGGAATTTCCTCTGGTGAGGCCAGTCCTATTGCCTTCATCTTGCGCTGCTCTTGACCGATAATACGGTCCATCTTCTCGGGGCTGTAGTAATGCTGAATGCACCGAATAAGCAGTTGTCCTAGGAGCGTCTTCGTTTCTTTCCAGTTCAAAAATAAAGACCCGATGCCGACAAGCCCGCCGGCCTGCCGTGATTGGATCGCTCGACCTGAGACGGTCTTCTGGGTTACTTGTCCCATCATTTCCGCATTGACGTTCGAGATTCGCATAATGGAATCGATGCCGAATTGCAGCATCGCCATTTCGCCCTCATTGATCTGTTGAGGAACGACGGGAACTGGCGGTGTCCCGACGTACTCGCCAATGAAGCCAGGTTCACTGAACCTCTCTCGGAGTTTCTGCATATCGGCGTGTTCGCCCTTGTTCACCCACACGCCGCCTTTCGGTCCACGTTGGAGCGTGTCAAGAGCTGTGCTGTGGTGCCAGTTAATCTCTCTCTGGGGGTCCTTGATGTCCCGAACTAATCCCTTGATGTCCGAGATGTCGTCTGTGTCTTGGTAGACGGTAAACGGAGCGAACGGGTAGCGCCAGTCGCTCCCCTTGGGGTTTGGCTTATCGTCGAGGACTTCCCACGCTGTAATGTTGGCGACTCGTAGAGCCGTCGTCGGACGGACAACGAGCTCAAATTCGTCGGCTGCCGCCTTACCTGCCTGCGCCGCTAGTTGATCCAGGGCTTCTTGGGCTTGCTCTGGCTGAATAAACGTACGGACGGCTTGCTGTGTCTGAATATGGACAAGGGCAGACTGGCTGTTGGCCTGTACGATCATGAATTGAGAGGCCACGGCTGCGCCGGCTGTATCGTGAATGCGGCGAAGTTCGAGTTCGGCCTTCTTCTCTGAATCGAACCTCTTGACATCTCCTGTTTGGATGTTCACCAGCAAGGCAACTTCCACTGGTACTCGGTACCAATACTGCAAAATACGTATCCTGTCGTTCTCGTCGTCTACGAAACTCTCAAGGAGCTGCTGCGGAACGCCTGTGAGCGTAGGATCTTCGCGAAGCCAATCCTTCTTCATCCCCTGACGAATTGTCGCGGCTTTTCGTTTCCACTTACGAGCTGCTTCTTCTACTCCAAGCCAATAGAGCTTAAACTGATAGGACGAATCGTTACGATCGTAGCGTCGTGCCCCTGGTTCATGTCCCCAGGTGTCATGCTCAAGTAACTCAATGTTGACGTCGCCTTCTAAGAGGTCGTCGGTGAAGTCATAGGAATGCGAGACCTCAAATACAGACTGCCCTCCGATAATCGCCTGACGAAACCCACGGTGCAGAGTATGAATACCCCGACACTGATCCATGCCGAAGCGCATCAGCGCTGTCGTAATACGACCAATTCGCTCGTCCTCGGTGCCTCTAGGATAGGCTCTGAAGTCCTGCTCTCGTTCTTGCTGATAGCCCGCTAGAAAGTTGATAACAGGCGACGTAACGTTGAACGTCAGAACAGGACGGCGCTTCTTCGTGAGCTTCTCTCGGTCCTTTGCGTCCCACTGATCTCCGAAGTTAAATCTAAAATCCTCTGCTCTCTTTTCTCGTATATCAGTCGTTGCCGTATGATATCCCTGAACAGCATCAAACGCAGTGGAGATAAGCTCCTTATTCTTTGCTGTCTCGTCTGGCGTCTTCGGGGGTGTTTCCATGTCTTCCATTTAGTTACTCCAGCACGAGCCGGCGTCGATAGTGTCGGCTAGCGGGTTGTACGACAGTCGCTTCTTGAGTAGTAATTCGAGGATGTTGACCTTCTGCTCTCGGTTTATGATAGGGCTCACCGGACGTGAGGCCTCAAAATAGAACCATTCGTCCATATGGTGATCGTCGCGGTCCATAGGCTCTTCTGGCTCATTCCTAAGCTGTGTCGTAATACGATTCTTCTTCCACCGATAGCCCGTGACTTCTTTAATAAATGCGGAGCACTGCGAAGAAACAAAAATATGAGGCGAACCCACTTCACCCGTAAACGGGTTCGTGTGCGCGGGATCAAGCGCGAGACCGTTACAAATACGAGAGTAGCCGGCGTCCCAGTCCTTCTGCCCCTTGACGGGGTAGATATCGTTGGAATTGTATTCGTCCACTGTGGCGTAGGTACTATCTCCTCGGGATTGGTTAACTGCCCAGCAGGCGGAATCCAAGTATGATAAAGCTATCCCTTGTTTGAACCTAGAGCGCTTTGCCTTAATTGCCGTGGCGTGATGTTGGACTGATTTACCGTCTCCTTCGTAATGCTCATCCAAAAGGAATCTATTTCCGAACTCGTCAACTCCCCACCACCCCACTGCCGTGGGATTTTTAATTCCATGGTCGATCGACTCATAGATCTTCCAGTGCATCTCGGGTTTGATGTAATCGATGACGTGAATGTGCTGCTCGAATTGTGGGAAGATCCGGCCACTAAATACATCCCAGGCTCCCTCAAGATAGCGCTTGCGGGCGTCGGGAGGGAAGACAGACAACATTCCGTCTACGTAGTCTTTGGGAATGAAGCCGGCTTTCAGCCCGTCATATGTGCTGGCTTCGTATAGCTTGAAGTTGTGCTGCTTACACGCGGTAGATCCCGTATGACAGACGCACTCCCGTTCTTTACTATCGGGATGAAAATACCTGTAAATAAAACTATTCGTGCCTTCGGGGTTGAACGTCACGATCCCGTACGTCGGAGCCGAGATGACCTTCCCGTGTGCCGTCAAGGGCTTGCCGTCCTCATCCATCAAGGGCGTCTGGCGGCGTAGACGAGAAACAAGGAGATCGAATCGCACGTTGTCTATTTCTTCTGCCTGATCTACAAAGAACCATCCAAGGTTGATGTTATTGAAACGGTCTTCCTTTAGGTCTCCGTAGATGATCTCTGACCCACCGTACTTCTGGTGAAACTTCAGATAGCCCAGTTGATCGTTCTTCTTAGCAATGAACTTGTCGGGCACTAGGCGGCGGAACTCGGCCATCGTCGTCTGTCGTAGTTCTTTACCGTCCAAGCGCCCAATGTAGCCCATATTGCCAGGGAACATATAACTTAGATAAAAGGCCTTGAGACACGCGGCTGTCGTCTTCCCATTACCTAATCCTCCCCCATAGGCTTGAAAGCGATTGACCATGTCATAGAGAAAGGCTTCTTGCTTCGGGAGTTTCGAGGGGTCTATGGGTTCACCGTTAGCCCCCAGGGGTTTCCATTCCTTTAGCTCCTCTAGCATCCTCTCCTCCAATCAAGCATCGGTCGCACATACCATAGCAATGAGAATGTCGCGATCTTCTAGTCTATCGTTGACATATTCTTTTCGGTCTTCACAGGCTTGCTGTGTATCGAACTTCTCAACATAGATCTTCACATGATGACCCATGACAAGCATCGTGGCGATGAGAAACCACATAAGGACCTCTTGTTAAAGGGCCGACACAGGAGCGAGCAATTACCTCGCATACTCATGCAGTGTGCGCCAGGTGAATCTAGAATCTCTGGGGCTAGTCGCATTATGACCGTGTCGGCTTGTTTCATTACAAATGATAATGGCTCTCTCCAACAGGGATGACGTGGCTGCGGTCCGCTTCGCGCACGACTTCAAGTGCCTCTGTTACAGGGCAGGCCTTTTCGGCTTCAAGGGCTTCGACTCTCTGTCTCAACTCAGTAATCGCTACAGCCATGAGTTCAAAGGTTTCAAGTGTCTTGTCAACGAACGCTCCCATATTACCCTCCAAGTTTATGTAATACACGTATATCTATGTTAAGGGGTCGTGATCTACGTTCTTAAAAATAAATCGACTCGTAACATCGGGTACCTGGCCACGGCACACCACTCCCCCCCATGTGTCCCAAGCCCTTCCCCCTAGTGATGACTACGTATATGAATGTACCTACGTAGTATTTCTCTACGTAGTACTCTGTACGTATTACGTAGTAGTGTCTTGTGTTGGGGGCGAATCGGAATTCGTATTCCGTAGTATCACTTCGGGAGAACTACTTAGTGTGCCTGCCTTAGGTGTGATGTCTATCGTGGTAGCTGCTTCGGGCGCATCCGAATGCTGATTCGGAATACTACGTAAGGGCTCTAGTGACTGATCTATCTGTTGCACGCGCGCTATCTGTATCGAGATGGCTGACTTGACGCCTTCCAATAACTTCGTAGGGATATGTACTTGCACCGTATCAGTGCTGATGCCTGCAAGCTTGTCGTACATCGTTCCGAATGACCACACGAGTCCCTTGATATACTCCTTATCCTTTTTTGTTTTCTTGGATGTCTCGTGAATGAGTTCATCCGCAAGCTTGTTGGCAACCCATACGATCTTGAACCGCATAGATTCAACATGTTTATCTATAGAGGTCTTGTGTACCTCCGAGATGTCTACTTCTCTTCTCTGGCCTGTAATGACTCCGAATCTATCAGCTTTGGTAGACGTTTCGGCTATGACCTCTTCAGCTCTATTGGAGAGAGACAGAAGCTTTTCAGCCTTAACGATCTCTTGTTCTATATTGGACAGCTTAGCGCCATTTTGTTGCTCTTCAGCGCTATCTGACTTGAGCTGATTAGGCTTCTCTATCGGCTCAACGGTCTTAGGTTCTATAGTCTTCAATGCTTTACGTGCAAGGCCCTTATTAGTCAATTTAGGCATAAGAGGTGCAATCCTATTCGACCATTGACAGTGAATACGAAGAATGATACAAACGAAACATTACACAAGGAGGACAATATGCCGATTGTTAGACAGTACACAGACAGATTATATGAAATGGTAGAAGGGGGCATACTGGACAAAGACACCGTTATAACAGCTCTCCTCAAGTACATGAGTGAAGGCGATGTAAAGGATATGATGCTAGCTAATGATTTCATAGAAGATGAGTCAGAAGACGAAGACGCAGAAGACGAATAGCACCTTACTAAGTAATACGTACATTAGGAGACAAAAAAATGACACACTCACAATTCAGTAAGCGTGCCAGAGTCTCTACACCTTGCTCAGCTCCTATGCGGACCTTTGAAGGACGTTGCTTAAACTGCGGTTATGATCCACAGCCCATTAAGCCTAGATCTAGAATCATGCGCCTCTTTGTTCTCTCTTCTGGATATGTCGCAGCATTCACGAATAGTCTTGATGAGGCGTATTGGGGTAGCTCTGTTATCCCGTTAGGCTTTGGTGCTGAAGTCTCACCACAAAGAGCAATTGATATCATGCAGTCAGCAAACCCAAACAACCTTGTGCGCTTTGCAGGGGGATACAACGAATACAAGAACTACATCTCTCGATAAATGAATACGTGTGTTATCGTTGCCGTGTCTCGTAATGTTAGGGGGGTCGTAGTGTATCGCTGTAGTATCACAGCGAGATACAACAAACCTTTTATTATTTAAAAGGTACGTGACACTTCGCTGAAGTGTCTCGGCGTGGTATCACGTCTTTTCTTTTTATTTAGTATCTCGTCTTAAGAGTCTCGTAGTGCTTATCGAGTTACTTTGTTGTGTATCGTAGTATTACGATATGTCCCGAAGAACTCCGAGACTCTTAAAACGAGATACATCAGCGAAGTGTCTCGTATACTCTTCAATATATAATAGGGTTTTAGGGCGATCTTGATTGAAAAACGAGATTGGTTAGGGGTTTCAAGGGTTTAGCCTGTGGATAAATTAGGTCAATCTGTGGATAACTTTGAGTGATCTACGGTGAAAAGACACCCCCACGTACTAAAACGATCGAGCTTAGTACATCAAGGAACACTTTAGCTCTTGCCCTTAACTAGCATTGTGAAATATCGCAGTGTTTGAAGACGAAGGATTAGGTGAGGCCAGGCACGAAGAGTGCATCATAGATCCAGTGTTGACAGCGTGAGGGAGTTGAGATAGAATCCAAACCAAGGAGAATGTCATGTATGTACTAGAAACCATCCGAAGATTCAACACAAAAAACTTTACTGTTGTAGTCGAAGCCTTAGAAGAAACCGAACTAGATCTTTCATGGGATGATACGGGAGAGATTAAGGCTAAGCTAGATGAGGGTCAGCTAGTTGCTTTTCTCGCTAGAGTGCGAGTTTTGTTTCACGGACAGGAGATAGGAGTAGACTACCTTGGGAACTGTGTCTATAAAACCTTCGGAGAGTTTATGGATCATAAGGAATGCGGTAAGCTTAACAGGGAATACGAGAAACAGGGTAGTTCTGCTAGATGCGGATCGTACTTTCGTGACATGATCAGTGTAGCCATACGTGAAGCACGTAAGGCTCTGATACAATACCAGGCAATCAGGGTTAGAAGTCAAGAGTAGCCAGCGAAACTAAGAGCATTGACAAACTGAAAAGGAGTGCTAGAATATGACCATGCTAGAGACAAAGGAAGACAACTTGAATCATGTGTGCTGTGTCTGTCAAGCTTCGTTGAGCAATCGGCCCTTTAACCCAGAGCTACAAACATCACACGGCTACTGTGAAGCCTGTCTTGCGCTTGCCCTTACAGAGCCCATAGGAGGACACAATGCGAATCACTAATCATATACTAAATCTCAAGATCAAGCTCTTAAATACGACAACGGGACATCCTGAAAAGATGTTCGAGAAGACTGAAGCGGGATGGAAATATAACGTGGGTTGTTACGGGGTAGAGGAATCCTACAACTTCTACAATCTTGTTCAGTCTGTCAACGAATCAGGCGGGCAAGCAGTCTTGACAAGTGGAACGAAGCAAGATATAGTTGCATACATCAACGCCTACCTTAGGGGATGGAGTGACGCTAGAGAGACTAAATAGGAGAAACTATGAAACCTATTAGAAACTGGAAAGCAAACTAAAGGAGATATCATGCCCTACAAAGTATGGGTAGAAATTGAGGAAGTTGACGAAGACGGAGATCAGATAAACGAAGACACTTACTATTCCTTCGCCCTACCGTTCTCTTCTAGCGCGGTTACTGAAACACTACAAGACGCGTTAGACCTAGGAGTACAGATGCATAACGCGGTAAACTCCAATCCAGTTGATTTTGTGAAAATAGATGAGAACGGAGAATTGACAAAATAAGAAAGGGTGGTACACCTCAATCATGAACTACACACCAGGACCGTGGATCTATGAAGACGGGGATGTGCTAGGAGGACCGGGGGGAATAGCTTGTGTTGTTCCATTAAATTCAATGAATGGGGCGGAAGAGGGGAAAGCTAACGCGCGCCTCATCGCTGCCGCGCCTGAGCTGTTGGAGGCGCTGAACGAGGCATTTGAAGAACTGAATTTTGATGGAACCTATACCGCCGAGGAAATGACACGAACGATTGCTGCCGTAAGAGCGCGTATGGCGCAAGCCATCGCCAAAGTCGAAGGAAAGAGATAGCTAATCATGAACACTTCAGAAATTCTAGAAGATCTTCAAGAATACCGAAAATCCCCTGTAGTAGACGAGAGGGCCTTGCCTTCGTTCCGTTTGCTTGCTTCGCAGATCGACGGGCAGTATCTAGACGTGTTGCGTACTGGCCTAAAGGTTTTCTTTGTTAACTATGATCCTTACAAAGGTCTTGAGGACATGACGAAGGATATCAAGCGAGGACTCTTGAAGATATCGCAGCTCCATAACGTTCATCCCCTCTTTACGGAAGAACAGAATCTCCACTTTAGAGCTATCCATGACTACATGCATTACAAAGCACAGTCTGATTTTTCTCTTGAGGGAGAATACAAAACATTTCTTGAGCAATCCCGCCATTGTCTTGCTAGTTCCGTCCCCGCGTTGTATACTGAAGTTGTCTTGCAGGCAGCGCACATGAAATACTTCGGAGCATTCCCTATTCAGAAGCTTTTCATAAGGAGAATAACACGCGACTCAAGGTGTGGATACTGATTGCTACGATAATCTTCGGGGGCCTGCTTCTCTTAGCTAACTTCGTTGCTGTCGTTCTGTATATCGCGTTGTACGTGTGGAAGTAGTTTAGCTCTTCACTAACCAATGGGGGTATTATGCGAGTAATCGTTTATCATAAGAAAAAATCAAAGACTTCCGAAGTCCGTAACCCACGTCTTCTCTTGAGCTCTGACATTCAGGCCTTCCATGTGTGTCGTGAATTCCTTGAAGCCTTGCGGCACGGGACGCACAAAAAGATTGAAGACGCAAACCAAGATCTTGTACCGTACTTCAATCATATCCGTAGGGAATGGAAAGAAAACGAATACTACACATTCTAGCAGGTGCTTTATGCCCTTTGATGAAGCCTTTCAAGAGCGCTTTATGGCAGGCAAGACAGACGAGAAAGAAATGCTTGAGGCTATGAGTGATTGTACCAAGAGAGGCCTGCATTACGGAGTCAGGGGGTACTACCGGCGGCTGGCACAAACAATGATAGACGCTGGCTATCTAGACGAGAAGGGAGATATACTCTAATGCACTACGGATTTCACATTACTCGATTAGCCTTTGATAAGTGGAAGTTAGAGTTGACGTATAAGCACGGCTCTTTCTCTGCCATATTCAAGACGTTCCATGAGGCACTGATCAAGGGGCAAGAGTATGTTCTAGAAGATGAGGCGCATACTAGAGGGGAGTTTGAAGATACTCTGACAGAAATACTCGGCGAACTACTTGAAGAAAGGAGATAGTATGGCGCCAACTTATGACGATCTAGTTAAAGAGTTGCAGGCAGCATTGGATATTATCTCTTATCTAGAGCCTGAAGAGTATGATGATGAGGAACACAGAGAGACTTATCAAAGAGAGATAGCGCGAGTCCAGTCCGTTATTGACGCTTCTAAAAAATGGAAGGGCAGAGACTATGTATAAATATATTACGATGAATGGCGACGTGTATGTCAAGACCGAGCGCTTAACCTTTCGCCGCGCCGTAGAAATTATTGCCGCAAAGTGTCAGCACTTGTATATAAGTGCATACAATTTGTTACGCTGGATAGGCGGACTATGATGACTAGGGATGAATGGATGAGGGACACTGCTAAGCTACTAGCAAGACAGATTACGCAAAGTTTACTTTTTGACCCGTTGCAGACAAGGGGGAATATGAAAGCTAGAAACCTTATATTGAAGACGGTAGGCCCGAATGGCGAGTCACATGGTGGGTTCGTATGGCCGTTAGAGGTAGGAGCGCTGGTACGTCCTGAAAAATGGGACCCTACACGCATTTGCGGCGACGGCCTACATGGTCTACTACATGGCAGGGGAGACGGCAAGCTATTGGATTGGAGCTCTGGCGCGAAGTGGCTTGTGGTAGAGGGCCTTGAGTCTATAATCCAATTAGGTGAAAAGGTAAAATGTAAGTCTGCTATCGTTCGGCATGTCGGGGATCGTAAAAGCGCGACTGATTTTATTAGGAAGCATACGGCGGCTAGCTTTATAGTAGGGATCACGATCACCGGTGGAGATCTCGCAACGCTCACCGGTGGATATCGCGCAACGCTCACCGGTGGAAATGACGCAATGCTCACCGGTGGAGATCTCGCAACGCTCACCGGTGGAGCTGGCGCAATGCTCACCGGTGGATATCTCGCAACGCTCACTGGTGGATATCGCGCAACGCTCACCGGTGGATATCGCGCAACGCTCACCGGTGGAAATGCCTCAACGCTCACCGGTGGAGATCTCGCAACGCTCACCGGTGGAGATCGCGCAACGCTCACCGGTGGAGATCGCGCAACGCTCACCGGTGGAAATGCCTCAACGCTCACCGGTGGAACGTCAACAAGATTTAGAGGTGGACAAGGCGCGGTCTTTATAACCAGACTGGAAAACTCTGTAGCTGTAGTTGGACGGGATTCTATAGAACCTCATGTCTGGTACAAGAACGTGGACGGGCGTTATATTAAAAGCGTATAGGGCCTGAGGCCACACGGAGGAATAATGAAAAACCCTAATGAGCTGTGGGGGAATGATAACGCTTCGTTTGTGACCGTGAGAGACTATCTTCATGCCGTACGGACGCACCAAGACGGGAAGGTGGCATTTCTTCGGAGCAATAACCCTGGCCTGCTAGAGTATTTTCAATTTGTAGACCTAGAAGTCACGCGCAACCCTTACTACGATCTGTGAGGTAAAGATGGAAACCGAGGAATGGGTACCACATAAGCGGGAAACGTGGCCGTGGACACTAGGTAGGCTAAAGAGAGGCGTCGAGGGCAGCACGTACCAAGGTAATTGGGACAAGCATGGGCCTGTAATGGCGCGTGTATATGTACCGGAAGGGACTCTTGTGCGTATTGTTATGGTGTCCAGGTTCGGAGATATTGGCGTGACGCCTTATCTTGATGACATCCGCGGCTATGTAGCACGAATATCTTTTGATGACATAGAAAGGGAACCATAATGATTATGTCAGAGCTCAAAAAGGCCCACTCTGAGCTGTTGCAGGACACCGGTCGCCTTGTCTCTCAGGTTACAGATAATAGAATCCTTCTCTTGCTTGTGAGAACTCAGGTACTTCTGTCTCTCTTAATTGACGAGGTAGAAAAACATAAACGCTAGGGGGACATCATGGATAGGGAAGAAATGAAGGGCATGAGCACGGAAGAGCTCTACAAAGTCTACTTGTCTATGGCGGTGTACCGTTGTGGGGGCGAGGTCGTAGTGAGTACTGCCGAGTTCGATGAAATGAGAAAGGTCATTTGCGGTGTTTCGTGTGGACTGACTAAGGACGACAAATTTATCGCGCGTGTAATAGTTAATCCTGATTACAAGTGAGCTATGACGAAAAACCTATTTGACAGACATCTAGAGGCTGTCTATGACGATCTACTCTTGATTGCTGAGAGTCGATATCAGGGCAGGGGGGGAGACGCAGTACACGATGCCCTCTTGTCAATCTATCGATGCGAAGCCTACGGTAAGCTTCACTCAGACCTGTCTGAGAAAAAGGTTATGGGGTGGATTATACAAGCCGTCATATTCGCTATACGCTCGAAATGGAGGGATGAAAGCATATACAAGAAACGCTATAAGCTCTTATCGGAGTTCGAGCGCGTCAGTATCACGCACGAAGTCAGAGGGCTTGACATAGAAGCCGAGGAATACCCCGTCGATATCGTGCGGGATGTACAGAAAGCCATAGGCGCACTGTCGGCATATCATCAAGGGTTAGTCTTCGCGCACTACTACGAAGAGCTTACGCTTAGGGAATTGGCAAAGAGAATAGACGAGACATTTTATAGAATCTTCACTGAGATGGAGGTTATCAAGGCTCTCTTGAGGACAGAGCTAGACGAGTATCGACCTCAGAAATGCAGGCTTCCATAGAAATACGTAACCCGAATGAGAGTGTTAAAACGTCAATCAAAAGTCTCGTAAAACCCTATTAGTAAGGTGAGGGAGAATACATGAAACACGCTAGCGAAATCTCTCCTAAAGGAAACTTTTTTGAAAGTAGTCTCTCTGAATCAAGCTTGGTCCAAAATAAAGCAAAGGAGGCTTCCGTGCTGTACACCATCACCCCTGAGGGCAAGATTAGGCTCCACCGCGACCTGTCGAAGTGGCGCAAGCCAGTTGGGAAGAACGAGTACTACGAGACGGCCCCAAGCCCCCGCGAGAACACCCAGGAAAAGGAGTTCGCGGCTCTTATATCACGCTGTACGAAAGAGTTGTCTTTAGATCAAGAGAGCGCGGTTGCCGTGAAGTCTATGAGGAAACAGGAGTATTTGGACCATTTAGCGGGGTAAGTGGAATGACAGGATGTTGGGGATGGACTAGATGTAAGAATGAAAAGGGCTATGGCCTGCTTACCTTTCGATATAAGGTATAAGGGCCCATCGCCTCTTTTACACCATATGCGTAGGTCCAGTACCAGAGGACATGGAGCTCGATCATCTTTGTAGAAACCGCTGGTGCTGTAATCCCGATCATCTTGAGCCCGTTACTCATAGAGAGAATTTGCTCAGAGGCGGTACAGTGACGGCCAAGCATGCTGCTACTACTCACTGTCCAAAAGGGCACGCGTATACTGAAGAGAATACCTATAGGCGTAAGAATAAAAATAGCCGTGAATGTCGCGCGTGCATTAGGTCCAGAAACATGGAGGCAAAGCGTGTACGATCACGAGAACGAAGACTGGCGAGAACGAACGCGGCCACGTGCGCCGACGCGGCCAGTGGTTCCGCCTCTCCTTGATGAATCTTTATGGCCAGTATTCAGGAGCTACCTGAAGAAACGACGCCTGAGCTCCGATATTGCCGTGAGCAACGGATGGTACCCGACACTCACCTCCGACGGAGTCCCGCGTATAGTCATTACTACTAGTTCTTTGCAAAATTCCTGGTTTTATTATCAAGCTAGGGCTATGACCGACGGCAAAGGTGTAACCCGATACGTGTCCCCGTCGGCCCCTAGAGGCGACGCTCTTGCTATCGTTTTTCCCTCAGGTGACGCGCTAGGATCTATTATCGTAGAAGGTCCTATGGACGCTTTAGCGGCAGCAGAACTAGGTTTAGTGGGCGTCTCTGTAATGGGAAACACGCCGAACAGCGTTGTGCTTGATCATATAGAGGCCGTTGTGAAGGTCTATGGCGACTGCTTTGTTATTCCAGACAGAGACGCGTTTGCTGAAGGGGCGTCAATAACGGCGGATCTATGGGCAAGGGGGGTCAAATGTACACTGAAGAGCATAACTGGAGCAAAGGACTTAGCCGAGCTGTCTCCAGAGCGACGCGTGGCGCTGATTCTCTCCTAAAGGTGTTCTGGAGGGTGCTGACTTTGCGGTCTTATAGAGACTGCCGAAAACTTGTAGAGACGGCAGTGCGCGTCTATGGCCATAAGATCGGGGTGTTTGATACTGAGGATGATATAAAGAAGCGGGTAAATTATATCGTTAACAGGATAGCCGATTCTGAGAACGCTATTTGTTGGGGAGTAGATTGTACCCATGTCGCGAGGTACATGGATAAGAGCTTCGAGGAGTATGTAGCCGAGTCGTCGAGCTCCTACAAAATTCTCTGGCGTCTAGCCTACGCTGTAAAGAACTCAGACCACGAACTGATCTACGAGGCACTGAATGAAGCCCTTGAGTACATCGAAAGTCACGAAGAAGCCTACGATGACCGTCAAGCGCCTCCGAGACCTGGCGATGCTCCCAGAGATCCCATCAGCTGCTTCGGAGAAGCGAGAGGCATGCTATGAATGCGGAAGATTTACAGAATGCACAAGTCCGTTTGTACGTGAAGCGCCGATCGGCTGGTCGGGTAAGCTTCTTTTGCTGTTTGGACAACGGCCCTCGCAAGACGCACTGGACTACGTTGTCTCTCTCGCACTTGAATGCGGACACTCAGAAGCAGATCTCTGGTTTTTTGACGCGGTTGCTTGCGGAGGCCGTAAACCTACTACAAAGCAACTCCGGGCTTGTCGTCCCTTCTTCGTTGATCTCATCCTCAAGTACAAGCCCCAATCAGTCCTTGCCTTCGGAGACGTTGCCCTCAGATATGCCACAGACAACGGAAAGCTAAAGAACATTACAGAGAACCGTGGGCGTTCGTTCATGGTCCCTGGCTGCGAGGGAGTAAAAACACATGTCTTCTGTACCTATGACGCCGACTCCATCATTGACGGATCTTTCCACAATCGTGAGAGAGTTAAAGAAGATTTTCTTAGAGTCAGAGAGGGTGGACTCAAGAGACTTCGGCGACCTAGTAAGAAGATTCCTAGCTCTTCTGAAATCGGAGTTGATACCGAGTTCATGCCCGACGGAAAAGTCGTTACGCTTGCAGTATCAGATACTCATGGAGGTGCTTGCTCAGATGTTTCTGAATCAATTGCGACTAAACGGCTACTCAGTAGAGTTTCAGCCAGTCAAGTTTTTGTCGGACACCAAGTCGCCGTGGATCTTGATTCTGTCCTCAGACTTGCTAAACAACACTCCACGAGGATAAAGCCCTTAGAGGGCTGGTTACAGGGTAGAAACATCACCGACACTATAGCCCTAGCGAGGATGATAGATGAAAACCGACCTAAAGGCGGGTACAAGCTCGAAGTACTATTACGCTCAAGTCATCGAGTCAGTGAATGGAAAGATGACAACGAATCGAGAGATCTCACTAATCCCGAATCTTGGGACAAGAGTTATCGTGTTGAGAGATGTAGACTTGATGCCTGGGCATCGTCCGTCTTGGCAGAAGAGCTTCGAGCTGACGCAAAGGGGCCTCTCGAACTTACGCACCGTATTATCCAAACGCTTAGGCGTATCTATCATACAGGAGCCTACGTCGATCTCTCCTATACCCAAAAGATCGCGGGCGAGTACTTCGCGGACGCGTCGAAAGCGAAAAGAAAGCTCTTAGCCTTTGCCTCTCGGTACGGGATGGTGGAGTTCTCTCCTACGAACGATAATCACCTAAGGGAACTTTTATTCGAGCATTGTGGATTGACGGCAACTGAGAAAACCAAGGCCACGGGGGTTGCGAGTGTCAACAAGACCTTTCTTAAAAATAACTCTAAGTCTGAAGTTGTTAAGACTCTGTTGGAATTTAACACGGCAGATAAGCGACATAGTACCTACGGGGTCGGACTCGCTAAGAAGTTTCTGGGGACTCGCGATCCACGATTTGCTATGTTACGGTTCCGTGTCAATCCACTTGGAGCACGTACAGGACGGCGTGCTAGTGACAAGCCAAACGCCCAGAATTGGCCCAAGGATGTGCGCAAAATTATCGTTTCACGATTTACCGACGGAGTTATCGCTGACAATGACTACTCCAAGCTTGAAGTGATCCTCTTCGCGTTTATCGCGAAAGAATGGAAGCTCCTAGAATTCTTCCTAGAAGGTAACGGGTATATCGCGGTAGGCAAGGAGCTCTTTAACAAGGAGGTCAAAGAAGATACAGACGAATACCGCTCAGTCAAAAGCGTCGTCCTAGGTGTACAGTATGGTATGGGGGCGTATAAGTTGGCCTACCAACTCTGGAACAACGTTGGCGTCAAGCTTTCAAGTGACTGGGAGGAACACGTTGAGCAAGCCCAACGTATCAGACAGAAATACCTTGATAAATTTCCCGGCATACCAAGATACATATGGAATCAGAAGCGAGCCGTTCTTAGAGATCAGCAAGTTGTTTCTCTTACGGGGCGAACCCGGCACCTCCCGTGTCCATATGGAGAGGATACACCTGGCTTCGGTCATCTGCTTAATCAGGCCATTAATTTTCCAATTCAAAGTCTGGCTAGCGATGTCACAGGAAGCGCAATGGTAGACGTTGAAGAAGCCTTGCTCGATAAGTATAGTTTGTCGTATGAGGAATACCACTGGAGGTTGATGGAGGGCAAGCCTCCCGTTATGCCGCTACTGATCAACGAGGTCCATGATGATCTTGTGTACGATATGCCGAAGAAGGGATTACGAGATAACCTGGTGATGATCTCTGAGATCATGGCCGGCGTTCCTACATTACGAGCTCTTCTTCCAGAGTTCGACGTGCCTTTAAATACAGGCCAGAAGGTCGGCTTGCGCTGGGGTGAGGATAATATGAGACCTACTAGGAAAGGCTAGCGCGACATGCGTGTGGAATTAGAAGAGTGGTTCATGATAGTGTGCTGTGCAATATCTCTGGGTTTCTTGATTTACATCTTTACTGGCGCGTGCAGCTAAAGGAGGACCGATGAATTTTATTCTGTCCGCAGTTCTGGTGCTGAGTCTTACGGCGTGTACTTCGTCTAGGACGTGGGTAGCATCCCCCATGGAGTCCAAGATAAATGGCGAAGTCTATCACTACCATAACTTGGTTGTCCTGAAAGACAAGGCCGACATGTTCCATGCTACGGAATCAAGATCGTGGATGGAGAACTGTAAGACGAAGATTGAGAATCCCGTGACACAGGAGCAATGGGATTATCCCTTTCAGGACTGTGTTCGGGAGTCGGAATACATGGCGAACGTAACCCCTAGCGTCTCGCAGCAAGCGGTAACGCCAGTCGTTACTACCGCAGTGGGTGCGGCGGGCTTCGCCGTTGGTATGAATCAGCTCGGGCGAGGCATCGCTAAGAGTGGAAGTCGTACGACGAACAACAATAGTACGAGCTCCGATGGAGGAGACTCCTCTTCGTCGAGTGAGTCAGTAGCGAAGCAGAACAGCGACAACGTAACCAAGAACCATAACAACCAGACCTATCATAACAATAGCCACACGAATATCAATAGCAATAATCACTTCAAGAAGTAGAGGGCCTATGAGTGAAGAGATCTTCGCGCTAGCTACTGGCGTAGTCGCGCTTGTCGGCACAATGGTTTTTGCAGCGGCGGGCATATATGTTTCGCTAAAGATCACGGGATGGATTCATTCACAACGTATTTATAAACAGGAGGATAAGTAATGGCGTTTACACGTAAACCGATTGGTAAGTCGGCTAAGTTTGCACCGAAAACTAGTCAGGCCCAGGCCCCTAAGACGGCGGCTAGCTATGCCCGCAAGAAGAGGGCAGAGGAAGAAGAAGTCGAAGTTGAAGAGGTAGAAGAAGTCGAAGTTGAAGAGGTAGAAGAAGTCGAAGAAGTCGAGACAGAAGCCGAAGAAGTACAGGATGATTATGATGAACAAGAAGAGGCTCCCGCTCGCCGAAATGCTCCGGCTCCTGCTCAACGGGCGCAACAGGCCCCACAACAGGCCCCGCGCCAGTCCTTTGGCGGGCACGGCGGACAAGGAGGCCAGGGCGAGCAGAAGAAAGCCCTTCGCCTGACCGGCCTCTTTGCGGGGAAGCGTGAAGGCTGTTACAGCGGTAAACTCCGCGATGAAGACGCTGGCAACTTGGCGGCGTTGATCGAAGAGGCCAAGGCGACAAACCAACAAGTCGTGTTCTTCGTGTGGGAGAATCAGGGCAATCCCCAGTTCTCCTTGACGGCAAATATCTCGGCTCCGTTTAAGGGTGGAGGATTTAATCGTGGAGGCGGAGGGGGCTTCAACCGCGGCGGGAATGGCGGAAACGGTGGGTTCCGTAAGCGCTGGTAAATGTGGCTGTAGTGTAGACTACTAAGTATAGCGAGGGGCGGCGTGTACGCGCTGGGTTGAGGATTGGCAATGCTGACAAGTGGGACCACGTACAAATGAGTCCTCTGGCAACGCCGGTTTGTGTGTCTGGAGCTGGGTGGGGAATCCAGCCCCCTCGCCTATAACCAAGAAGGAGAGGTCATGAGATATGTGGTGTGCCTATTCGCCGGCTTTGTACTCGGCAGTGTCGGGGTCTTCGCCCAGTCTCCATTCCTAGACTTCGGGGCTGTTCCTGACCAGCAACTTCGTGGCGAGATTCAACAATGGTGGGTGGAGAAAGAAATACGAAATGGCAATAACCCCTATGCTCCCAGGAATCCATGTCCATAGTAAAGAGTAGACATACGAAGTTCTGTGCACACTGCCTGAAGAGAAAGGCCGACAAATCCTAGAGAAAATCATGGAATGCTATAAGGACTAAACACGATGATTACTCTTCCCAAGTCTCTTGAGATCACGCCGTCGAAGAAAGGCGAGGACTTTCTCAACAAGAAAGCCCGCAAGTGGATTGAGGCCCAAGGAGGAGACCGTAGTAAGGAGGAGTTGCTCCATGCTTCAGACTGTCTTGATCCGAGGTACGCGTATTTTAGTCGCCTTGACCCTCGGCCTATACCTGATCGCCTTGTTCCTGTTTTCCTTATTGGGCGTGTTTTACACGCTTTCGTTATTTGCGCGGTAGAGGGAAAGCCGTTTGATCTTGCGGCGGACGGCGGCTCAAATGTCTCTAAGGAACTCGGTATTACCTTCTCTCCCGATATGAACTTCAACGGGAAGGTTCGCGAAATCAAAACATCCCGATCGTTCTATGAACCGAGTGAGCCCAAAGACCTTGCTATGTATTGCGAACAAGTCCTCATTTATCTCGCCGGCACTGGACAGACCGAGGGTGATATCTGGTGTTTGTACATGAACATCAAGGGAGGTCCTGCATTTCGAGTCTATCAGTTGAAGATCTCTCAAGCGGATCTTAAGAAAGTCCAGGCCGAGATCGCGTTGATAACGAAGACCTTCAAGAAAGCCCAGAAGGAAAAGAAGCCCTCTATTCTTCCTCTGTGCCGACCCTTTAAGTGCGGACCGAAGGAGTGCCACTACTGGGAGACATGCAAACCACAAGGGCGCTACGGCGTACCGAAGACCAGATGGGCCAAGGATCTTACAAACCCCCTCTTGACTATAGGGAGAACAAAATGAGCCTCTCCTTGACCGCGCCCTGCATAACTCCGGGTTGTGGGCGCGTGCGGGATACAGTGTCACGTAGTCATTACTGTGGAGGTTGCCGTGGAAGGAAGCAGCGCTACGGAGCGCCAGAAAAGCCAAGCGTAACTCGTCAGCGGCGCGTGTGGAATCCTAACTGTAACGTGGTTAACGGTTACTTGACTACGTGGTTCTGTGGGATCAAAGCTCCGGTCCACCGGCTTGTTTATCTTATCACGTACGGAGAAATACCTAAGGGCTATCATATCCGCCACAAAGACGGCAACCGCTTCAACAACCATTGGGATAATCTCGTAGCCGTAACACCGTTGGAGCATTGTCGCTTGCACAAAAGGATGAAACATGAGCGCACTTAAAGATTTAATCGCGGAGTTCTG
>CXWL01005941.1_pt1 | contig 42605 bp, 39 predicted proteins | sample 590931 | NCBI WGS metagenome assembly CXWL01 (sample SAMEA3498368, study PRJEB10139) | groundwater metagenome | biome: water well; material: biofilm material | place: Germany | collected 2015-04-27 | reverse complement strand
CGATGCGGGCAACGTGACCGGGGTGACCGGCGGGTTCACGCAGGTGGGTAATCTCACCGGCAATGCAAATACTGACGTATTCGCGTTTAATGGCGGTTCGATCACCGGCAACGTTGTTGGCGGTGCGGGTACCGACAACCTTACTTACGCCGGCAATGGCGGCGCAGCGGTCACGCTCAACCTCTCCGGCGCCTCCACGACGAGCATCGGTGGCACGTGGAGTGGCATTGAGTCGGTCACAGGCGGCTCGGGAACCGACACCGTGACCGGCGCCAACCAGACCTACAACCTGACGGCCGCGAACGCGGGTAACAATGGCGGGGGGAGCTGGACGGCATTTGAAAATATCACCGACACCGGGACGGGTACGTTCAATGTGGCCACCGGCGCAACGCTCAGCGGTGCCATCAACGGCGGTACGAACGGCAATCTGAGCTATGCCGCGCATACCGGCCCTGTGACGTTGAATGTATCCACGAACATCGCGACCGGCATCACCGGAGCGCTTGTTGGGATTCGAAATGTCACGGGCAGCCTTGCCGCGACCGACTCGGTAACGGGTGCAAGCCAGACCTGGGTTCTGACCGGAGCGAACGCCGGCAACAATGGCACGTACTTCTGGACCTCCTTCGAGAACCTCACGGATACGGGGAACGCTGCTATCTCCGGCACCGGTTCGCTTGGGGGCAACCTGAGCGTTACCGGCACCTCCACGCTGACCAGCGCTACGATCACCACCGGGGGCACGCAGACCTACGGCGGCACCACGACTCTGGCAGGCGGCACGACGACGCTGAACACCAGCGGCGGCGGTACGATCACGCTGGCCGCAGTGAATGGCACCACCGCGGGCGCACAATCTTTGACGATCAATGGCGGGGGCAGCACGCCGGGTACCGTGACGCTTGGAGGGACAGTCGGCGGCGGTACCACGCTGCAGAATTTTGCCGCCACGGGTGCGGGCACCATGACGATACCGGCGGTTACCACGACCGGCACCGTGACGCTTTCCGCGGGTGCAATCAACGGCGCAGGGCCTGTCACAACGGGCGATCTCTCGATTACCAGCACTGGCGCGGTCGTCAATGGACTGGTGGTCAATGCCAATACGCTCGTGGTGGCCGGTTTCGCAGGAAACTGGGTATTCCCGGGCCCCAGCGTTATCACCACCAGTACCGCGACCGGACCGACGACCATTGGTGTGGCGGTAAACGGTGCGAACCTGACGGTAAACGCCGCCACGCAGTCTGCCTTGGATGCTTCGGGCGGCGCTTCGGCTTCGGCTGTGGCGATCGCCGCAGACACGGCATCCAAAGCCTTCAGCACGGACAGCGTGGCCGAGCAGTTGCTATACGGTTTCGCCGGGGACGTCGGAACTCTGCCGCCGATGGACCATCGCCTCACGGGTGTCGGGATGTCCGTGCCCGCGTGTTTCGGTGCCAGTCGCGAGGGAGAGCCCTGCTAGAGGGGCCCGGCGGGGGGTACGGGCGGGGCCGCAGGGCGGAAACGAAAAGGGGCGCTTCGGCGCCCCTTTTTTTTGGGCCGTGTAAAATTGCACGGATAGCGGGCGTATCCAGGGGAACGGAAGCAAGAAGATGGCCGAGGAGCAAACCCAAGCCGCCGTGCTGTTCGCCGATGTCAGCGGCAGCACCAAGCTCTACGAGACTGCCGGCGACCAGGTCGCGAAGGCGGCGATCGACCAGTGCATCCGCATCATGCGCGACTGCACCGATGCGGCCAAGGGCCGGGTCATCAAGACCATCGGCGACGAGGTCATGTCCACGTTCCCGAGCGCGGATGCGGCGGCGGATGCGGCCATCGAAATGCAGTCCGCGATCAGCGAACTCAAGCCCGTCGGAAATTCGAAGATCGGAATCCGCGTGGGGTTCAACTGGGGGCCGATCGTCAACCAGGAGGACGGCGACATCTTTGGCGATGCGGTAAACGTCGCCTCCCGCCTGTCGCATGTAGCGGTGAAGGGGCAGATCATCACCGCGCGCGACACCGTGATGCTGATGTCGCCGATGCTCAAGTCCGCCACGCGCAAGATCACCAATATCCAGATCAAGGGCAAGGCGGCGGAAGTCGAGGTCTACGAGTTGATGTGGCAGCAGAGCGAGGACGCGACCACCATGGCGGCCGCGCGCTCGGTCTACAAGCCCAAGAAGACAACGCTGCGCCTGGTGCTGCAGGGGCAGGAGCACCTGCTGTCCGACGAGCTGACCGCCGTTTCGATGGGGCGGGATGCCACCGCGGAGTTGGTGATCAAGGACCGCATGGCCTCGCGCTCCCATGGCAAGATCGAGCGCCGCCTGGATAAATTCGTGCTGACGGACCACAGCGCCAACGGCACGTTCGTGATGGTTGACGGAGACAAGGAAATCGTCCTGCGGCGCGAGGAATTCACCTTGCGCGGCAAAGGCTGGATCGCCTTCGGCCAATCGAAGACGACAGCGACAGACATCCTCGAATACTTCTGCGAATGAGCCGCTCGCGGGTGCTGGGCGCGGTGCTGCTGGCGGGCGCGGCGCTCGTGTCCCTGGCAGCCGTTCCGGTGCAGGCGCAGGTCAAGCCGATCCACGAGGTTCGCAAGGGGGACACGCTCTTCGGCGTGGCGCGCAAGGCCAAGCACGACGGCGTCTCGCGCAACCAGATGATCCTCGCGATCTACCGGGCCAACCTGCGGGCGTTTCCCGGAGGCAACATCAACTTGCTCGAGGTGGGTACGGTTCTCGCGATTCCGGGGCAAGATGAAGTCGCAAGGTTCGAGTCGGCCGACGCCGATCGCCAGGTGCGGGAGCTCCTGGGAGCAAAGCCGGCTGCGCTGCCGGCAGTGGCCGCCATCAAGCCCGCGCCAGCCGTCAGAATGCCCGCGAAACCCTCCGCGGCGGTTCCGTCGCCGACCGAGGCAGGGGCGCGCTACCGGGAAGGCCAGGCTCTGGAGCGCCGCGGCGACCATCAAGCGGCACTAACGGCATACCTTGAAGCTGGCGAGGCTGGTCATGGTCTGGCGCAGCGCAGGCTCGGCCAGATCTATGACAAGGGTAATTCCGCGGTGCAGAGGGATTACCAGACGTCGCTCAAGTGGTACCAGAAGGCCCGCGAACAGGGGGTGGAGATCGATAAGCCCCTGCAGCGGACGGCGCCCCGGTGACCGGGGCAGGACCAAATGAACGCGACTTCTGCCCTTGTGCATTTTCGGCCCCATCGAGATAATAGGCGTCTGTGGTAAAACGCGTGCAAAATCCAACGCTTAGTTTCAGCCATGGCCGCCGCTGAAGAGCTCAAGCAGCTAGGGCGATACGACCTTACCCGCGTGCTGGGCAAGGGCGCGATGGGCATCGTTTATGAGGGCCTCGACCCGCGCCTTAACCGCAAGGTCGCGATCAAGACCATTCTCAAGGGCCATCTCGACGACGAGGCGGCATCGAAAGAGTACTCGATGCGCTTTATGCGCGAAGCGCAGTCCGTCGCGCGGCTGAACCACCCGAACATCGTCCAGGTGTACGACTTCGGTGAGCAGGGCGATATCGCCTATATCGTCATGGAGTTCATCAAGGGCAAGGAACTCAAGAACTTCTTCGACGCCAACGAACGCTTCGAGCTGAAGGAGTCCGTGCGCATCATGTGCGAGCTGCTCGATGCGCTCGAGCTGGCGCACGAGGCGGGCATCGTGCACCGCGACATCAAGCCCGCCAACGTCATGCTCGACAGCCAGGCGCGCGTCAAGCTGGCGGACTTCGGCGTCGCGCGGGTCACCGACGACCGTTCCAACGCGGAAAAGACGCAAGCCGGCACCATGGTAGGCACGCCAGCCTACATGTCGCCGGAGCAGATCACCGGCGGCAGCATCGACCGGCGCAGCGACGTGTTCTCCGCGGGCATCATCCTTTACCAGTTTCTCGTCGGCGAAAAGCCATTCACTGGTTCGGGCGCCTGGACGATCGCGAAAAAGATCATCCAGGACCACCCCCCGGTGCCTTCCTCGATCAACAACACGATCTCCCCGCTGTTTGACGCGGTGGTCAACAAGGCGCTCGCCAAGAGCGTCGAACAGCGCTACCAGTCGGCCCGGGAGTTCGCCGCTGGGCTGAAGCGCGCCCTCGAAGGGAAGTCCGAGGAGGACGATTCCGACAAGACGGTCGTGGGTTCGATGGCCGACCTGGGCACCATCGCGAAGCCATCGGCGCAGATGGCGGGCGCCAAGGCCGATGCCACCAAGGGCACGACGGCCACCGGCAGCCAGGAAGTCGAGCTCGAGTTCTGGCGCGCGATCAAGGACGGCAACGACCCGGACGACTTCGACCTTTACGTGCAGCAGTTCCCCACCGGGATCTATGCGGCGCTCGCGAAGCGCAAGATCGCCAAGCTGCGTGGCGTTGCACCCGAGGAAACTGGCGCCAAGGCCAAGGCGGCGGCCGAGCAGGAGAAGAAGGAGGCCGATGAAGCGGCCAAGCGCGAGGCGGAGGTTAAGCAGAAACTGGCCGAGGAGAAGGCCAAGCTCGAAGCGCAGCTGGCGGAAAAGGAAGCCGAGTACAAGAAGCGCGAGGCGGAGCAGGAGGCCAAGCGGCTTGCGGAAGCCAAGGCGCGCGCGGAAGCAGATGCCAAGCGCGAAGCCGACATGGCGAAGCGCGAGGCCGAGCAGGAAGCCAGGCGGGCGGCCGAAGCCAAGGCGCGCGCGGAAGCGGACGCCAAGCGGGAAGCGGCCGCGCAGGCTGAATTGGCCAGGAAGGAAGCCGAGTACCAGAAGCGCGAGGCCGAGGCTCGTGCGAAGGCCGAGGCGGAGGCGAAGGCGCGGCGCGAAATCGAGGAGAAGGCGAAGAAGGAAGCCGAGCTCCGGGCCAAGGCCGAGATCGAGGCGCGCGTCAAGCGCGAGGCGGAGGAAAAGGCAAGGCGCGAAGCGGAGGCCAAGGCACGCGCCGAGGCCGACATAAAGGCGAAGAAGGAAGCCGAAGAGCGCGCCAAGCGCGACGCCGAGGCGGCCAAGCGCGAGGCCGATCTGAAGAAGAAGCTGGCGGAAGCGCCTCGCGCAAAGCTGCCGGTAGTGCCGATTGTCGGGGCCTTGATCGTCATCGCGATTGTCGGCGGTGGTGGGTACTACTACTTCACGGCCGACCAGCGCGCGCGGCAGCAGGAAGTGCTGCGCCGATTCGAAGAAGCCACCAAGGCGACGGAAGACCTGAACAAGGCCAAGCAGGCCGAAGTCGAAGCGCAGAAGCGGGCTTCGGAGGCCAGGGCGGCGGAAGATGCTGCGAGGAAGTCGGGCGATACAGCGGCTCTCAAGGCGGCGACCGATGCGAGGCTGAAAGCCGAAGCCGATGCCGCGGCACAGAACAAGCTCGTGCAGCAGCGCGAGGCGGATGTAAAGGCCAAGCAAGACGCGGCGAAGAAAGCCAAGGAAGACGCGGACAAGCGTGCCGACGCGGCCAAGAAGGAACAGCAGGTCGTCAAGGCGGAGCCTCCCAAGGCCGAGCCGGCACCGAAGGCCGAGGCGCCGAAGCAGGAGGTCGTCGCGAAGGCGGATCCCGCGCCCAGGGCCGAGGTTGCGCCAAAAGCCGAAGTCAAGGCACCGCGCGCCATGACGCGTTCGGAACGGGAAGCCCAACGTGACGCCGAAGCGGCTGCCAAAGCCATCGGCAAGCCCGCGGAACAGGTTGCGGCATTGTCTCCGTCCGTTGCGGCGACCCCGGGCGCGGCGCCGGGCGCGACGCCCACAGCCGCGGCGCCGAGTGCGCCTGCCGGCAAGGCGGGCGGTTCCGAATCCGAGGCGATGTTCCAGCAGGCGATGGCAATGGAGAGCAGCGGCAAGGCGGCGGATGCGGTTCGCATCTATCGCCGCGCGGCTCGTGCGGGCCACGGCAAGTCGGCGAAGCGGCTTGGCGACATTTTCGACCGCGGCGTGCCCGGCGTGTCGCGCGACTATGCCGAGTCGCTGCAGTGGTACCAGACGGCGCGCGACCTGGGCGAGACGGTCGAAGTTTCCGGCAAGCGCTGACGCCTGGTTCAGCCAGTCTTCGGTTCCGCGAGGCTGGATGCAAAGCAAGTGGCATGACGAGGACTTGCGATGAGTGAGCGCCCGAAGGACGGCGTTGACCCCGACGCGACTGTCATGATGCCGCGCGACCGTTTGGACGTGGTGCCGGATCCCGATGCGACGGTAATGTTCCCCGTGCCGGAGCCGGATGCCGACGCGACGGTCATGATTCCCTCGCAGCGCATCGACGACGATGCCACGGTGATGATCCCGGCGCGGATTGTCGATGAAGACGCCACGGTGATGATTCCCAGCGTCAGCCGCCTCGAGGATGCGGACCCGGACGCAACCGTAGTGATGGGCCGCCGCGCTGATCGCGCGGGAGAGTTTGACGAACCCGATCCGGACGCCACGATCGCCATTCCCACGCCCGGACGGCGGCGCGATGCCGTTCCACCGGACCTGCCGTCCGCTCCTCCGGTAGGACGCGCCGCGGCCGCTCCGAATCTTGGTGCGCTGGGCGGTCTCAATACCCTGGTGGCCGCTGCGAACCCGGTGCTGGCCGTTGTGCCACAGATTCGGCACGCCCTGCGCCACCCCGACCCCGAAGGCCTGCGCGCAGCATTGCGTGAAGGCCTGGAAGCGTTCGAGCGCGATGCACGTGCCGCAGGGCATGCCGAGGACGCTGTCGCCGCAAGCGGCCTCGCGCTATGCGCGCTACTGGACGAATCGGCATCCTCCACGCCCTGGGGCGCGGGCTGGTCCAGCCAGGGCCTCCTGGCGGAACGGCACCCCGGCATCACGGGTGGGGAGTACTTCTTCGAGATCCTGGAGAGGCTATCCACGGATCCGGCGGCGAACCTGCCGGCGATCGAGTTTCTGCATGTCTGCCTCGCGCTCGGATTCGAAGGCCGATACCGAGGCGTCGCCAATGGTGCCGAGGAACTCCTGGCGCTGCGCGGCAAGCTCCTCGAACAGATCCAGGCGCAGCATGTTCCGCGGGATGGCGAGCTTTCAGGGCGGTGGCGCGGAGTCGCGCTTCCCGCGACGCGTCCGTCCGGAGGGCTGGCGCTGTGGGCCGCGGGGTCGGGCGCTGCCCTGTTTCTGGCGGCGCTATACATCGCCTTCAGTTTCTCGCTCGGTTCGCTTTCAGATCCCGTGGCGCGCGAGCTGGCGCAGTTGAAGGTACCTGCAGGCGTTGTCGCGGATTCATCCAAGGCGGGCCGCCAGACCGCAGAGCAGGCGACGCCGCGCGTCAGCGAACAACTCTCTGCGGAGATCGCGCGCGGCGAAGTCTCGGTGACGGACAGCGCGGGACAGAGCGTGATCGTGATCCGCAGCGACCGGTTGTTCGCCTCCGGCAGCGCACGGCTCGAGAGCGGAGTGGAGGCCGTGATTCTGCGCGTCGCCGATGCGCTTGACCGCGTGCCGGGCACGATCCTGGTGACAGGCCATACGGACGACGTGCCGATCCGCACTGCGCGTTTCCCGTCCAATTGGGAGCTCTCCACCGAGCGCGCGGCCTCGGTGGTGAAGCTCATCTCGGGAAAGCTCAAGGGGCCGGAGCGGCTGAGGGCCGAGGGCCTGGCCGACTCGGCGCCGGTCGTGCCGAACGACTCGGCCGCGAACCGTGCCCGCAATCGCCGCGTCACCATCATCCTGCGGAGCACACCGTGAATCCGCTGGGTCTGATCAGGAATCGCTGGCTGCTGGGTGGCTCGGCGTTCTTCGCGTTTTCACTGGTCGCGTGGTCGGTCGGAGATTTGATCGTCCTGGGCAGCTGGCGGCCGTTCGAGACGCAGGCGGGCCGCGCGGTGTTGATCGCGATTGCCGCCGCGGCCTGGATTGGAAGGGAACTGTGGCGCGCCCGCAGGTCGAGGCTCGAGAACGAACGCCTCCTCGAAGTGCTGGCCGGCGGCGATGGCGGGGGCGCCTCGTCGGACAGTGCGGTGCGGGCGGCGCGCGAAATTGAAGTCTTGCGGAAACGCTTCGAGGAAGCAGCCGCGATCCTCAAGCAAACGCGCTTCAAGGGCCCGGATGGCGAGGGCCGTTACGTGCACGAGCTGCCGTGGTACGTCTTTATCGGCGCGCCGGGCTCCGGCAAGACGACCGCGCTGGTGAACGCGGGCCTCAATTTCCCGTTGAAGGGGCAGGGGGGCGATCCGGCGCTCGCAGGCGTCGGCGGCACGCGCAACTGCGACTGGTGGTTCACCGACGAGGCGGTGCTGCTGGATACCGCGGGCCGCTATACCACCCAGGAAAGCGACCTGGAGGCGGACGCTGCGGCGTGGCAGGGGTTTCTCGGCCTGATCAAGCGGTTTCGCCCGCGCAGGCCGCTGAACGGGGCGCTCGTGACGCTCAGCGTATCGGACCTGATGCTCTGGACCGAGGACGAACGCAGGAAATACGCTTGGCATGTGCGCGCCCGGGTGGCAGAGCTTTATGAACGGCTGGGCGTACGCTTTCCGGTCTATCTGCTGGTGACCAAGGCAGACCTGCTTGCGGGCTTCATGGAAATGTTCGGCGAGCTCGACGCCGATGGCAGGCAGCGGGTGTGGGGCTTAGGTTTCAGCCCGCCTGGCGATGGTCTGGCGACGGGCACGCCGGGACAGCGATTTGCCGAAGAGATGGTCGAGCTGGAGCGAAGGCTTCACGCCGAAATGCTCGTACGCCTGCAGGAGGAGCGCGACCTGCAGCGGCGCGCGGCGGCTTACCGCTTTCCGCAGGAATTCCATGGCGTGGGTCCACTGATCGAGCAGTTCCTCGACTCCGCGTTCATGGGAGTCCAGGGCGCTCCCGAGCCCATGCTGCGGGGAGTGTATTTCACCAGCGGCACGCAGGAGGGCAACCCCATCGACCGCGTCCTCGGTACCCTGGCGCGCAGCTTCAAGCTTGAGCGCGCGGGAGCGCCGGCGATTGCCGCGGGCAGCGGCAAGAGTTTTTTCCTCACGCGGCTGGTGCGTGACGTCATATTCCAGGAGTCCGGGCTGGCCGGCAGCGACGAGGTCTTGGAGCGCCGGGAACGTCGCACGAGAGCGCTTGCATACGCCGCAATTGCCGCGACGAGCATTGCCCTGGCCGCAGTCTGGACGGTGAATTACTTCGGCAATCGCAGCCTGGTCGCATTCGCGCAGGCCAGGGCTACGGCGGCAAAGGCGGAACTCGAGAAGCTCGGCGTGCCGCGCCCCGGGGACGAGGCGCAACTGGTGCGTTCGTTGAGCGCGCTGCGCACGTTGCCAGGCGGATACGGCGACCGCGCCAGCGGCGCAAGCTCGCCCGGATTCGGACTTTCGCAGAGTGAAAAACTGGGTGCACAGGCGCTGCGTGCCTACAGGAACGCGCTGCGCGACGCGCTTGAGCCGCGCCTGGCGGCTTCGCAGAACGACTCGTCGAAATGGCAACTGTCGGAAGCGGAGCGGGCCGAGCTGGCGGATCATGTGCGTGCAATCGCGGACGAGGCCATAATTACAGATGCGCGCCGGAAACCGGCGCCGGCAAAGGCGTCATGAGCGAATCATTCGAAACTGGCTGGTATGGAAAGCTCCCCGCAAACGGGGATTTCGTCACGCGGCGCCTGCCGCCGTCCTTCGTCGAACCCTGGGATGCGTGGCTGAACAGCATGCTGGTGGGAAGCCGCGAGCGCATGGGCGCCGGCTGGCGCGATGCATTTCTTTCTGCGCCCGCCTGGCGTTTCGTGCTCGCTCCCGGCGTGGTGGGAGAGCAGGGTTGGGTGGGCGTCCTGGTGCCCAGCGTGGATTCCGTCGGGCGTTACTTTCCGCTTACCGTGGCCAGCGCTTTGCCCTCAGCGAGCCTCGATCCGGTGACGACCGTGGTGCGGGCGCACAACTGGTATGGCGAAGTCGAGCCGGTGATCTACGCGGCGCTGCTGCCCGAGTCCGAGATGGAGACCTTCGATGCGCAGTTGCGCAACCGCCGCTTCCCATCGGAACTGGTCGCGATCCCCGAAACCACGGAGGAGACGGTTCCCCCGCGCAGTCGCGGCCAACGGGCATTGTGGATTCCGCTCGGTACCGATTTCCAGGGCGAGGCCGGGCTGCGCGGCCTGGCCAAGCCGCTTGCCGAGCCTTACTCCGCATGGCTCGCCGAGGAATCGGAGATTTTCGGCCGCAGCCTGATGCTGTGCGAGAAGCTGCCGGGCGTGGAGCAGTTCTGCGCGATGCTCGACGGCAAATGGGGCTCGCGCCCGGGCGAGCGCCAGAGCGCCTAGGCGCGACGCCATGTCCCTTTCGCTCAAGATCTCGAAGAAGGCCGGCGGGCGCGCCGACATGATCGCGAGCCGATCCTGGCCGCAGAACCGGATCACGGTCGGACGGGGCGAGGAATGCACCCTCGTGCTCGAGGATCCGCGCAAGCACATCTCCCGGGTGCATGTCGAACTCGAGGAGAAGGACGAAGGCGCGTTTCACCTGACGATCGTCTCGAAGGTGAATCCGGTCTACGTCAATGGCAAGAAGCATGCGCCGGGCAGCCGGATCGAATTGAGCGCGGGTGACCGGTTCGAACTCGGCGAGTATGAACTGGAACTGCTGCCGCCGCCGGCGATACACAAGGTCGATGCGCAAGTCTCCGCCGTCGAGGAAACGACGCGGCCCGACAATCCGAAGCTGCAGATGGCGAAGAAGCCCTCGCCCGCGGATACCGCCCCGGTGATACCCGTTGCGGCGCCGCCAGCGCCGCCGCCCCCGCCGCCTCCAGCACCTCCAGCACCGGATCCGGTGTTCGAAGAGGCGACGTTCATGGGCCAGAAGGCGCCGCCCGCTGAACCCGACCCGCTCGAAGGGCAGGAATTGCCGCCGGTGGAACCGGGGCTGTTCGACGACGCGGATACCGTGAATGGACCCGCCGTGCCTGCAGCACCATCCGCGGCCGAAGCCGATGTGTTTGGAGAGGCGACCTACGTAGGGGCTTCCAGTCCCGCGCCGAATGTCTTCGACGAAGCAACCTATGTTGGCGGCAGGCCGCCGCAAGGAGGGGGGGCGGCCGCGACGATGCCCGGCATCGTTCCCCGGCCTGGTGGTGCATCCGCTGGTGGTGCATCCGGAATGCGCGAAGCGGTGACCGTATTCCTCGAGGGCGCCGGGCTTGCCGGCAAGGAGATACGGGACGCCGAGATCGAGGAATTCCTGGGCCAGGCGGGCAAGATCATGCGCGCCTCGATCGAGGGAGCCATGGCGCTGCTGGCGGCCCGTGCCACGGCGAAGAAGGAATTGCGCGCCGAAGACCGGACCATGGTGGCGTCCAAGGACAACAACCCCCTCAAGCTGATGTCCGACCCGCAGGAGGCGATGGCCTTCCTGTTCGATACCAAGAATCGCGCCGACGGTTTTCTGGAACCCGTGCAGGCGGTCGGCGACGCCTTCGAAGACCTGCGCGCCCACGAGGTCGCCCTGTTCGCGGCCATGCGCGCGGCGCTGCTGAGCTCGATCCAGCGTTTCGACCCCAAGACGCTCGAAGTCGAACTGGAAAAGAGCGCGGGCGGCCTGGGCCTGAACCGCAAGGCGAAATTGTGGGAGCTGTTCGCGGGCTACCAGCAGAAGCTGGCGCGCGATGCGGACGACGATTTCAACAAGGTCTTCGGGCGTGAATTCATGGGCACCTACATGGCCCAGGTGAAGCGGCTGCGCGGCGGCGGCTCGTAGGGGTTGCCGGCAGGGGGGGCATCGGTAAGGCTTGCCAAACGCCCTGATACTGTATAAAAATACAGTACCATGGCAACCCTTGCAGAGATCATCCAGCGGCAAGCCGTCTGGCGCGGCGGGCTCATCCCCGCCCTATCGGCCGAACCGGCCGTCCCGACCGGGCATTCCGGGCTCGATGCCGAACTCCCCGGGGGCGGCTGGCCCGTCGGCGGGCTGGCCGAGGCCTTTTGCCATACCGAGGGCATTGGTGAACTGCAGATCGTGCTGCCGGCGCTTGCCGCGCTGACGGCGGCGGGGCACCGCGTCGCCTGGCTGGCGCCCCCGCACCTGCCTTATGCGCCCGCCCTGCGCGCGGCAGGCGTGCGCCTGGAGCAGTTGACCGTCATCCGTGCCCCGGGCAGGCGCGACGCGCTGTGGGCTGCGGAACAGGCCCTGCGCGCCGGCAGTTTCCACGCCATGCTGCTGTGGCTGCCGCGGGCGAGCTATGGCGAGTTGCGGCGGCTGGCCGTGGCCGCGCAGGCCGGTCCCGGTTTCGTGCTCGCGTTCCGGCCGCCGGAAGCGGCCTGCGAATCCTCGCCCGCCGTCCTGCGGCTGGCGCTGGAAGCAAGGGAAGGACAACTCGAAGTGAATATCCTGAAGCGGCGCGGCCTGCCCCTGGCGGCGCCATTTCCACTCCCCATTGAAAGGCCGGCTTTTGAAAGACCCGCACGCGCTCTGGATAGCGTTCCATTTCCCGCAGCTCCGGCGCCAGGCGCTGTTGCGCGGGCATGCATCGCCTGAACCGGAACTGGAAGCGCTGGCGGCGGTAGCCGCCTGGGCCTGCCAGTTCACGCCGCGCGTTTCGCTCGAACCGCCGCAGGCGCTGCTCATGGAAATCGGGGGCAGCCTGCGCTATTCCGGCGGTCGCTGGAAACTCCTGGCGAGGCTGCGCGCGGGGCTGGCCCGGCTCGGTTTCGAAGCGCGCCTCGCCGAAGCATCGACCGCGCGCGCTGCCCTCTGGATGGCGCGCGGGAGCGGCAGCCGCCTGCATGCGCAGCCGGTCGCCGTTACCGGCCTCGCTCCTGACGCGCTCGAGTTGCTCGCCAGCCTTGGCGTGAAGACGCTGGGGCGATTGATGAACCTGCCGCGAGGCGACGTTACGCAGCGCTTCGGGCAGGCCCTGGTCGAACAGATGGACCAGGCGAGCGGCAAGGCGCCCGAGGCGCGAAAATTCTTCGTCCCGCCCACCCGCTTTGCGGCGCAGCTCGTATTGCCGGCGCCGGTGGCGCAGGCGGAACGGGCCTTGTTCGCCGCCCGGCGCCTGCTCGACCAGATGGAAGGTTTCCTCGCCGCGCGCCAGGCCGGGGTGCGGGATTTTTCCCTGCACTTGCTGCACGATGGACGCCCGGCGACCGGGATAAGAATCGGGCTCGCTTCCTGCGGGCGTGACGCCGCGCACTTCGGCAAGCTGCTGCGCGAACGCCTGGCGCAGGCCAGGCTGCATGCGGCGGTGGAATCGATCCGCCTGGAAGCCGGGGAGATTGAAATCCTGCCGGAGAAGAACAGGTTTTTTTTCGACGATCCACGCGCCAGCGGGGAAGAATGGCTGCGGCTGGTGGAGCGCCTGCAGTCGCGGCTCGGCAGGGAAGCCGTGCATGGCCTGGATACGCAGCCGGGCCACAGGCCGGAATACGCCTGGATTCCGGTGCCTCCCGGCGAAGGATTTTTCCCGCGGGAAGCGCAGAGCAAAGGGCCCCGGCCGCTCTGGCTGCTGGACTCGCCGCGCCGCCTTGCCGAAGGGGAATTTTCCCTGCTCGCCGGCCCGGAGCGGATCGAATCGGGCTGGTGGGACGGTGCCGAGGCGCAGCGCGATTACTTCATCGCGCGCACCGGCGAGGCCTCGCTGGCGTGGATCTATCGGCAGCGGGGCACGGAGCCGGGAAGGAGCTGGTTCCTGCATGGATTTTTCGCCTGAACGGCCGCCGCCGCACTTGCCCGCGCATTTACCTGGTTATGCGGAGCTGCACTGCCTCTCGAACTTCAGCTTCCTGCGCGGCGCCTCGCACGCGGAGGAGCTGGCCGTGCAGGCGGCCCGGCTCGGTTATTCGGCGCTGGCGGTCACCGACGAATGTTCCCTGGCCGGGATCGTGCGCGCGCATGTCGCGGCAAAGGAGAGGCAGCTCAAGCTGATCGTCGGTTCAGAGTTCCGCCTGCAGGACGATCTCAGGCTCGTGCTGCTGGCGCCGCATCGCAAAGCCTACGGCGCGCTCTGCTCGCTGATCACCACGGGGCGAGGGCGGATGAAGAAGGGCGCGTATTCGCTTTCCCGGCATGACCTGGAGCCGCACCTGCAAGCCGGCCTCCTGGCCCTCCTGGTGCCGCAGGAGAAGCCGTCCCTCGAAGATGCACTGTGGATCCGCGAGCGTTTCCCGGGCGGCGGCTGGCTCGCGGCAGAACTGCACTGCGGCCCGAACGATCTCACGAAACTGAAACGGCTGGAGGATGTTTCAAGACGCTCAGGCCTGCCCCTCGTCGCGGCGGGTGACGTGCACATGCACCTGCGCTCGCGCCGTCGCCTGCAGGACACGCTCGCCGCGATCCGCCTGGGCAGGACCGTGTCCGAATGCGGCGACGCGTTGTACCCGAACGGCGAGCGGCACCTGCGCCCACGCTCTCGGCTGGCGCAATTGTATCCGCCGACGCTTCTGAACGAGACGCTCGCGATTGCCGAGCGCTGCACTTTTTCTCTGGACGAATTGCGCTACGAATACCCGGAAGAGCTGGTTCCGTCCGGCGAGACCCCGCACTCGTACCTGCGAAAGCTCGTGTCCGAGGGAATGCACGAGCGCTTCCCGCTCGGCGTGCCGAGCGAATACCGGAGCATACTGGAGCGTGAATTCGATCTGATCCAGTATCTGAGGTACGAGGCCTTCTTCCTCACGGTGCACGACGTCGTGCGATTCGCGCGCTCGAAGGGCATCCTGTGCCAGGGGCGGGGGTCGGCAGCCAATTCCGCGGTCTGCTATTTCCTCGGGATCACGGCCATCGATCCCGTGGAAGGCAATGCCTTGTTCGAGCGATTCCTGTCAAGGGAACGCAACGAGCCGCCCGACATCGACGTCGATTTCGAGCATGAGCGGCGCGAGGAGGTGATCCAGTACATCTACGGCAAATACGGCCGCGGGCGCGCGGCGCTGGCGGCGACCGTGATCAGCTACCGCACGAGGAGCGCGGTACGCGACCTGGGCAAGGCCCTGGGCCTGGAGCCGGGTGAGGTGGACCGTATCGCCAAGTCCCTCTCCTGGTGGGACGGCAGGTCCGTGCTGGAGGAGCGCATGCACGAAGCCGGGCTCGACCCGGAAAGCCTGCCGCTGCGCCACCTCCTGGCGCTGGCCGGCGACCTGGTCGGCTTTCCACGCCACCTGTCGCAGCACGTCGGCGGGTTCGTCATCTCGCGCGGCCCGCTCGCCGAACTGGTGCCGGTCGAGAACGCGGCGATGAAGGAGCGCACCGTGATCCAGTGGGACAAGGACGACCTGGAATCGCTCGGCCTACTGAAGGTGGACGTGCTTGCGCTGGGGATGCTGTCGGCGCTGCGCCGCGGACTGGAATTCATCGGCATCGGGAAACTGCAGGATATTCCCTGGAACGATCCCGAGGTCTACAGGATGATCCAGGAGGCGGACACCGTCGGCGTTTTCCAGATCGAGTCGCGGGCGCAGATGTCGATGCTGCCGCGCCTGAAGCCGGAGAGTTTCTACGACCTCGTGATCGAGGTGGCGATCGTGCGCCCGGGCCCGATCCAGGGCGGCATGGTGCATCCCTATCTGCGGCGCCGGCAGGGGCTGGAGCCGGTCGTTTATCCGAGCCTAGCCGTGAAGAAGGTTCTCGAGCGCACGCTCGGCATCCCGATCTTCCAGGAGCAGGTGATGCAGCTCGCCATGGAGGCCGCCGGCTTCACGGCCGGCGAGGCGGATGAGCTGCGCCGCGCGATGGCGGCGTGGAAAAGGAAAGGCGGCCTGGAGCCATTCGAGAAGAAGCTGAAGGAGGGCATGAAGGCGAACCGGTACTCGCCGGAATTCGCCGACCGGATCTACAACCAGATCCTGGGTTTCGGCGACTACGGTTTCCCCGAATCGCATTCCGCGAGCTTCGCGCTGCTCGCGTACTACTCGGCCTGGATCAAGCACCATCATCCGGCCGCCTTCCTCGCCGCGCTGCTCAACAGCCAGCCCATGGGCTTCTACAGTCCCTCCCAGCTGGTACAGGATGCCAGAAGGCACGGCGTCGAAGTCAGGCCGGCGGACGCGGCGCTAAGCGATTGGGATTGCACCATGGAGAGCAGCGCGGTGCGCCTCGGTCTGCGCATGGTGGGCGGGCTTGCCGGCGCCGCGGGGCAGCGGATCGTCGAAAACAGGCCTTATACGTCGGCGACGGATCTCGCGCGGCGCGCGAACCTCAATCGCAAGGACATGAAGTACCTCGCCGCGGGAGGGGCGCTGGAAAGCCTGGCAGGTCACCGCCGCAACGCCTATTGGGCGGCTTCAGGAGTGGAGAAGGGAAGCGTGCTTTTACCTTCGGAAGCAGAAACGAAAATACAGGTTGAATTCGGGGCGCCTTCGGAGGGCGAGAGCATCCTTGCGGACTATGCAAGCCTGGGCCTGACGCTCGGACGTCATCCGCTGGCCCTTCTGAGGAACGACCTGGAGAGTCTCCAGGTGACCAAAGCGGGAGATTTTCCGCGCCGGCGGCACGGCAGCGTCGCCCGGGCCGCAGGCCTGGTGACTTGCCGGCAGAGGCCCGACACCCGCAGCGGCGTGGTGTTCGTGACGCTGGAAGACGAGAGCGGCTGCGTCAACGTGGTGGTCTGGAGCGACCTGTTCGAGCGCCAGCGCAAGGAACTGCTGGGCGCGCGCTTGCTGGGCGTCGAAGGCGTGGTGCAGCGTGAGGGCCTGGTGGTGCATCTGCTTGCCCGGCGGTTCACGGACCATAGCGGGCTGCTCGGCCGCCTGCTCGGTCCGCTGGCTGTCCGTTCCCACGACTTTCACTGACTTTCACAAAGCCGCCGAAAGCGGCTTTTGCTTCAACACTTTATAATCGCTTCATGAACCAGCAGCCGATCACCGTAGTCGTCGCAAAGGACCTCGAGGACCTGATCCCGACGTTCATCACGAACCGTACCAAGGAGCTCGACACCTTGCGCATCGCCCTGGGCGCCGGCGACATGGAGCAGCTGCGGCAGCTCGGCCACCGCATGAAAGGCGTGGGAAATTCCTACGGATTCGAACACATCTCGGTCCTCGGCAAGCAGATCGAGGACGGCGCCAAGATCAGGAACCTGTCCGGTCTCGAAGCGCTCATCGCGGACTACATGGATTACCTCGCCCGCGTAAAAATAGTCTATGAGTGACCTCGCCTCCGGGCGCGCGCAACAGCAGGCGGGGGCTGAGTTCTGCGTTCTGATTGTCGATGACGATCCCGACATGGCTGGCCTCCTCGGCAGGATGCTCGCGCAGCAGGGCATGCGGGCCCAGGTCGCGGAGAACGGTTCCGCCGCGCTGCAAATGATCGCCGCGGCACCGCCCGACCTGGTGCTGCTGGACGTGCAGATGCCCGGCCCGGACGGATTCGACATCTGCCGCCAGCTGAAAAGCCAGGAAGCAACCGCGCTGCTCCCGGTAGTCCTGGTCACGGCGCTCGAGGACCAGGACAGCAGGGTGCGGGGCATCGAGGCGGGCGCCGACGATTTCCTCTCCAAGCCGGTGCGGCGCGAGGAACTGATCGCGCGGGTGAAGACGCTGCGGCGGCTGCACGAAACGCGCAAGGAACTCGAAGGCCGGCGGCTGGCGGCCGAAGTGCAGCGCAAGGAAGAGATCCGCAAGGCGTTCGCGCGCTACATCTCGCCGCGCCTCGCCGAACGCGTGCTGCGCGAATCGCGCGGCAGCGAGGAAGTCTTCCGCAATCTTTCGACTCGCACCGCCGTGGTGGCGCTGTTCGCCGACCTGCGCGGCTTCACGCGGTTGTCCGAAACCGTGCCGGTGTCCAGCATCGTGCCGATGCTGAACGAGTTCTTCACCGAGCTGACAGCCGCGGCGCACGAGAATGAAGGCACGGTGTTCAGCATGGCCGGCGACAGCCTGCTGGTCGGCTTCAACGTGCCGGTGCCCCAGACAGACGCCACCGGCCGCGCGGTGTCGACGGGCCGCGCCATGATCCAGCGCTTCGCCCCGGTCGCGGCGCGCTGGCAGGCCGAACACGGGCTCTCCACCGGCATCGGGGTCGGCATCGAGGCGGGGGAAGTGGTCGTCGGCAATGTCGGCGCGCCCAGTTTCATGAGCTATACCATCATCGGCGATCCGGTCAACGTGGCGGCGCGGCTCATGCAGCGCGCGGAACCGAATGAAATCCTCGTCGGCCCGAGCGCCTCGCTGTCTCTGCATTCCATGTTCGGCGGCGCCATGCCGCTCGACCGGCGCGCGGTCAAGCTCAAGGGCAAGGCGGAGCCGGTGGAAGTGGTTACCCTGAGGGTTTCGCGGACCTAGGAGGAGGGCGGTTGAAGGTCCTGATCATCGACGACGACGAGGATTTGCGGAATATCCTCGCGCATTACCTCAAGGAGGAGTGGCCGGAACTCGAGATCGAGCAGTTCGATCCGCTTGAGCGCGAGATGCCGGACGCGTCGTTCCCGCTGGGAACCTACGACGTGGTGATCCTCGACTACATGCTCGGGCGCGGCGACGGCCTCGACTGGCTGCAGCAGTTCAAGCTGCGTCCGGATTGCCCGCCGATCCTGTTCCTGACGGGCGCCGGCAATGAAGTGATCGCGGTGCGCGCCATGAAGACCGGCGCGGACGATTACCAGCGCAAGCAGGAACTGACGCGCGAAAGGCTGGTCGCTTCGGTGCGCGAACTGGTGATGGTGAAGCTGGAGCAGAGCCTCTCCCCGGCGACTGCCGCGCGCGTCGAAGGGCAGGAGCTCGGCGCGCGCATCCATATTCCCGGCATACAGGTGCTGCGCATGATCGGCGAGGGCGGTACGTCCAGGGTTTACCTGGCGTCGCGCGAAGGCGACGACGAGCCACTTGTGGTGAAGATCCTGCGCACCGAGGTCACCAGCGACAAGAATGCGCTGGAACGCTTTATCGAAGAGTACAACCTGGTCGAGCGCATCCGCAGCCGGCACGTGGCCCGGATCTACAGCCACGGCGTCTCCGGTGAACTGGCTTACCTCGTCATGGAATTTTTCGACGGCGGCGACCTGAACAAGCGGCTCGCGGGAAAATCACTCGAGCCCGAGGAATGCCTGAAGATCTTCCGCGAGCTGATGTTCGCGCTGGGCGACATCCACGAGCAAGGGGTGCTGCACCGGGACCTGAAGCCGCAAAACCTGATGTTCCGCGCCGATGGCAGCCTAGCGGTACTCGATTTCGGCATCGCCAAGCACGTCGACGCGATAGACCGCACCGGCAGCGGGGAAATTCTCGGCACGCCGCGCTACATGAGCCCCGAACAGGTGCGCGGCGTGGCGCTGGACTTGCGCACCGACATCTACAGCGCGGGCGTCCTCCTGTTCCAGATGCTCACCGGGACGCACCTGTTCGACGGCGAGACGGCTGTCGAAGTGGCGCTGCACCACATGAACACGCAGCCGCCCGACCTGCCGGAGCACCTTGCGCAGTACCAGCGGCTGCTGGACAAGCTGGTGGAAAAGGACCGCGACGCCCGCTTTCGCAACGCGGACGAGGTGATCGGCTTTTTATCGAGGAAGTTCTACCAGGGGACCGGCGCGTTCGGCGTCGAGAAGACCGCCAAGCTGCACTAGGACTGGCTCAGGGCAGTTCGCGCCAGATCGCCCGCAGCTGCTCGGGCAGTTCCTTGGGCGAGAAGGGCTTCAGGATCGTGCCGGCCGCCCCCAGGGCGCGCAGTTCGTCCTGCTCGCGCTGCGAGGCTTTCGCGGTAATGAAGATCACAGGCAGGTCCTTCGTCTCCGGCGTGTCGCGCATCTTGCGGAACAACGTCGGGCCGTCCATCCCCGGCATCATCCAGTCGAGCATCACGAGTTCGGGCTTGAACGCGATCATGCGCTCAATCGCCACCATCGGGTCGCTCACCACTTCGACGGTCATCTTGCCGACGCGTTCCAGAGACATGCGGACGATCCTCTGGATGTCCTCGTCGTCCTCGACATAGCAGATGCGATTCAGCGTTTGCGCGGGCATGGCCGTCCTTTCAGTCGTGCTTGGGCAGTTCAAACCAGAACGTGGTGCCGCCGCCGGTGCGGTCGGAGAACCCGATCCTGCCGCCCATGAGTTCGATCAGGCGCTTGCAGATGGCCAGGCCGAGTCCCGTGCCGCCTTTCTGCCGCGTATGCGACATGTCGGCCTGCGCAAAGCGGCCGAAAATCCTGTTGCGGAAGCTCTCCGGAATGCCCGGGCCGGTGTCGTGCACGCCGACGCGCACCGTGCGGTTGTCGATGATCTCGACCGTCACCTCCACCGCAGTGCCTTCCGTTGAAAACTTCGCGGCGTTCGACAGCAGGTTGGTCATCACCTGCAGCACGCGCTTGCGGTCGGCGTTGACGACCACCGGGCGGACTTCCCCGGCAGCGAGCAGCTTGACCTTGAAGCGTTCGGCAAATGCACGGTTCAGGGTCAGCGATTCCGTGACCGCTTCGCTGATGTCGACCGCGTCCAGCTGCAGGGAGAGCTTGCCCGATTCGATTTTCTCGACGTCGAGAATGTCGTTGATCAGGTCGAGCAGGCGCTGGGCATTGCGCTCGGCGATGGTGGTGAGCTCCAGCGTGTCCTTTTCGATGTCGCCCATGACGCCGGAATTAATCAGCTGCAGGGAACCGATGATGGAAGTGAGCGGGGTACGCAGCTCGTGGCTCAGGGTGGAGGTGAACTCCTGCTTCATGCGCTCGGCTTCAAGTTGCTGGGTGATGTCCCGGCCCTGCGCGATCACCGACACCACGTTGTTGTCGCTGTTCACCAACGGCGTCAGGCTCCAGTCGCAGGTGATTTCGACGCCATCGTGCCGCACCACGTTCAGGCGCCAGCCGATAATCGGGGCGCGCGAGGCGAGGATGCGGCTCCATTCGTCGCGCACGCCGGTGCCGATGCTCTCCGTGAAGAGCAGGTCCGCCGCGGCGCGGCCTATGACGTCGGGCGAGGAATAGCCCAGCAGGTGCTCGGCGGCAGGATTGAAGGTCAGGATGTTGCCGCCATCGTCGAGTTCGAACACCGCGATCGGGGAGCGCTCGGCGAACAGCGCCAGCTTGCGGCCGGATGCCTCGACCTGGCGGCGGGCCTCGTCCAGCTCCACCAGCTGCTGCTCAAGCCGCTGGTTGAGAGCGGTGTAATCCTCCGTCAGCTTGCCGTATGCGTGCCGCAACCGGTATCCAGAATCGAATACCTGGTTGAGGCGCCAGGCGACCCCGACGTTCATTGCATAGAACGCTGGCACCAGCAGCGCGATCTCCGCGAACAGCCGGTTGCCGAAGGTGCCCAGGACATAGGTAAACGGGAACACGATGCCCGCGGCGTAGAGCGCATAGACCGGCCAGGACACCGCATAGATCGGAACGCCCCCAGCTACCATGCCGGCGAGCAGGAATGCTAGAAAGACCTGCTGCTCGTCGGCATGCGACGGGAAGAACACCGCGCCGGCGAAGCCCCAGGTGGCGCCGTTGGCGAGCGCGCTGATCGCCAGCCAGCGCAGCCATTGCGCGGCCTCGGTCGCCTTGCTGGCGCTCCTGGTGTAGCTCCAGTAGAGGCCGGCGCTCGCGGCCGTGAGCAGCACCACCAGGCCGGCCCAGAAAACGACGATCTCGACGTAACGGCCCTGGCGCAGCTCGTAGGCCGCGATCACGCTGATGATGAAGCTGCCGGCGATGCCGAGCGGCATCTGGCCATACATCTGCTCGACGCGATCGGCGAGTACCCGGCGCGGATCCGCCGACTGGCTCAGGCTGATGCTTGTGGAGCCCTTACCAGGGTCCGTGGAGTAATTTGGAGAGGTCATTGGCGCGCGCAAAGCAGGCCCGCATTATAGAGGAGGCCATGCGACCGGCGCCGGCGAAACGCGGCGGACTTACAGACTTTTTCCGCTGCGGATCACACCGACCGCGATCCCTTCAATCGTCATTTCATCGCGCCGCAGGTCGAGCTCGATCGGTTCGAAGTCCGGGTTCTCGGCCAAGAGCTGGACCGAGTGCCCGCGGCGCTTGAAGCGCTTGACGGTCACATCATTGCCGATGCGCGCCACCACCACCTGGCCGCTCTGCGCCTCCTGGGTGCGATGCACCGCCAGCAGGTCGCCTTCGAGGATGCCGGCATCGCGCATCGACAGGCCGCGCACCTTGAGCAGGTAGTCCGCCCGGGGCGTGAAGAGGTTCGGATCCACCTGGTAGCGCGCCGTCACATGCTCCTCGGCGAGGATCGGGCTGCCGGCCGCAACCCGGCCGACGACGGGCAGTTCGAGCAGGCGGCTCAGCTTCGGCCCGCCGCGCTCACGCAGCTTGATGCCGCGCGAGGACCCGGCGGTGATGTCCAGCACGCCCTTGCGCTCCAGCGCGCGCAGGTGCTGCTCGGCCGCGTTCACGGAGCGGAATCCCATGCGCTCGGCGATCTCGGCGCGCGTCGGGGGGAACCCGGAAACCTCCGTCAGCTCCTTGATCAGGCGCAGGATTTCGGTCTGGCGATCGGTCAGCGGTTCGCTCATGTCGGCCTCCGGTCATGGGGTGAAATTACTGTGCCCATGTTCAGTGCTGGCATTATATTCAGTACTGCGGGCCGGCGCAAATCAGGATTGACCGGGTTCGCCCGGATCCGGGTCCAGCAGGGTTGGCGTGTCGAGGCGTGCATTGTTGACCGCGCGGCTCACGCGGCGGATGTCCATGGCGGAGTCAGGGCAGGCGCGTAGGGGCACTTCATTGCCCGAGAGCCATTCGGAGTACTCGGCGGGAGATACGATGACCGGCATGCGGTCGGCGACTGCGGCCATCTTCTCGTTCGCGCCGGTGGTGATGATGGTGCAGGTCTGCAGGTCGTTCCATTGCTCCCAGAGCCCGGCGAACGCGAACAGGGCGCCGCCCGAGGGATAAATGTAGTAAGGCTGCTTTAGACCATTTTCCGGCTTCCATTCGTAGAAGCCGTTCGCGGGGATGAGGCAGCGCCGCTTGCGGTAGGACTCGCGGAAGGAGGGTTTTTCCGCGACGCTCTCGGCGCGGGCATTCTTCATCTTCACGCCGATCGCGGGATCCTTGGCCCAGCGCGGTACAAGTCCCCACCGAACCGTGGCCGCTTCGCTTTGCCTGACGATCAGGACCTCCGCGCTGGGTGCGATGTTGTAGCGCGGCGTGTAGGCGGGAACCTCGGACAGGCCGAACAGCAGCGCGACCACTTCCGGATTGGAATGCAATGCATAGCGGCCGCACATGATTGGGATTATCGCAGGGGCGGGTAGAATCCATCGATGATCATCGAGTCGCTCCTCGACACGGACCTGTACAAGTTCACGATGATGCAGGTCGTGCTGCACCATTTTCCAGGCGCTCAGGTCGAGTACGTGTTCAAGTGCCGCACCGAAGGCGTGGACCTCGCGCCGCACGCCGGCGAGATCCGCGCCGGCATCGCCGACCTGTGCAAGATGCGATTCCGCGACGAGGAGCTTGCCTACCTGCGCGGGTTGCGCTTCATGAAGTCGGACTTCGTCGACTTCCTCGGCCTGTTCCATTTCAACGAGAAGTACATCCGCGTCGAGCCGTCGGCGGACGCGCCCGGGCTGGACATATCGATCCGCGGCCCATGGCTGCATACGATCATGTTCGAGATTCCGGTGCTGGCGGTGGTCTCCGAGGTCTATTTCCGCCGCACGCAATCCAGCCCCGACCTCGCCGCCGGCCGCGCCCGCCTGAATGCCAAGATCGACCTGGTGCGCAAGCTCGAGCCGGAACTGACGTTCCGGGTTTCCGACTACGGCACGCGCCGGCGCTTCTCGCGCGCCTGGCACGACGAGATGATCGGCACGTTCAAGCGCGAGATTCCGGACCGCTTTGCCGGCACCTCGAACGTATGGCTGGCGATGAAGCATGGCGTCACGCCGCTGGGCACCATGGCGCACGAGTACATGCAGGCGTGCCAGGCGCTGGGGCCGCGCCTGCGGGATTCGCAGATTTTCGCGTTCGATGTCTGGGCCAAGGAGTACCGCGGAGACCTCGGCATCGCGATCGCGGACACGTATGGGACAGATGCATTTCTCCGTGATTTCGATATGTATTTTTGCAAGCTGTTCGACGGCGCGCGGCACGACTCGGGCGACCCGTTCGCGTGGGGCGAACGGATGATCGAGCACTACCGGCGCAACCGGGTGGACCCGCGTACCAAGACGCTGATTTTCTCCGACCAGCTGACGATTCCAATCGCGATCGACATCGCGCGGCGCTTCCAGGGCCGCGCGCTTACATCCTTCGGCATCGGCACGAACCTCACCAATGACCTTGGTTACGAGCCGATCAACATCGTCATCAAGATGACGGAGTGCAACGGCCAGCCGGTGGCCAAGGTATCCGACTCGCCGGGCAAGACGGTCAGCAAGGATCCCGGTTATCTTGCCTATCTGCGCCAGGTGTTCGGCCTGGAAAAAATGTCCTGAGCGCGTTGCCGGCAGGCTCCCCCCAGCGCATGGCGGTGGCGGTGCTCGCCGCCTGCTTCATCCTGAACATGTTCGGCCGCGGACTGGCGGATACGTACGCCGTTTTCCTCCTGCCGCTGGAGCGCGAATTCGGCTGGACGCGTTCGGAGCTGACCGGCGTCTACTCGCTCTACCTGCTGGTCAACGGCCTGTCGGCGCCGCTTGTCGGCCTGCTGTTCGACCGTCTTGGTCCGCGCTGGGTCTATGGCGCCGGCATGGCCTGCCTGGGTTCGGCGTACTTTCTGGCGCAGTATCTCGGCAGCCTGTGGCAGTTCTATCTCTTCATTGGAGTGCTGATCGGGTTCGCGGTGAGCCTGAACGGCATGGTGCCAGGCTCGGCGCTGCTGTCGCGCTGGTACCGGGCGCGGCTCTCGACGGCGATCGGCATCGCGTTTTCCGCGATCGGCGTGGGCGCCGTGATCTTCGTGCCGCTCACGCAGGTGCTGGTCAGCCTGTACGACTGGCGTTTCGCCTATCGCGCCCTGGGCGTTACCCTGCTGCTGCTCGTTCCCATCGTGCTTTTCGCGGTGCCGTGGCGCGCGTTTTCGGCCGGCCACGCGGACTACCAGGCCCGGGCCAGGCTGGCGGGGGCCGACGGGGAATGGACGCTGCGTTCGGCCATGGGCACCCGCATCTACTGGGGCCTGGCGCAGGTCTTCTTCTGCACTTCCATCGGCATGTACGGCATCGTGGTACAGCTGGTCGCGTTCCTGATCGACGCCGGTTACTCGCCGCTGGGCGCCGCCGGCACTTTCGGGATGATCGGCATGCTCTCGTCCATCAGCATCATGGGCAGCGGCTATATCGCCGACCGGTTCGGCATCCGGCGCACGGTGACCGCGAGCTTTATCGGCACGGGCATGGGAATGCTGCTGCTCCTGGCGATGACCCGATGGCCGTCCGTCGTGCTGCTCGCGCTGTTCGTCCCGGTGTTCGGCCTGTGCATGGGAACCCGTGGCCCGATCATTTCCTCGATCTGCGCGCGTCATTTCGCCGGGGCCAGGGTCGCCACGATCTACGGCACCATCTATGCCTGCAATGCGCTGGGCGCGGCGCTCGGTTCCCTCATGGGCGGCGTGCTGCACGACCTGAGCGGCGGCTACGCGCTCGGGCTCTGCTTCTCGATCGCCTTCATCGTGGTTGCCGCAACACCGTTCTGGATGGTGCCTGCATTGAGAAACTACCGCTAGGGAACGTTCACGCCTTTCACGCCGTGTTTGTCGATCAGGCGCGCTACAAGGCCGGACGCCTTGATGTCTGCGACGAATTCCCGGAGATATTCCGCGGCTGTGGTCCTCGCCTTGGGGGTGCCGATCGCCTGTTGCACGGCGGTAAATCTGCCCTCCAGCACGCGCGCGCCGGGCAGGCGCTTCACGTCCGAGACGAGGCGCGGCAGCAGCCCGGAGAGCACCTCCAGCCTTTCCTGCACGAACAGGTCGTAGGAGGCGGGAATGCCTTCGGCACGCACCAGTTCTGCATGCTTCAAGCTGCGGCTCAGATACAAGTCGTATGCGCTGCGCGATGCCGTCGCGATGCGGATACCGGGCTTGTCGACATCAGCCAGCGACTGGATCGGCGAGCCTGCCGGCACCAGATAGGTGGCAGGGATCTCGAGGTAGGCGCTGGTGAACGCGATCTCCGCCGCGCGCGCCGGTTCGGCGCCGATGAAACCGGCGTCCCAGGCGCCGGCCTTGGCGCCGTCCGCGGCCTGGCCGGCGCCGGGATACTGGATCAGTTCCGCGGTTGTCCCCAGGCGCCGCGCCAGTTCCGCGGCAAGGTCCGGCACGACGCCGTGCAGTTCGCCGGTCGCGGCGTCCTTGTTCACGAGCAGGAAATTGCCCAGGTTGACGCCGACGCGGAGCTTTCCGGTCGGCACGAGCTCTGATTTGATGGTCGGGTTCATGGTTCCAGGGTGGAAATTTTCAGCATTCGCCGCATGCGTTCGTTGAGGGTGCATCCCCTGAGGTCCGCCGCGCCGCGTTCGGTGACGATGACGCCTGCCTCGCTGCGAGGGGTCGATACGGGTCCGGAGAGCGCCTTTACGATGCGCGCCGCCGGAACCAAAAGCAACGATACGCCGCCCGGCGAAAAGGTCGCGGCTCGGATGAAGTCGAGCGCGCCGCCGACCGCGCCGAGATAGCTGCCCTTGGCGATCTCGGCGTTCACCTGGCCCGTGAGGTCCACTTCCACGGCCGAGTTGATCGCAACGAAACGCTGCAGCGATCCAAGGACGCGCGGATCGTGCGTGAATTCGGTGGAGCGGAGGCGGATTGCGGGATTGTCCCGCGCGTGGTCGAACAGCTTGCGGCTCCCGATCAGCATGGCGCAATCGGCCCCGGTGACCACGCCGGACTTCATCAGGTCGGCAACGCCGTCGCCGATGGTGCCGGAATGCACCTTGAGGGACTTGCGGCCCTGGAGCGCGGTGCAGACGGCGTCGGGGAGGATTCCGAGCCCGAATTCCAGCGTCGCGCCTTCCGGGATGAAGGCGGCGGCATGTCGGGCAATGGCAGCCTCTGCTTCGCCTGCGCGCGCGGGTGGCGGTGCGGCAGGTTCATAGGACGCTTCGGCCAGCAGCGTGAAGTCTTCCTTGCGAAACAGCTTCTCGGTATTGGTCCAGGGAACACGGTCGTTGACTTCGGCGATCACCGCGCGGGCGCCCTGCAGGGCCGGCAGCAGATAGTCCACACCGAGCCCCATGCTGTATTCGCCGCGCTGGTTCGGCGGGCTGACCTGTACCAAAGCCACGTCGCACGGAATCCTGCGCTCCCGGATGAAGCTTGCCAGCCTCGAATACGGATGTGGATGAATCGCGAGCACGCCGGCATCGGCCAGGGCGCGATTGTGGCCGGCACCGCAATAGGACGACAGCCTCAGGTGGTCGGCGTGCTCCGGGCGGACGATGCCGGCGTAATTGACTCCGAGGAACACGTTCGCGCCGGAAAATGCCGCGCGCTGCGCGACCAGTGCGGCTGACAGCGTCTGCGGCTCTGAACAGGCCTGGCCCAGTACGATGCCGTCGCCGGGGCGGATGAAACGCGCGAGTTCGAGTGGCATGCGGCGATGCTAACATTTGCCTCCGCATTTTCCCGGAGAGCACCATGCTGGATGCAAAATCCCTCGACACCCTCTTTCGCGAGGCGCGCACGCACAATGCGTTCTCCGGGACCGTGAGCGACGCACAATTGCGCGAACTCTACGACCTCCTGAAATGGGGCCCGACCACGATGAATACGCAGCCGGTGCGCATCGTGTTCGTACGTACCGGGGAGGGCAAGGAAAAGCTGAAACCCGCGCTCAGTCCCGGCAATCTGGATAAAACCATGGCGGCGCCAGTGACCGCCATCATTGCCCACGACTTGAACTTCTACGAGAACCTGCCCAGGAATTTCCCGCACCGCCCGGATGCCATCAAGCTGTTCCAGGGAGACGACAAGAAGGCGGGCAACGAGAAGGTCGCGTTCCGCAACGGCTCGCTGCAGGGGGCCTACTTCATCATCGCCGCCCGGGCACTGGGGCTGGATACCGGGCCGATGTCGGGCTTCGACAATGCCAAGGTAGACGCGGCGTTCTTCCCCGACGGGCGCTGGAAATCCAACTTCCTCTGCAACCTCGGCAAGGGCGACCCGGCGAAGATCTTCGGCCGCAGCCCGCGGCTTTCCTTCGAGGAAGCCTGCCGCCTCGCCTGAATGCGCCTGCTCAGATTCAAGCAGGTCGACGTCTTCACGCGCGTCCCGTTTGCCGGCAATCCTGTGGCGGTGGTGCTGGAAGGCGAGGGACTGACGACGGCGCAGATGCAGGGTTTTGCGGCGTGGACCAATCTTTCGGAGACGACGTTCGTCCTGCGGCCGAGTTCGACCGCTGCCGACTATCTGCTGCGGATCTTTACCCCGCGGATGGAGTTACCGTTCGCAGGGCATCCCACGATCGGCAGCGCGCACGCGGTGCTGGAGGCCGGGATCGTCAAGGCGGAATCCGGCAGGCTGCGGCAGGAGTGCGGCGCCGGCATCCTCGACCTGCAGGTCGAAGGAGACACGATCTGGCTCGATTCGCCGCCCGCCACGGCTACGCCTTTGAGTGAATCTGATCTGTTTTTGCTCGAGAGGTCCTTAAAAAGTGAAATCAGGCAAGAACCGGTGATCATCAACGTCGGTCCACGCTGGCTGGTGGCAGAGCTCGCCGATGCTGATGCGGTGGCCGCGCTGGAACCCGACATGCAGATCATGACCGAGTTGAGCAACCGGCTGTCGATCGGCGGCGTGACTGTGTTCGGCGCATCCTCGGATGGCCGCTCGGCCCTGCACGTTCGCTCCTTCGCGCCGGCGCACGGCATTCCCGAGGATCCGGTCTGCGGCAGCGGCAACATCAGTGTCGCGGCCTACCTGCGGATGTCTGGCCAGGCCGGGCGATTCGGAGCGCGCTACGTCGCGCGGCAGGGCATGCAGCTCGGGCGCGACGGGCAGGTTTCGATCCGCTTCGAGAACGGGAAGATTTTCCTGGGCGGCAGCGCGGTGACCTGCGTGGAGGGTTCGGTCCGCTCGCCGGTACGGTAAATTCGGGCAATGGAACTACTCGACCTGGAGCTGATCGGCTGGCTCTTTTCCGTGTTCTCGGGCATCGCGCTCGCGCTCGGCATCCTGATCGTCGTCATGCATTGTTCCAGGGAAGGGCTGAGCGGCTATATTTCCAAGCGGGTGCTTGAGGATTCCGTGCTGTTCTTTATCTGGACGCTGGGCCTGGCGGGTGGCACCGGCGTCCTGCTCGGCAAGGCGTGGAGCCGGCCGGCACTCGAACTGTTCTGCTGGACCCTGATGGTGCTGCTGATGATGTCCAGTTGGTCGAACCTGCGTGCGGCTCCTCCGCCGCGCAACATGCGCGGGATCCAGCTGGCCTTGTTTGTCCTGCCGGTGGTGGCTGTCTGCATCGCCACCATCGTCACGCTACGCAGCGAGACTGCGCTGCGCGTGTTGGCCGGATAGGCCCGTGCACGGCTAGGCGGACAGGTAGCGTTGCAGCGTGGCGGGGTCCCCGTCCAGCGCGGTCATGGTGCCGGCGTGGCGCACGCGGCCTTTCTCGATGATGCAGGCGCGGTCCGCGACCAGACGCGCATAACGCAGGTTCTGCTCGCACAGCAGCACGCTCAGGCCCTCGCGCTTCAGTTCGCGGATCGTGTTCGCGACGTCCTGCACGATCACCGGAGCGAGGCCTTCGAAGGGCTCATCGAGCAGGACGGCCGATGGATTGCCCATGAGCGTGCGCGCGATGGCGAGCATCTGCTGCTCGCCGCCCGACATGCGCCCGCCGCGGCGTTCCTGCATGCGACCCAGGTTGGGGAACAGCTGGAACAGCTTTTCGGGCGTCCAGTGCGGCGCGCCTGCGCGCCGCGGCTGGCGGCCCGCTTCGAGGTTCTCCGCGACCGTCAGGTCGGCGAAGATGCGCCGGTCCTCCGCCACGTAACCGAGGCCGAGGCGGGCGATCTGGTACGGGGGCAGGTTCCGTATGCTCCTGCCTTCAAACCGTACTTCTCCGGTGTCCGCATGCAGCAATCCCATCACCGTCTTCAGCGCCGTCGATTTCCCCGCGCCGTTGCGGCCGAGCAGGGAGACGACTTCGCCGGCATGAAGCTGCAGCGCGAATTCGAACAGGACTTGCGCCTTGCCGTAGCCCGAATTCAGGTTCCTGAGTTCAAGCATGCGCCGCTTCCTCGCCGAGGTAGACCCGGCGCACGCGGGCGTCGGCGCGCACTTCGGCGGGCGTACCCTGTGCGATAAGCTGCCCTTCGGCCAGCACGATCACGCGGTCCGCGTGACCAAACACGATGTCCATGTCGTGTTCGGTAAAGAGCACGGAGATGCCTTTCTCTTTTGAAATCTGCGCCACGAGACTCATGAGCGATTCACGCTCCCCCGCTGCCATGCCCGCGGTCGGTTCATCCATCAGCAGCAGGCGCGGCCGGGACGCAAGCGCCACCGCCAGTTCGACGCGCTTCAGGTCGCCGTAGGCGAGTTCCGCGCAGGGCCGGTCTGCCTGCCCATGCATCCCGGTGAGCTCAAGAAGCTGCATCGCCTCTGCCTCGCGGGAAAGCGAAGCAACGACAGAACTCAGCATTGAGGCGCTCGACAGCAGGGCAACCTGGACGTTTTCGCGCGCCGTCATGGACGAGAACGTGGCCGCGACCTGGAAGGTACGGCCGATGCCCATTCCGCAGCGTTCGCTCGGCGAATATCGGCCCAGGTTTCTTTCCTCGAAAAGGATCTTTCCCGCATCGGGCCGCAGCTGGCCGTTGATCAGGTTGAAGCAGGTGGTCTTGCCGGCGCCGTTCGGGCCGATCATCGCAAGCAGCTCGCCCGCGGCGACCGAGAAGCTGACGCGATCCACCGCGCGAACGCCGCCAAAGGACTTCGAAAGCTCCCTGACCTCGAGCGTGCTCATTTTCTTGCCTGGAACAGGGAGCCGATGCCGTTCGGCAACCCGAGAACGAGTACGAGGATGACAACGCCCGTTGCCGCGCGCCAGTAATCGATGTTGCGCGCAGCCGCGTCCTGTAGCCAGGTGAAAAGCGCCGCGCCCCAGACGGGGCCGCTCAGTGTCTGGATCCCGCCCAGCATCACCATCACCAGGCCGTCCACCGAGCGCTGGATGCCGAGCGCCTCGGGCGAGATCGACCCCTTCGAGAATGCGTAGAGCGCCCCGGCGATACCCGCGGCGAGTCCCGCGATGGTGAACGCGGCCCACTGGGTCGCGCGTACGTCGATGCCCGAGGCTTCCGCCCGCAGTGGGGAATCGCGCGACGCCCGCAAGGCATAGCCGAACGGCGAATGGATCGCCCGCCACAGCAGGAAGATTCCCGAGGCGCAGGCGAACAGCGTCAGGAAGTAGTACGCCGTCTTCGACGACAGCCAGGGTGAGGGCCACACGCCGACCAGTCCGTTGGAGCCGCCTGTCAGCGCGTCCCACTGGAATACGGCTGACCACGCGATCTGTGCGAATGCGAGCGTCAGCATCGCCGAATACACGCCCGACAGCCGCACGCAGAACCACCCGAATATGAACGCGGCGAGGCCCGCCGCCACCGGCGCGAGCGCCAGGGCGAGCTCCATGGGAATCTGCGCTCGCAGCAGCAGAATACCCGCGGCGTACGCGCCCAGACCAAAGTAGGCGGCGTGGCCGAAGGAGTACATCCCGCCCGGGCCCATGATGAAGTGAAGGCTGGCGGCAAACAGCGCGAAGATCAGCACGTCGGTGAGCAGGACCAGTGCATAGCCTCCGGATGCGAGAGGCGCCAGCACAAGCCCCGCGAGCAGGAGGGCGAGCGTCCAGCGCAGCCCGGTCGAAGGCCGGCCAAGCGGCGGCTCCGCGGCGCCGGGGCGCGCGTGGACGGGCATCCGGCCCAGCAGCCCCCAGGGCCGCACCACCAGAACCGCCGCCATGATCACGAACTCGATGACCAGCGTTGCCTCCGAGTAGCCCAGGCCGATGCAGAACGCCTTTGCCTGGGAGATCAACAGTGCCGCGAGAAACGCGCCGGGAATGGAGCCGAGGCCTCCGATCACCACCACGACGAAGGCGTCCGAGATCACCGACAGGTCGACATTCAGGTTGGCAGGCTCGCGCGGGATCTGCAGCGCGCCGCCCAGGCCGGCGAGCAGGGCGCCCAGGGCGAATACCCCGGTAAAGAGCCAGCGCTGGTTGATGCCGAGCGCACCCGCCATCTCGCGGTCTTCTGACGCCGCCCGGACCAGAATTCCCCACCTTGTCTTTTTCAGGAAGAAATGCAAAAGCACCAATGCAACAGGTCCCAGGACAATGAGCAGCAGGTCGTATTGGGGGAATGCGCCGCCAGCGATTTCCACTGCCCCGGTGAAGCCAGGAGCGCGCGGCCCGAGCAGGTCTTCCGGGCCCCAGGCCCAGAGCGCCAGATCCTTGATCAGCAGCAGCAGGGCGAAAGTGGCGAGCAGTTGCAGCAGTTCGGGAGCCTTATAGATTTTTCTTAAAAGAAACACCTCGCAGAAAAACCCAATGACCCCGACCATTGCCGCCGCCAGCGGCACCGCGGCCCAGAATCCGACCCGCTCGGCGAGCCAGACAGCGAGGTACATGCCCAGCATGTAGAGCGAACCGTGCGCGAAGTTGACGATCCGCGTGACGCCGAAGATCAGCGACAGTCCCGCCGCGACCAGGAACAGCGAAGAGGCGCTCGCCAGCCCGTTCAGGAACTGGAGGAGGACGGACGACAGGAGCATCGCCGGGCTACTCTTTCCTCAACGCCCTCACTTCCGCGAAGGGAGGAAGGAAGTTCGCGCCGTCGGCGAAGCGCCAGTTGACCATCGTGCCCTTGCCGCCCTTGTTCGCGAGCTGGCCGACGTAGGCACCCATGGTCGACTGATGGTCGTGGGCGCGGTAGACGATCGGGCCGAAGGGCGTGTCCATCTCCAGTCCCTTGAGCGCCGCGATGATTTTCTCCGTCTCCGCGCTGCCGGCCTTGCGGATCGCGTTGGCGGCCGAATAGATCGCCGAGTAGCCGACCACCGAACCCAGGCGCGGGTAGTCGGTCCAGCGCTTGCGGTAGGCATCGAGGAATTTCTGGTGCGCCGGCGTCTTGATCTCGCTCCACGGGTAGCCGGTCACCCACCAGCCGTTCGGGGTCTCGTCCTTGAGCGTGTCCAGGTACTCGGGCTCGCCACCCAGCAGGTTGAACACCACGGTGTTCTTGAACAGCCCGCGCAGGTTGCCCTCGCGCACGAACTTCTGCAGGTCGGCGGCAAAGAGCGACGAGAAAATCGCGTCCGGCTTGGCATCGATCAGCGCCTGCACCACCGCGCCGGCGTCGATCTTGCCCAGCGGCGGCGCCTGCTCGCCGACGAACTGCACGCCCGGCTGCGCCTGCGTGAGCAGCTTCTTGAAAGAAGCGGTCGCGGACTGGCCGTACTCGTAGTTCGGATAGACGATCGCCCAGCGCACCTTTTTCAGCTTCACCGCCTCCGGGATCAGCATTGCGGTCTGCATGTAGGTGGAGGCGCGCAGCCGGAAGGTGTAGCGGTTGCCGTTCTCCCACACGATCTTGTCGGTGAGCGGCTCGGCGGCGATAAAGACGATCTTGCGCTGCGCCGCGAGGTTGGAGACCGCCAGGCCGACATTGGACGCGAACGTACCCGTGAGCAGGACCACCTTGTCGCGCGAAATCAGTTCCTCGGCCACGCGCACCGCGTCGCCCGGATTGCCGCCATCGTCCCGCGATACCAGCTCGAGTTTCCTCCCGCCGATGCCGCCCGCGCGGTTGATCTCCTCGATCGCGAGCTCCATTCCCTTCTTGTAGGGTTCAAGGAACGCAGGGAAGACCTTGTAGCTGTTCAGTTCGCCGATCCTGATCGTCTGCGAGAAAGCGCTCGACGAAGCGAGCAGGGCGATAAACAACAGGGTTCTCATTTGCTTTCCTCTACTTTGGCCCCACGATCGGGCCGGATCTTGTCTGTGCCGCCCGGAAATGCACGCCAGAACTCGCGCCGCACCAGGCTGACGATCGTCGCGCTCTTGTTGGTGCCGTGATACCGCGCCACGACCTCGAGCATTTCCAAGTCTCGCGGCGCCGCGGAGAAGGTACTGATCTTGGATTTGATTTTAGACATATACAAATCTTATATAACACTTGTATAGCCTGTCAAGCGAAGGCTAAACTTCGGACATAGCTAGGGGGAGCCATGCGCTGGGTCGCACCAACCGAAAAAGACGAAGCCATCTGAACAATCTTCTGGTTCTTGGCTGGCGCCAGAAGATCCAGTCCCGGGCGAGGGTGAAGCTTGCGATCGAGGACGAACTTGGCGAGGGTTTACCCGAGCCCTATACCGAGGAACAGTACAAAGCCAAGTGCAGTGTCCTGTTTGAACACGTCTACGAGGCCTACCAGGGTGACGGCGCGAGCGTCTTCGGGGACGCGGCTGCCTAGTCAGGCGGCGATGATCTCGACGCGAGCGGAGAAGCCAAGCTTCGCGAGCAGTTCCTCGCAATCGGTCCAGGTGAGTCCAAAAGCACGCACATCGGCCACGCCGAGGCGGGCGATGACGGCGGCGATGACTTCGGCATCCTTCTCTTCGAATTCGACTTCCATAATCGCGGTTTCAGCCCAATCGACGAATTGGGTCAGCGCGATCCGGTGATGGAAATACGCGGCGAACTGTTTCGCGACATCCTGCTTTGTAATGTGCATTGATCTACGTCCGATTAAGTCCGAATTGCGGGCGACGCCGATGATGGCGGATAACGAGTATCCGGACGCAATCATCGTCTACGATGCGATAGAGCACGGAGTAGGGAAACCTATGGACGATGCAGCGGCGAATCTGGGCTTCAACGACTGGAAACTGGGACGGATTGCGGGCGATTCTTTCGATGACAGCGTCGATTTCGGTGCGGAATTCGGCGTCCAGTCCGGCTCTGGCGCGGCCGTAATGCGACGCTGCTTCGTTGACATCACCGACAGTCGAAGGGTGAAACTCGAGCCTCATTCACCCTTGCCGCGAGTGCGGCGGTGAAACTCCTCGCGTGAGATTGGGGACGTCTCGCCGGATTCGATCGCGGCGTCGCGCGCGCGGGCCACTTCGATGCCTTCGCGGTCGGTCTGCGGATCGGCCAGCCAGGCGCTGGCCTGCTCGAGGCTCTCCCACGCGGCTATGGCAAGGCGCTCGCGTTCCCGCGGCGGCAGGCCCAATAACTGAGCCTCAAGCTGGTCCGTGCTGCTCATGCGGGCAGTCTAGCACCGTTGAAGCGGGAGCCTCGCAGCCGCCAGTCGCAGACCTCCTTATAATCGCCGCTCTCTCACACGCACGCGAGGAAACCCCATGCTGACGCTGTTCTACGCCCCGGGCGCCTGTTCGATGGCGCCGCACATCGTGATGGAAGAAGGCGGCGAGAAGTACGAGCCGAAGAAGCTGGACCTCTCCAAGGGCGAGCAGAGGACCGCCGACTACATGAAGATCCATCCGCTCGGCCGGGTGCCGGCGCTGCTGCTGGATGACGGCGCGCCGCTCACGGAGAACACGGCGATCCTGCCATACCTCGGCAAGCGTTTTGCGCTATGGCCGACTGACCCGGTGAAGGAGGCGAGGGCGCTGTCGGCAATCGGCTTTTTTGCGGCGACGGTGCACCCGGCAAACGGCCACATCGGCCGCGCGGAGCGCTATACCGACGACAAGGCCGCTTTTCCCGGCATCCAGGCGAAGGCGAAGCAGAGCTACGGCGAGTACATGAAGCAGATCGACGCCATGTACGCCGGCCGCGAGTGGCTTGCCGACCAGTACTCGGTGCTGGATCCGTACGCTTTCATCTTTTACTTCTGGCACGCGCGCCGCGGCGAGCCAGTGGCGGAGCTGAAGAATTACACTGCGATGAAGGACCGCATGCTCAAGCGGCCGGCGGTGCAGCGGGTGCTGGCGGATGAGGGGATCGCGATCAATTGATCTTGATGTTCAGTTCCTTGACCAGCTTGCCGTATTTCTCGAAATCCTCGCGGTATATCCGGGCGAACTGTTCGGGAGACCCGCCCGCTACGTCCAGTCCTTGAGGCGCGAGGCGTTCGCGCACAGCGGGAAGAGCGAGGGCTTTGTCGGTGGCGGCGTTGAGGCGCTTGACGATGTCCGCCGGCGTGCCGGCCGGTACCAGGAAGCCAAGCCATTGGTCCAGCAGGATGGGTACGCCCCCTTCCTGGTAGGTCGGCACGTCCGGCAGCGATGCCGAGCGCGTCGAGGTCGTCTGGGCGATGATTTTCAGCTTCCCGGCCTTATGGTGCGGGATGACCGGCGTGTTGCCGAGCGAACCGATCTGGACCTGGCCGGCTAGCAGGTCGGTGATCGCCTGGCCGCCGCCTTTGTAGGCGACGTGGGTGAGTTGGATGCCGGAAAGTTTCGCGAGCCATTCCCCGGCCATGTGCTGCCCGGTGCCGGCGCCCGAGGTGGCGTATCCCATGCCGGGCTTGGTCCTCGCCAGCGCAATCAACTCCTTGACGGTATTTACGCCCAGCGAAGGATGCACGGCAAGAATCAGCGGTTGCCGTGTGAACTGGATGACGGGCACCAGATCCTTCATCGGATCGAAGGTGAGTGGGTAAAGGTGTGCGCCGGAGACAAGTGCGTCGGCCGAGGCAAGGACCGCATACCCGTCTCCCGGCAGTTTGGCGACCAGGTCGGCGGCGACGTTGCCGCTTGCGCCGGCGCGGTTTTCCACCAGGAATGTCTGGCCGAAGTCCTGCGACAGCCGTTCGCAAAGGATCCGTGTGACGAAATCGAGGGAGCCGCCGGGGGCGAAGGCCACCACGACGCGTACCGGCTTGGAGGGCCAGGCTTGCGCCTGGGCGGAACCCGTGAACAAGGCCAGAATGAATGGGAGAACGTACTTCAGCATGGTGGTTCCTCCTAGTGTTGCCGCGAGAGTACACGCTCGGCGAGCGCGCCGGCGGTCAGGATTTCGATGTCGCCGCGCCTGCGGGCATGCGTCAGGACCTTCCGTACCACCGCAAAGCGCTGGTCGTCCACGCCGCTGACGAAGGCGTGGATCACCACGGTGGTCGTGCCGCGCGCTTCGGCGGTGCGGTCGATCGCAGCGAGCCAGCTGGCTTCAAGTTCCGCCGGGGTGCGCGGGCGTACCGGATGGCGCAGGTACTGCATCGAATCCACCATCGCGTAGCGCCAGGGAATGTGCGCGAGGTCCGGCGCCAGCAGCCCGGGCGTTACGGAGTAGTAGTCCGGGCCGGGGGCGTCCGCTTCGACGTCGGTACTGCTGTCATAGCGGTAGGCGAGCGATCTGAGGATCTCGGTGGCATGCGGGCCGCGCAGGGCCTTCGGCGCCCGAAACCCCGCGGGATGGATGCCAAGGCGCAGTAGCGACGCGGTGCCATCATGCAGCAGCTGCTCGGCTCGCTGCTTGTCGAGGGCGCCGAATTTTTCGTGCACCCAACCGTGCAGCCCGACTTCGTGGCCGCGCGTGGCAAGTTCCTGCACGCGTTCGGGATGGTGCAAGCCGTTCCAGCCCTCGATGAAGAACGTGCCGCGTAGTTGCAGTTCGTCCAGCAGGCCAAGCAGGCGCGGATAGCCGATCGCGAGGCCGGGTTCGAGCGGATCGGGCGCGCTTGCCGTGCCCTCGGCGATCTCGCGCGCCCTCCCCATGTTGTCGAACGTGAGGCACAGCGTGCCGGCGGACGGCATGCTAGACGAAGGTCCTTTGCTTCCTGAGCTCCGGCATGCAGTGGCGCAGCCAGCCGGCGCTGAGTTTCTCGGCCAGCGAGTTCTGCCCCAGCCGCTCGTGCAGGCCCTTGAAGTCCACGCTGTCGAGCGGCTGGTCCTGGTTGAAGCAGGAGAACACGTAGCTGGTTTCGCCCGTGACCGGGTCGCGGTGCGGCTGCAGGCACTGCGCGCAGATCTCCTTCATCATGCATTGCATCGGCGAGTTGATCGAGCCGATGGCGAAGTGGCCGGGCTTGAGGTGCGGCTTGAGCACGTCGTGGCGCGCTTTCGCTACCCCGGCCATCATGCGATCGGAGCCGATGGCGATGAGGCGATCAGCGTCTTCCAGCCGGATCGAGATCGCGCCCAGGCGCCCGTTGGCGTAGGCATCCATGGCCTGGACGATGTTGCCGACGAAGCTGCGGTCCTGCGGACGGCCGGGCTTGAATCCGGGCTGCTCGTCGCAGCACCACACCACCGTATCGGCCGCAGCCTCGATGTCGGCGACTTTATAGCGGTCGACGACCTTCTTGTAACCGGCGAAGTAGAGGACCTTGGAACCCGCTGCGCGGAACGCCGCGCCAATGGAAAAGAGCACCGCATTGCCCAGGCCGCCGCCGCAGAGCACCACCGTTTCTCCTGCGGTAATCTCAGTTGGCGTGCCGGTGGGGCCCATCAGGATCACGGGCTCGCCGGGCTTGAGCATGGCGCACAGATCGCTTGAGCCGCCCATTTCGAGCGCGACGATCGATACCAGGCCCTGGTCGCGGTCCACCCACGCGCCGGTCATGGCCAGGCCTTCCATCTGCATGCGCGTCCCGGCGATGACCGGCGCGAGTGTCTCGAAATTCTGCAGGCGATAGAACTGCCCGGGCTGGAATTTCTTCGCCGCCAGCGGCGCGCGGATCACCACCTCGACGATCGTCGGCGTCAGCCGTTCGACTTTGTGGACTGTCGCGCTCAGCTGGTCTGAAAGCCTTGTGAAGAACTCATCCTTCATTTCCTTGTTGTGCGGAGGATTCTTCGCCAGTACCGCCGAAACGACCGGATAGCCCTGCTTGGCGCTGCCCATGGCTTTCACCACGTTGCCGAAGTAGGACGGGTGCACGTCGCCGAAATAGCTGACGAAGCGGCCATCGGGTTGCCTCGACAGCAGCACGTTCGCGATCACCGGCTTCGAGGTGGAGTACTGCGGCTTGACCGGATTGCCGTCCCCGTCGCAGGCGGCGAAGTACTTTCCTTCGAGGCTGAAGTGATCGGAGTCCTCGCGCGCGAGGACGGTATTGGGTNNTTGGGTTGCGTGCCCGCGGCGACGAAGACGGTGTGGGCCGGCAGCCAGTGCTCGGCGTCCTTGCCTTTCACGCGGATGCCGCGCACCGCACCGAAGTTGTCCACGTCCACGCCCACGGGAGTCAATTCCTCCGCGAACCAAATGCCTTCCTCGAGAGCCTTTTCGACTTCCTCATGGTTCAAGGTGTACGACGGGCTATCGACCAGGCGCCGGCGGTAGGCGATCGTGACGCCGCCCCAGTGACGCAGCAGCTCAATGTGCTTTTCCTTCGGCGCCGAGCGCAAGGTCCTCGCGTGCGCGAGATATTCCTCCGCGATCTCCCGCTCCTGGTCGTCCCAGTTCGCGCGCACCTTGTTCTCGCCGATCTGCTTCGCCAGCGCTTCGTAGCGATCGAGGAACTTGCGCACCTGCACCACGTAGTAAGCAAGGGACTCGGTGGCAGTGTCGATCGCCGTGAGGCCGCCGCCGATCACCACCACCGGCAGGCGCAGCTGCATGTTGGCGATGGAATCTTCCTTGGCGGCGCCGGTGAGCTGCAGCGCCATGAGGAAGTCGGAGGCCGCGCGCACCCCGCGCGCGAGGCCATTCGGGATGTCGAGCACCGTCGGCTTGCCCGCGCCGACGCACAGGGCGACGTGGTCGAAGCCCATCGCCATCGCGTCCTCCAGGGTCAGCGTGCCGCCGAAGCGCACGCCGCCGTGCATCGCGAACTGGCTGCGCCGCTCGAGCAGCAGGCGGATGATCTTGAGGAAATTCTTGTCCCAGCGCACGGTGATGCCGTATTCGGCGACGCCGCCGAAGCCCGACATGACGCGCTGGTCTAGAGGTTCGCGGATATCTTGAATATTTTTTATTGGAACAAATTCCGAACCCAAAGGTTCGAGTTTGAGACCGTCGATGCCGGCGACCGCATGCCCGTCGTTCATGAGGTGGTGGGCGAGGGTGAATCCGGCGGGCCCGAGGCCGACCACCAGGACCTTGCGACTCGTGTCCGGCAGGGGCAAGGGGCGGTGCAGGTTGAGCGGATTCCATCGTGTCAGAAGCGAATAAATCTCGAATCCCCAGGGCAACTCAAGCACATCCTTCAGAGTGCGCGTTTCGGCCTGCGGAATGTCGACCGGCGCCTGCTTCTGGTAGATGCAGGCCTTCATGCAGTCATTGCAGATGCGGTGGCCGGTTGCCGCGACCATCGGGTTGTCGACGCAGATGACCGCCAGCGCACCGATCGGCTGTCCACGCGTCTTGACCATGTGGAACTCGGAGATCTTCTCTTCAAGCGGGCAGCCGGCCAGCGGCACGCCAAACTGGGTCTTCTTGAATCCGGCAACCGGAACGGCCCCGTCCGTTCCGGCCTTCGCAGGTGCTTTTTCCTTCAGGCCTTTGGAGCAGGAATCTTTCCCCTGCTCATGGCACCAGATGCAGTAATTCGCCTGGTCGAGCGCGCCGGCGAGATCGGTGCCCTGGTCCGTGAGCGCGAAGCCATCTCGCTGGCGCAGGTGCTCGAGGCTGTGCTTCGCGAAGCCCTGCGAGGTATCGGTGTGCACCGGCACCAGGCGCATGAAATCCAGCTTGAGCGGCGTCTTGAACAGCACGCCGCTTCGGTGCTTGGCCTTGCCTTCGGGCGTGAGTACCGCCCAGGCGGCGTAGCGGGCCGCACCTTCGATCTCTTTCTCGAACTGCTTCTCATCGGCGCCCCACGCAGTCACGCGGCGGGCGAAGTCGAGCTCCGAAGAGAAATCAAACCCTGCCGGGGACGCATCCTCCGGCTTCACCTTGTGCAGTGCGCGGCGCTGGACGAAAAGCCGTTTCACGGACCAAAGTGGCGCGAGCTCGTTGTGTTTCGCGGCAAGTGCCTGCGCTTCGGCCTCGATGCCGAAGAGCCTGGCGATGAAATCCTCGACGTGCGGGGCAAGGGCGATGAGCAGCTCGGATTCGGACTTGCCCGTCGGCGGATTACTCCGCGCATCGAGAAGCTTTTTCTGGAGACTCGGATCGAGGAACGACAGAAAGGCGCCGTCCACGCGCAGCAGGCCGTCGCGCGAGTAAAGGTCCCCGAACTGCAGGCCGAAAGCGAGTTTCATGCGGGGTAGAATTATCGTTCAAACAGGGGAGATTCTTAGATGCAAATCAGAAATAGCATATTCCTCATCACCGGCGGCGCCTCGGGCCTCGGCGCGGCAACGGCGCAGATGGCCGCGGCCAACGGCGCCAAGGTCGTGATCGCGGACCTGCAGGCCGAGGCAGGCGAAAAGCTGGCCAAGGAAATCGGCGGGAAATATTGCAAGTGCGACGTCACGTCGGAAGCCGACGGCAAGGCGGCGGTCGCCGCGGCCCTCGGCCTCGGCGGTCTGCACGTGCTGGTCAACTGCGCCGGCATCGGTGTCGCCGAGCGCACCGTCGGCAAGGAAGCGCCGCATGACCTGGCCCGTTTCACCAAGGTCGTCACCATCAACCTCATCGGCACGTTCAACATGATCCGTCTCGCTGCGGATGCGATGTGTAAGGCCGGTCCGAATGCGGCCGGCGAGCGCGGCGTGATCATCAATACCGCGTCGGTCGCGGCCTACGACGGCCAGATCGGGCAGGCGGCCTACTCGGCGTCTAAGGGCGGGGTGGTCGGGATGACGCTGCCGATCGCGCGCGACCTTTCGCGCAACGGAGTCCGCGTGGTGACCATCGCGCCGGGCCTGTTCCTCACGCCGATGCTGCTCGGGCTGCCGAAGGAAGCGCAGGATTCGCTCGGGAAACAGGTGCCGTTTCCCTCGCGCCTCGGCAAGCCCGAGGAATACGCTTCGCTCGCGAAGCATATTGTCGAGAACGAAATGCTGAATGGCGAGACGATCCGCCTGGACGGTGCGATTCGGATGGCACCGAAGTAACTAGAGCGCGGAGGGCGGCAGCGGCTGTTCCTTCATGTGCTGCTTGAACAGCTTCGAGCGCGCCACGTAGCCCTCGGAGACTTTCAGCAGTCCCGCGATCTGTTCGGGCGTCAGGTCGCGGACGACTTTTGCCGGCGAACCGACCGCCAGCACGCCTGGCGGGATGACCTTGCCTTCTGGCACCAGCGAGTTTGCGCCGATCAGCGAGCCGGCGCCAATCTGCGCGCCGTTCAGTAGCACGCTGTTGATGCCGATCAGCGTGCCGTCGCCCACGGTGCAGCCGTGCAGCATGACCTTGTGGCCGATGGTCACGCGCTTGCCGAGCGTCATGGGATAGCCCGGATCGACGTGCAGCACCGATCCGTCCTGGATGTTGGTTGCCTCGCCGAGATGTATCTGGTCGTTGTCGGCGCGGATCACCACGCCGAACCAGATGTTCACATCGTTTTCCAGAATGATGGAGCCGGCGAGCGTGGCGTCGTAGGCGATGTAGTGGTGCGCGCCGCGGAATTCGACCCGGCGCTCGTTCAGGGAAAAGATCGGCATGATTGGCCGTTATCATAGCGCCCGCCATGAAACACAGCGAATCGCTATTCCTGGATATCCGCGGCCTGCGCTATCACGTCCGGCACTGGAAAGGAAAGCCGGAGAAGAAAATCGTCCTGCTACACGGCTGGATGGACGTTTCCGCCTCGTTTCAGTTCCTGGTCGACGCGATGGCCCAGGACTGGGATGTGTACGCGCCCGACTGGCGCGGCTATGGCCTGACGGCCTGGTCCGGTTCCGACAACTACTGGTTTCCCGACTACATCGGCGACCTGGACGCGCTGCTCGACCGGATCCAGCCCGACTCCCCGGTCAACCTGGTCGGCCATAGCCTGGGGGGCAACGTCGGCGGACTGTACGTTGGCATACGGC
>CXWL01013193.1_pt1 | contig 42663 bp, 35 predicted proteins | sample 590931 | NCBI WGS metagenome assembly CXWL01 (sample SAMEA3498368, study PRJEB10139) | groundwater metagenome | biome: water well; material: biofilm material | place: Germany | collected 2015-04-27 | reverse complement strand
TGTGTTGGTCGGCGTGTCCGTCGGTGGAGCGGGTGTGTTGGTCGGCGTGTCCGTCGGTGGAGCAGGTGTGTTGGTCGGAGTCGCCGTCGGCACGACCGGCGTATCTGTGGGCGTGCTGGTCGGCGTGAAGGTGTCCGCCGGCGTCGGCGTGATGGTCGGGGTGTTGGAGGCAGTCGGGGTCGCGGTGGGCTCAGGGGGCGGGCAAACGGGGTCGATGGGTGTCAGGCCCGTCCACGATGGCTGCGAGTCCGTCGCCGCAGGAGAGTTGGTGAGGTTCGTGGGGTTCGCGCCATCGACCGCTGCCATAGCGTAGATCTCGTAGTTGCCATCGCGATTCGTCGTGAAGGCGATCTTCGTTCCGTCGGGTGCGTACTTGGGAATGAAATCGTCGACCGGGCTGTTGGTCAGGCGCGTTTGGTTGGCGCCGGTGGCGTCCATCACGTACACCTCGTAGTTGCCGTCGCGGGTGCTTGCGAAGGCGATCGACGCGCCATCCGGCGACCAGGCGGGCATGGTGTCGTCGCCCAGTTGATTCGAGAGCCTCGTGGGATTGGAGCCGTCGCTACCCATGACGTAGATCTCGGCGTTGAGCGTGAACACGTCGCGATAGGACTGGAAGGCGATCTTTGTGCCGTCGGGCGACCAGGCGGGGAACTCATCAATGAAATCGCCGTCGGTGGCGGTTGTCAGGTTGAGTACGTTCGAGCCGTCGGCGTCCATCACGAAGATGTCATCGTTTCCGTTTCCATCGCGTTTGCTTACGAAGGCGATCTTCGTCCCGTCCGGCGACCATACTGCTTCATCGTCGAGGGCTGCGTTGTTGGTCAGGTTGACCGGGTTCGAACCATCGGCGCCCATCACGAACAATTCCCGGTCACCCCCGCTGCCGAGTCTCGTGAAAACGATCTTCGTCCCGTCGGGAGACCAGTCCGGACGGAAGCTCAAGAGAGGATCCTCTGTGTTCGTCAGACAGGTCGGAGAGGCGCCGTCGCCGTCCATCACGAATATCTCGAAGTTGCCGGGACCGCGGTTCGTGGTGAAGCTGATCCGGCCGTCCACACCCACCGCCGCTACTCGCGGGGCGTCCTGCGGGAGGACCGTGGCGAAGACGAGCGCGAGGGCGGCGGCGATCGCCAGCGGGAGTAGGAGGAGCGGCCGGCGGCTTACTTGACGTGACATGTGACCTCCTGGAGCCTGATTTGCGTCTTCTTGTCATCGTCGGGGAGCGGGCGGTGGAGTGGCAACGGTAAAGTGGACACAGTCTGTGACCCTTAGGCACACAAGATGTGTCCACTAGGATTGAATGATGTTCGAGCTTGACGAGGCGCTGGACTGGCGGCAGGCGCTACGGGAGCACCGCAAGGCCCGCGGTTTCACGCAAACCCGCCTGGCGCGGGAGGCCAGCCTCTCGCTGTCCGCGCTGAAGCAGTACGAGACCGGCCAGCGGCATCCGAGCGCCGAGGCCCTCGACGCGATCATTGCCGCCCTGGGGCTGACGGCCGAGCAGTCGAGCGTGATCCGCGCCGGCGCCGGTTTCGCCCCGGACATGAAGCGCATCTTCTACGACCGCCTCGGGCCGTACGAGTTGCACGATCTCGAGGAGCAAGCCAATCGCAATGTGTGGCCCGTGTTCGTCACGAACATCGCAGCCGACATCCTCGTCGCCAACAAGCGCTTTTTCCGTGTGATCGGGAGCGAACTGGAGCAGTTGTTCCGCGCCGACCCGGCGCAGCGAAACCTCCTGAGCGTCGCCAGCGACCCGCGGTTCGCAAAGCGTGTGCGCAACTGGGACGAATCGATGCGCTTCCTGATCGGCCTCGTGAAGGGCGAAGAGCGCTGGCAGCACAACCTCGAGCGCCCCGTGCCCTTACTGGAAGGACCCCTACGGCGCTTCCTCGAAGGCGACCCGGAGTTAATCCGGCGCGTGTTCTCCCTGTATGAAAGCGCTCCCCCGCTCCGGCATACGACGCGTCTCGAAAGCCGGTTTGTGTGGGCGCTCGAGGATGGCCGCGAGATGACGTTCAGGACCTTTATTCACATCGCCGACCTGTACCAGGAGCTCGCCTGGCACGACTGGATTCCGGAGACGGCTGCCGATCTGGCGGTCCTGGAATCGCTGTGAGTCGCTGGTGGGATGTGGAGCTCCACGGGGCTTGGAGTACCCGGTCAACCTGAGGTGGCCCCTAATGTCAGCTGGTGTGGGTGGTGGAAGATTCTTCGCCGAAGGCTCGAATGACTGGTGCGGGATCTATTGGCGCTATCGCAAGATGCGGCTTGCACCGATCCCATCTGCGCCATCTGTTACATCTGCGGATAGCCTCTAGCCCCGGTAGTTGCCGAACTGCAGTTCCTCGTCATAGTCTTGCGCGCGCAAGAGGTCCATCACGCCCTGCAGCTCGTCACGCGAGGGTGAGGAGATGCGGACGGAGTCGCCCTGGATCGCCGCCTGCACCTTCTTCAGCTTCTGGTCCTTCAGCAACTTCACGATCGCCCGGCAGGTGTCGTTCGAGATGCCCTGCTTCAGCTTCACCTCCTGGCGCACGGTGCCGCCGGTCGCCGGCTCTATCTTGCCGCGATCGAGGTTTTTCACCGGCACCTTGCGGCTCATCATGCGTTCGCGGATCACCATCCACATCGCGTTCAGATAGTACTCGTCGGACGCGGTGAGCTTCAGCTTCCCTTCCTTGCGGTCGTACTCGATCTCCGCGTTCTGCCCCTTGAAGTCGTACCGCTGGCCGACCTCCTTGGTGGCCTGGTTCACAGCGTTGTCCACTTCCTGCAGATCCACGCCCGAAGTCACGTCAAATGACTGGTTCTGTGCCATCGCTACCTCCTGTCAGGCAGTCGCCCGATCCCGGTTAGCATACAAACGCTTCGCCCAGCAGCAACCAGCGATCTCGTCCGAGCTGAGCGGCTGACAAGCTGACCGGCCCCGCCCGACCTGCTAACCTCGACCTATGGACACAGATGTCGCCATCATTGGCGCCGGCGTCGTCGGCCTCGCCATTGCCCAGCAGCTTGCCTCTGCGAAGCAGGTCGCCGTCATCGATCGGCACGGCGCCTTCGGGCTGGAGACCAGCTCGCACAACAGTGGTGTCGTCCACGCCGGCATCTACTACCCCGCCGGCTCGTTGAAGCACACGCTCTGCGTTGAAGGCAATGCCCTTACCTACGAATGGTGCGCCGCGCACACCGTCCGCATCAACCGCCTCGGCAAGCTCATCGTCGCCGTCGATGCGTCGGAGCTCGAGGCGCTGGATCGTGTGGCGGCCCAGGCCACCGCCAACGGCGTCCCCGGCATCGAGCGCATCACCAGCGCGGATCGCCTGCGCGATCTTGAGCCCGCCGTCCGCTGTGTCGCCGCCCTCTGGTCATCAACCAGCGGCGTCGTCGACCAGTTGGGCCTCATGGCCTCGTACGGCGCCGTCGCGGAGGAGCGCGGCGCCTGGATTGCCTTCAAGCACGATGTCACGTCGCTCGCCCGCGCCAACGGCGGTTTCGAGATCACGATGCGCGGCCCCGACGGCGCCGACACCGTCATCACGGCGGAGTGCGTCATCAACAGCGGCGGTTTGGGCGCGCCCGCCATCGCCGAGATGCTGGGCTACCCGCTGGACGGCGCCGACGGTGTGCCCGTGTTGCGTCAGCGGGTCAATAAGGGCCGGTACTACGACATCGTCACGCCCGAGAAAGCGCGCGCGATCAAGCATCTCGTCTACCCGGTACCGGAGCACGCAAAAGGCGGCCTCGGCGTCCACGTCACCCTCGATATCGACGGCGGGGTGCATCTCGGCCCCGACACGGAATGGCTCGACGACGACCAGCCGCTCGACTATCGCGCCGACGACCTCCGCCGCGCTGATTTTCACGCCGCCGCCGGCCGCTACCTTCCGTTCCTCGAGGCGGAGGACCTCGCGCAGGGGCAGGTCGGCTACCGCCCCAAACTCCAGTCGCCCGGCGCCGCCCAGGCGGATTTTCTGATCTGGCACGACAACGGCTACGTCCACCTCGGAGGCATAGAATCCCCCGGCATGACGGCGTCGCTGGCCATCGCCCGGCGCGTGCAGCAACTGCTGTAACGTTGAGAGGCGAGAGGCGAGAGGCGAGATGTTGCCCACTGCCCTTTGCTGTTTGTCCTTCGCTCCTCACGTCTCACCTCCAGCGTCTCACTTCCCACCCTCCTGATATCATGCCCGCATGGAAATAACCTGGCTTGGACATGGCTGCTTCCGCATTCGCGCGAAAGAGGCCACCGTCGTCACCGACCCCGTAGACAAGACTTCCGGCTACAGCCTCGGCCGGCCCACCGCCGACGTCATCACCGTCTCCTGCGACCACCCGGCGCATAGCGCGGTAGGCGCCATCGCCGGCGACCCGCGGGTCGTCAGTGGTCCCGGTGAGTACGAGATCGCCGGCGCCTCGCTCGTCGGCGTCACGACGTACCGGGGCAAAGAGAGGACCGGCGGCCGCAACATCTCCTTCGTGATCGAGCTGGAGGATGTGCGCATCGGCCACCTCGGTGGCATCGGCCATGTCCCCACCTCAGATCAGGTGGAAGAGATGGGCGGGATCGACATCCTGCTCGTCCCCGTCGGCGGCGGCGATGCGATCGACGCGACGACGGCGGCCGAAACGGTCAGTCTGCTCGAACCCAAGCTCGTGATCCCCATGCACTTCCAGACCGATGTCGACAAGCAGACGCTCGATCCCGTCGATCGCTTCCTGAAAGAGATGGGCGCCAAGGCCGACGAGCGTCACGCCAAGATCGCCGTCACCCGCAGCTCCCTCCCCGAACAAACCCAGATTCTCGTCCTCGACTACAAGCGCTAGGTTAATCCGCGCGCCCACCACCAGAACCCCGACCCCCGGCCGAAACTTACCGCAGGGGGTCGGGCCGTATGCGCACCGCCATCATCGCCGCGCTTCTTGTCGCCACCCTCGCCGCTTGCGGAGATACGGCGCCGGAAGCCAGCCACACATCTCCGGACGCGATCGCCATCCAAACAGCCGGCGCCTTCATGACAGCGGGTGAGCCTGCGCTGGCGACCGGGGAGGCTGGTGCTGGCGTTGGTCCCGCGAGCGCGGCCGCGCGTTCCGCCGGGGAGAGCGCGGGCGATACTGACACCGCGGCGTCCGTATCTGCCGCCGCCGATGGATTCCCGAACAGCACCAGCACTCGCGACAGCAGCGACGCATTCGGCGCGAACAACGGATTCGATGACACCGCCCCATCCACCGCGGGCGAGGCCCTTTCCGGCATCGCCGCAATCAGTCCGACGCCGGAGATGCGCATTCCTTCGAACGAGACGCTCGTCTCGATCAACACGCCGACCCCGTCGCCCACCCCGACCCCGCTTCCGGGATCGGCGCCGATGGTGGGCGGGTGCCAGGTGCTGCCCTCGAACAACCCCTGGAACACCGACATCTCTGCCTATCCGGTGCATCCGAATTCGGCGAACTTCATCAGCAGCATCAACGCCGGTGGGGGGACCAAGCTGCACCCCGACTGGGGCGGCAACGGTGCGTACGGCATTCCCTACATCGTCGTTCCGTCCACGCAGGCGATGACGGCGATCAACTTCACCGACTACGGCGACGAGAGTGACCCCGGTCCCTATCCGATCCCGCTCAACGCGCCCATCGAGGGCGGGCCAGCATCGGACGGCGACCGGCACGTGCTGGCGGTGCGGCAGGGCGAGTGCAAGCTGTACGAGCTGTACCGCGCCTTCCCGCAGAGCAACCGCTGGGACGCGGGATCCGGCGCGGTGTGGCCGCTGAACAGCAACGCCCTTCGTCCAGAGGGCTGGACCTCCGCCGATGCGGCGGGTCTGCCGATCCTCCCTGGCCTGGTGCGCTACGACGAGGTGGCGGCGGGACAGATCAACCATGCGCTGCGGTTCACCGTGTGGCGAACCCAGCGCGGCTACATCCGTCCCGCCACGCACTTTGCCAGCAGCAGCACCGACCCGAACATGCCGCCGATGGGCCTCCGTCTGCGACTGAAGGCCTCGTTCAACATCTCCACCTACACGGGAGAGTCGCGCGTGGTGCTGGAGGCCCTGCGGAAGTACGGCATGGTCGTCGCTGACAACGGCTCCAGCTGGTTCATCACCGGCGCCGCCGACCCGCGCTGGAACGATGAAGATCTGAACCAGTTGAAGCAAGTGCCGGGCGGGGCCTTCGAGGTCATCTACACCGGCGACGTCATCGACTGATCACGTTCCGATGGAGTCAAAACACGTCCGGCTTTCGAAGGTTGGCCACAGCTCACTCAGCGCAGCGACCAGGAATCTTGCTGGGAGCGTGACTTCGCCGCGATAGCCCAATGGGTCATCTCGTCATATGGTTCTGCAACAGTCCGAGCTGGATATGGTAGCGGCCATCACCTACCATGACAGGGTTCCCGCCACCAGGAGTTAAGTATGCGCCCATTTGCTGCGGCCCTAATCGTGCTCGCTTTCGGCGCCTCCGCTATAGCACCGTTCGGTTCGTCACGGTCGCATCGCGCCACCGCCGGGGTTTTTCCGACGAACACGCCAACCGCGACACCGACCCAGGTTCCAGGGCCCGTGTTAGGTTCGTGGGAGCTTGGTCCCAGTATGGGCTCCCGGCGCGGCCTGGCCACGGCAACGCTCTTGAACGACGGTCGCGTGTTCGTCGCCGGTGGGCTCGACCTAGTTAATCCGCTCAGTTCGAGCGAGTTCTATGACCCGAGCACGAATGCTTGGAGCGCTGGGCCGTCAATGCGGAACCCTCGATATGCCCATACCGCCGTCCTTTTGCGCGATGGGAGGGTACTGGTGGCGGCTGGCAGCATTACGAGCAACAGCAGTGGCGAGCGCGAAGCCGAAATCTTCGATCCAGCCACGAACTCTTGGTCGGATGCGGCATCAATGGCGTTCGCGAGAATCAATCATACGATGACGCTACTGCCTGATGGCCGGGTCCTAGTGACCGGCGGGTGTTGCGACCGCTTCGGTAGCCTAGGCACGGCAGAAATCTATGATCCCCAAACCAATGCCTGGATTGCGACTCCTGCAATGTCCCGTCCGCGGCAGGACCACCGGGCGAATTTGCTCGCTGATGGTCGCGTGCTGGTAACAGGTGGCTTTCCCACGCGCACTTCTCCAAGTGTCGAGTTGTATGATCCGTCAACGAACGCATGGAGCAGTGGCGATGAGCTTGGCATCGACCGTTATGGTCATGAGGCGTTGATCCTTGCTGATGGCAGCGTGCTTGTCTCAGGCGGCTCGGGAAATGCGTCAATTCGAATCGAAAACGTGGAGAGCTACGACGTGAGGTTGGACCAATGGACGGCTGGCCCGTCGATGCTGGTCGCCCGATGGCGCCATAAGCAAGTCGTCCTTGCGAACGGCGACGTTCTTACGGCCACAGGAGACCCTTCCAACCAGGCCGAGGTCTATCGCCCTTCGGAAAACGCGTGGTACGGCGCCGGTGCTATGAGCACGTATCGATTCGGTGCCACAATGACGTTGTTGCCGAACGGAAAGGTCCTCGTTGCCGGAGGGTTCGAGGGCTCCACGTACAAGTCGAGCACCGACATTTACACACCTGATGCCACGCCTACTCCTACGACTACCGGGACCCCGACTGCCACGCCAACAGAGACGCCCACGCCTACACACACAGCGACCACAACGAATACCCCGACGCTCACCCCGACGAACACCAGTGCGGCATCGGTGACGCGGACGATCACGCCAATCCCGACGGTCGGTCGTACGCCGACTCAATCGCCAGAACGGTGCGCGGACGTGAACCGCAGCGGCCGGGTCGATGTGCGTGATGTGTTGCGAGTCTTGCGACAGAGTTGGAAACGCTACGACGCGACGTACGATCTGAACAATGATCGTCGCGTCGATCTGAAGGATGTAATCATCTCAATTCGTCAGCTTGGTAGACGCTGCTGACCACGAGGTTCAGGCGAAGAACCAGCGGGTAGTGGCAGTATCACGTCGCGCCGCTCCATGCGACAGCGACCATGCACTTCGAGCAAGCCAGGTGGAGCGCGAGTTCCAACCCGCACTCCACAGACTGCCCTCTGTGTAAATCGGTGAGAATCTGCGGTTCCTACGGGCGCGCCACTGACGCCGCCAACGACAGCGCTGTGCAGTTGGTGTTTGCGTTTGTCGCAATCACTTCGCCCTAGATTCGATTCGCGGAAACTCAACCCCGAAAGGCACCAGCGCCCGCCCCCTCCGGCCGATACTCCAAATATGGGTGTCCGATTCCCTCGGCCGCGCGTACGGCCATGGCTCGCAACCGCCGTGTTCGCCGCCGCCATCATGTGGGCGACAGGCGGCCACGCCCCCCCGGTCCGGGCGGCCGGTGACTGCACCCTCACGACGGAAGCAGCGTTGGATGTGGAGGAGAAGGCCTTCCTCGTCCTCATCAACAACTACCGCGCGCAGAACGGCTTGACCGCCCTCGGCTCGTCCTACTACCTGGCGAGGGGGGCCGCCTGGAAGTCGAAGCACATGGGCACGCTGGCCTACTTCGCCCACGACGACACGCCGATCGCCCGTACCTGGGTCACCCGCATCCGTGACTGTGGTTACGGCTACAACACCTATCTCGGCGAGAACATCGCCGCCGGATACACGACGGCGCAGTCTGTCTTCACGGGATGGCAGAACAGCCCGGGGCACAACAGCAACATGCTGGGCGCGAACTACACCACCATCGGCATCGGCCGGCACTACGTCGCCGGCAGCCCCTACGGCTGGTACTGGACGACCGAGTTCGGTGGCTTCGACGATGGCTGGGCGACCGGCGGACCGGAAGTTCTGACGCCGGTAGGGAGCATCCAGCCGCTCGACGCCCCCGCCGGTCCGCCGACCACGGCGGCGTCGCCGGTGAGCCTGGCGCGCCGCTCGCCGCAGCGCCGGACACGGGCGGCGGCTCAGCTCTGTCGCACGGGCTGGACTTTGGGCCTACGTGCGCGGCGTTGGAGGTACGAAAGCACCCTCTCGCAGAACTGTTCTGCCGCCGGTAGTTCAGCGGTTAGCTGATAGCTGTTGGGCTGTTGACAGGGCCGGCGGGCGAGGGCACCCGCGCTCCTGTCCGCCTCAAGCTCGATCAAATCTCGACCAACCCTCATCTGTTGACCCGTCGTCCCGCTCTCGCCCTACCGCGAGGCTGCTTGGGCGCTGACGTCATCGCCATACGTTGTCGCCTTCGCGCTCTTTCCGGCGTGATGGTCCAGCGCGAATCGCAAGTCGGCCAGGAACTCATCGACGTTGTTGAGGTGTGTCGGGCTCGCCATCAGGTGCAAAGACGCTGGGCCCTCTTGCCGGTCGAAGTGCCATCCCTTCGCATTCAACGTATCGCCCACGGCGAGGATGTCGTGGACGCGCGAGCCGATGGCGACGACGGTCATGTTCGGTTCGCCCCAGACGTGCGCGTCGGGCATCGCGTTCACGCCATCGACGAGCTTCTTGACGGCCTCCATCGCCTGCCCGGCGAGCTTCACGTAGCCCTCTTCGCCCAGCAGGTGCAGCACCGACCAGGCGGCGGCAATCGGCGGCGCCGGCTTCGTCCCCAGAAAGGCCTGGGTGCCGTAGATGCCGCCCGGCCAGTCGGCGAACTGGAACACCTGGTAGCGCAGGTTCGCCTTCGGCCGGTGCATCAGGACGGAGGCGCCCTTGATCACGTAGCCGTACTTGTGGAGATCGGCGGAAATCGAGGTGACGCCGGGCACCCGGAAGTCCCAGGGTGGCACCTCGATGCCCAGACGCTCGACCCACGGAAGCATGAAGCCGCCCAGACAGGCATCGACGTGGAAGGGGATGTTCTTCGCTGCCGCCAGCGCGGCCATCTCGGGGATCGGGTCGATCATGCCGAAGGGGTAGTTCGGCGCCCCGCCGACCGCCAACACTGTGTCGTCATTCAGCAGCGGCGCCATGTCTTCAGCGTAGGTGCGCAAGTCCTCGCGCAGAGGGACGTGTACCCAGTCGATGTCGAGCATGTGCGCGGCCTTGATGAACGCTGGGTGCGTCGTCCGCGGGATGACGATCCTGCCTCTTTTGATCCCGCGTTCGGCCCGCGCCTTGTCGCGCGCCGTCTTCACCGCCATCACGATCGACTCCGTCCCGCCCGAAGTCATGGCGCCGCCGCAGTCCTCGCCGCCGTCGAACAGATCGGCGGCGATCGCGATCACGTCGCGTTGCATCTCTTTCAGGCTGGGAAGGACGAAGGGATTGAGCGCGTTCTCTTTCAGAGTGAGGTCGACGGCCTCATGCAGCATCCGATCGACCTCCGGCCCGGCGTTGTAGATCAACCCCCACACCCGCGATCCCTTGTAGTCGCCGTCGTGTGTCTGCATCGCCCGCAGATCGCGCATCACGTCTTCGACCGTGGATGAAGTCTTCGGCAGCGTTCGGGCCATGGGAGTTGTCCTTCAGTCGTCAGTCGTCAGTCGTCAGTCGTTGGTTGTCGGTCGCCAGTTTTGTGTTCGGGGATCATACACCCGGCGCTTGGCTGGCGGCACGGTGGCGGAGCGCACGCACGCCGCTAGACCGGCCGGACACAGCCGTAGGCCCGGAGCGATGCTGAACGTGATCGCCATACCGCTAGTCGGCGGCGCCGTCATCGATGTGTACTTCTAACACGAGCTAGGGCGGCAAGAGGGGATACCACCAGTCGGCTGCAAAGCCGCGCGCATCAAGGTTTATCGACGCATCGCCCGCAACAGCCACGGCGCCGCTGCATGTCCACGCATACAGCGTGCCGTGCCCTGTCACATAAGCAGGAAGGAACGTCGTGCCGGGGTTGTCGCGGCAGTAATCGTTCATCTGTTGTGTGGGTACCTTGCTCGTGTCGATGCGCCCACACGGCAAGTTGGCTCCAACGTTGCAGCCCCACACCTGCCCGCTACGCACCGCCACGGCACTACGTCAGCAATCCTTCGGCTCCTCATCGCAGCGGTGAGGCCATCCAGCACTGACTGCGGATACTCAACACCTGTGTAGAGGGCGTCCGGCGCATCTATCGTCCCGACCGCCGCGCAATACGCGAACGGGTCATCGAACGTTGTCGGCACAGCCGGGGCAATAGTGGCCGGAACAAACACGGTCGATGTCGGCGGCACGGACGTATAAGCAGCCGAGGGACTAGCAAACGGCGGAACGGTTACCTGCGCTGTTGCTGAGGGCTGAACGACCACCGTCTGGCTGTCACTGCCCCCTGTGGCAAGGACTGTCACTAGAACGGCAATCACGACGACGGCGGCTACGAGCAGACCACCAACAACAAGCAGCGGGGTAGAGACAACGAATTGTCGCGGCACGCAGGGAGTCTACGGCACGGTGACTTGGGGCCAAAGCGTCGTTAGACTGGCCGAGCGCAACAAGCCGGTCATCGAAAAGGAGAGCATGTGGAAGCGTTACGTACGCCCGAAGAGCGGTTTGCCGGGATCGCCGGCTACCCGTTCGCGCCGCACTACCTCGACTGGAACGGGCTGCGGATGCACTACGTGGACGAGGGACCGCGCGACGCTCCCGTGTTCCTGCTGATGCACGGCGAACCGACCTGGAGCTACCTCTACGCAGGCGTCATCCCCCGGCTCGTCGCGGCCGGGTACCGGTGCATCGCCCCCGACCTGATCGGTTTTGGGAAGAGCGACAAGGTGGTGGACGACAACTGGTACGTGATCGAGCGTCACATCGAGTCGGTGCGGCACCTGATCGACACGCTCGACCTCCGCGATATCTCGCTGGTGGTGCAGGACTGGGGCGGCCCGATCGGGCTGCGGCAGGCGGTCGATCAGCCGGAGCGGTTCAGCCGCCTCTTCATCCTCAACACCTGGCTGCACCACGACGGCTACAACTACACGAACGCGATTCGTGGCTGGCGCGCGGCGGCGATGAACCCGGAGCAGCTTGGCGGCGATATGCCCGCCGGCCGCATTCTCTCGCTCGGCGTCCGGCGGCCGGGCCACGATGTTCCGGCGCTGATCGCCGCCTACGACGCACCGTTCCCCGACGCCAGCTACAAGGCCGGCATCCGGCGCTTCCCGTGGTGCCTGCCGTTCGCCCAGCCGGTCGAGGGGAATGCGGAGGACCAGCAGCGATGCTTTGAGGCGCTGAAGTCGTGGCCGAAGCCCGCCCACTTCATCTTCGGTGACGCCGACCAGATTTTCACCTTCGAGTGGGCGCAGCAGTGGTCATCGATGATCCCGGGCGCGACGCTGGACAAGATCGCCGGGGCGGGACACTTCTTGCAGCAAGACGCCCCAGATGAGCTAGCGGCTGCGATTCTCGCCCGGCTCTGATGTCGGGAATTCAGTTCGGCGCGAGTCGAGCGACGCGAAGCGTGTGGTACAGCCGCCTCGACTGTGTGTCCGGCGAAGCCGGACCAACGCACCTCACGTTTCGCATCGAGATGCCCGTCGCGTGCGCGTCCTAACGGCCAATCCCCAACGACCTCGAGCAAAGCGAGATCCGGAGGCTTCTCCTGAAGCCGTCGGAGCCACGACTACTACCCGATCTTCGTGATCTTGTAGGTGATGATGCCCTTCGGCGCGTTCACTTTCACTTCGTCGCTGACCTTCTTGCCGATCAGCGCGCGGCCCACCGGCGACTCGTTGCTGATCTTGCCCTCGCGTGGGTCGGCCTCCGCCGGGCCGACGATCGTGTACTCCACCGACTTGCCCTGCTCCGTCTTCATCTTCACATTGCTGCCCAGCATTACGGACTTCGATTTGTGCGCGCTCGCCTCGTCGATAATCGTCGCGTTCTGGATCAGGCTCTGCAGCGCCTGGATGCGGCCTTCCACCATCGCCTGCTCGTTCTTGGCGTCCTCGTACTCAGCGTTGTTCTGCGTGTTCGAGAGCTCCTTCGCCTGGTGGATCTTCTCCGACACGTCCCGGCGGCGCACCGTCTCGAGGAACTCCAGCTCCTCCTCGATCTTGACAAGGCCGTCCTTGGTGATGGGCTGCTGCTTGTCGGTCATCCTGATCCTCTCATCGATGCTCCCGCCCGGCCGTGGCAGGGGCCGCAGGTGGCGCACCGTGTGTCTTGGTGAGAATGCACCGAGGCGACCGCCTCAGTACCTGAGCGGCGGGAGTATACCCCGCGGTCAGGATCCCCGCAAAGACGCAAGCCCCACGGCTGCGGAATGCGAGGTCGGCCCCACCGGTAGCTGAGGCTCCCGGCGTGAGTGATTGCCTTCTGTCGTTTGTTGTCTGTTGTCGTTGCTGCCGTCTCGGCTGTCAACCCACGCCCCCGCCGCCCGCAACATCCCCCCAAACCGCCCGTTTCCTACGTTGACGAGTCTGGCGGACGTGACATATGCTGACGGCCCGACCGCCACAGTCCAGTCCGCCGCCTCGATGGGCTCCCCCGCCCGGTTTCATCGAGACGATTCTCGGAGCGAAGCGGAGATCCGGCCGTGTCTGCACCATCCCCTGAGAGTTCGAGAGCGCGATCGAGCCCACGCCGTACGAGCGTGTCCATGATTGGGTCGCTACCGCCCGTCAAGGGCGTCTCCGCCTACACCGCCGAGCTGCTCGCCGCCCTCTCCCGCCGCGCCGACCTCAATCTCGACCTCATCGGCTTCCGCAGCATCTATCCGCGCTGGGCCTACCCCGGCGGCGACCCGGACGAGCAGGCGCCAGCCGCTGGAACACCATCACTGGCGCTTTCGCATGTCAAGCAGCGCCGGGCAATCGCCTGGTACAACCCGCTATCGTGGATCTGGGCCGGACTGCGGGCGCGCGGCGAGGTCGTTCACGCCCAGTGGTGGAGCTATGCCCTGGCGCCGGTGTATGCGGCGGCCCTCGCCGTGGCCCGCCTGCGAGGTAAGCGCATCGTGATGACCGCGCACAACGTCGAGCCCCACGAAGGCGGCATCGCCCGCCGCCTCGCCAATCGCGCCGTCTTTCGCTTCGCCCACCGCTACATCGTCCATTCCGAAGCCAACAAGACCACCCTCCAGCGCATGTTGCGCTGCGACCCCGAACGCATCGACGTCCTCCCCCACGGCGTGCTGGAGACGCCGCGTACCGGCATGAGCCGCCCGACGGCCCGACTCCAACTCGGCATCCCCGGCGATGCCCGTGTCGCCCTCTGCTTCGGCAACATTCGCCCATACAAGGGCGTCGATGTCCTTCTGCGGGCGTTCTGTGAGGTCGCGAAAGAGGATCCCCGGGCGCTCCTGCTGATCGCCGGACAACCCTGGGGTGACTGGGACCCGTACCAGCGCCTGATCAACGAGCTCGGCCTCGCCGATCGCGTGCGGACGCGACTTGAATACATCCCGACTGCCGAGATTGAGCCATACTTCGTTGCCGCCGATGTCGTCGTGCTGCCCTACACCCACTTCGACGCACAGTCGGGCGTAGGCACGCGCGCGCTGCCCTTCGGGCGGCCCCTGATCGTCACGAACACGGGCGGCCTGCCCGACCTCGTCCTCGAAGAAGAAGCCGTCGTGCCCGCAGGCGATGCCGCCGCCCTCGCCCGAGCGATCACGCGCGTCCTCGGCGATGACGCCCTGCGCGACCGGATGGCCGTCGATTCGCTGGCCCTGGCGGCATCCCTCGGCTGGGACGCTATCGCGGAACGGACGGCGGCGATCTACGCTGTAATGCTGGGCAGGACACCCGCGATCGGTGTAGGAGGCACATCAGACCCCCGGACAGCAGCGGAGGCGCGAGGATCATGAACCCAGTCCAGGCCGACGAAATCCGCAGGCAGGCCGCCGCCGAAGGCGACACCCGACCGCGGCTGAAGCTGATCATCACCATCCCTGCACATAACGAAGAGGAAAACATCGGCGATGTGATCCGCGAGATCCCTCGCGAGATGCCGGGCGTCGCCTCCGTCGAAGTGCTGGTGCTCGACGATGGCTCCACCGACTCCACCGTCACCACCGCCTGGGCCGCCGGCGCCGACTACGTGATTTCGCACAACCGCCGCCTGGGCCTCGCCCGCACCTTCAAGGACGCCGTTGATGCCGCGCTCTCCCGCGGGGCGGACGTCATCGTCAACACCGACGCCGACAACCACTACAACCAGTCGCGCATCCCGGAGCTGATTGCCCCGATCGTCGCCGGCCGCGCCGACATCGTCGTCGCCTCGCGCGGGGTGCGCCAGGTGAAGATGAAAGCCTCGCATCGATACGGCAACATCGCCGGCTCCACCATGGTGCGCAAACTCGTCGGCCTGCCCGACGATATCGATGTCTCCAGCGGCTTCCGTGCCTACGACCGCGAGGCGGCGATGCGGATGAACGTCATCGCCGGCTATACCTACACCCACGAGACGCTGATCGCGGCGATGGAACAGGGCATGACGATCGTCGATGTGTCCATTCCCGCGCGCGAGGTGCAGCGGCCGTCGCGGCTGATGGGGGGCGTCTTCGGGCACATCCTGCGCGCCCTCGCCGTCATCCTGCGCAGTTACGCCGTCTACCAGCCGATTCGCACCTTCTCCGTGCTCGGGATCGCCTTCGTGGTGATGGGCGCGTATCCCATCTTGCGGTTCACCTACTTTTATCTCGACGGCTCCGGCGATGGCCATATTCAATCGCTGATCATCGGTGGCGTGCTGGTCACCGTCGGCGCCCAGGTCTTCGTCCTCAGCCTGATCGCCTCGGCGCTGTCATGGAACCGTCGCATGATCGAAGAGATGCTGTACCGCGAGCGCCGGCGCGACTACTCCGAGGCGATGCGCGAGTCCGCCGCCAAGAAGCTGAAGGGCGAATGACCGATACACCAATGGTCCCGGGCATGCGCGTCACCGTCATCGGGCTCGGGTATGTCGGTCTGACCACCGCCGTCGGCCTCGCCACGCTCGGCCACCAGGTAACCGGCGTTGATGTCGACCGCGATCGCGTGGCCACAATCGAGTCCGGCCGCGTCCCCATGCACGAGCCCGGGCTGCAGGACGCCCTCGACCGCTATGGCGCCGCCATCACCTTCACCACCGCGCTTGACGAGGCGCTGGAGTTGCGTCCCGAAATCGTCATGATCGCCGTCCAGACGCCGGGCGAGACCGGCACCGCCTTCGTTGAAGAAGCGGCGCGCGAGACCGGCCGCCGCCTCCGCGCCGACGCCACGATCGTTCTCCGCAGCACCGTCCCCCTCGGCACAGCGCACCGCGTCGCCGCGATCGTCGAGGACGAACGCGGCGGGCCTGCGCACGTCGCTTCTAACCCAGAATTCCTTGTCGAAGGGAAGGCCTACGAAGCCTTCATGAACCCGGATCGCATCGTCATCGGCGTCGAGGACGAGGACACCGCCGTCCTGATGCGCCGCCTCTACGCCGCCATTGACGCCCCCCTGATCATGACCGACATCGCCACGGCGGAACTGGCGAAGTACGCCGCCAATGCCTACCTGGCCACGCAGATCTCCTTCATCAACGAGATGGCCGACCTGGCCGCCGCCGCCGGCGCCGATATCGCCGACGTCAGCCAGATCATCAAGCTGGATAAGCGCGTCGGCGACCGTGCCTACCTCAACGCCGGCATCGGCTTTGGCGGCTCCTGTTTGCCGAAGGATCTGCGCGCGTTGACCCGCAGCGCCGAAGAGCTTGGCGTCGAGCTGCACGTCGCCCGCGCCGTCAACGCCGTGAACGAGCAGCGCGCCGACCGCGTCGTCGAGCAGTTGCAGGAAGCGGTTGGCGACATCCACGGCAAGCGCATCGCCGTCTGGGGTCTCGCCTTCAAAGGCGGCACCAATGACGTCCGCGAATCGCCCGCCATCAACGTCGTCCGGCGGCTGATGTCGCTGGGCGCCGTCGTCCGCGCCTTCGACCCCCTGGCCGAGCCCAACGCCATGCCGATGATCGGCGCCGAAGTCCTCTGCGACACGCTGTACGATCCGCTCGACGAAGCTGATGTCCTGATGGTCCTGACCGACTGCAAGGAGTTTGCTGAAGCGGATCTCGCCGTCGTCCGCGAGCGCATGCGGGGCCGCACGATCATCGACGGCCGCAGCGCTATCTCTGCCGAAGCCGCCCGCGCCGCCGGCTTCACCTACATCGGCGTCGGCGACAAAGGCATGGCTTCGTAAGGCGATGGTTGGGGCATGCCGGCGGCATGCCCGGGCGGAAACAAAGAGCAGTTGTAGGGGCGTGCCGCGGCACGCCCGCTCCGGAGACAAAGGCAGTTGTAGGGGCACGGCGCTGACGTGCCCGTCCGGCGACAAGAGCAGTTGTACAGGCGTGCTGTGGTACGCCCGTCCCGGTCAATAGCAATGCATAGCAAGCTCCCCCTCTCCACTCTGTGGGAGAGGGGGCTGGGGGGTGAGGGCCGTGAAGAAGATTCTGGTAACCGGCGGCGCAGGCTATATCGGCGCCGTCCTCTGCGAGATGTTGGTCGAGCGCGGCTACGACGTCCGCATCATCGACCGCATGTACTGGGGTGAAGGCCCGCTCGCCAAGCTCAAAGAGAACGTCGAAATCATCCGCGGCGACGTGCGCTCGATGTCCGACGACCTGCTCGACGGCGTCGACGGCGTTGTCCACATGGCTGGCCTGTCGAACGACCCGACGGCCGAGTACAACCCCGCCGCCAACTGGGAAATGAACACCGTCGCCACGAAGGCCCTCGCCGAGGCCTGCAAGCGCAAGGGCGTCCAGCGCCTCACCTTCGGCTCCAGCGGCTCGATTTACGACGGCCTGCCCACCGGCCAGGTCTACGATGAGACGAGCGAGGTCCGCCCGCGCGGTGCATACGCCACCTCGAAGAAGGCCGGCGAAGAAGCACTTCTGGAGCTGACCGACGCCGACTTCCAGCCCACCATCCTCCGGCAGGGCACCGTCTACGGGTACAGCCCACGGATGCGCTTCGACCTCGTCGTCAATACCTTCGTGAAGGACGCTCTGCTCAAGGGAAAGCTCTCGCTGCACGGCGGCGGCTGGATGTGGCGCCCCCTTGTCGATGTCAGCGACGTCGCCCGCGCCCACATCCACTGCCTCGAAGCGCCCGTCGAGCAGGTTGGCGGCCAGATCTTCAACCTCATGCACGACAACTACCAGATCCGCGAACTGGCGATGCTCGTCGCCGGCTCCGCTCAGATGCGGAAGTTCCACGTCGACCTGTCAGAAGCGCCGATGCCGGCGATCGCCCGCGACTACAAATGCCGCGGCACGAAAATCAAAGAGATGACCGGCTTCGAGCCCCAGGTCAGCGTCCTCGAGTCCATCGAAACCATGCTCCAGTGGATCGAGCGTGAAGGCCCGATCGATTTCACCCACCCCCGCTACTACAACATCGCCTGGATGACCTTGTTGGAAGAAGCGCACGCCAACCTCGAAGGCTTCCCCAGCGTGTTTTAGGGAAGTTGTCAGGGATCAGTTGTCAGTCGGACTGGCAGCGACCGAGAACTACGAATCGGAGCCGGAGCGGAGATCCCGCGAACAGCGGGACTACAAACTACAAACTGTGAACTGACCACTGAACACTGACAACTCCCTCAAGACCCTTCTCATCGGCGCCAACGGCCAGCTTGGCACCGACATCGTCGCCGCCTGGCCCGCCGCCAGCGTGATCCCCCTCACCATCGACGACCTCGACGTCACTAACCGCGCCCGCGTGTTCGAGGTGATCGCCGCCCATAAACCGGATCTCGTCCTTAACACCTCTGCCTTCCACAACGTCGATGTCTGCGAGACCGAGCCTGGGCAGGCTTTCGCCGTCAACACCATCGCCGTCAAGCATCTCGCCGACGCCTGCGTCGAACACAATGCCACGTTGCTCCACATGAGCACCGACTACGTCTTCAGCGGCAACGGCCGCACCACTCCCTACACCGAGAACGATCCGCCCGACGCCCTCAACGTTTATGGCGTCAGCAAAGCCGCAGGCGAGCAGATCATCCGTCAGCGGCTGCCGCGGCACTACATCGTCCGGTCGTCGGGGCTCTTCGGTGTAGCCGGCGCCGCCGGCAAGGGCGGCAACTTCGTCGAGACGATGCTGCGCCTGGCCCGCGACGGCAAACCGATCACCGTCGTGAACGACCAGACCCTCTCGCCCACCTTCACCCCGGACCTGGCGATAAAGCTGCTCGAACTGGCCCGCACCGGACGCCACGGCACGTACCACATCACTGGCAGCGGTTCCTGCACCTGGTACGAGTTCGCCCGCGAGATTTTCGCCCAGTGCGGCCTCACCCCCGACCTCTCTCCCACCACCACCGCCGCTTTCGGCGCCAAAGCCGTCCGCCCCGCCTACTCCGTCCTGGCGAACAACGCCCTCGCCGCCGCGGGTCTCTCCGTCCTACGCCCCTGGCAAGAAGCCCTCTCCGACTACCTCTCCCGCAAAGGCCACACCCCCTCAGTGAAGTAAGCGTTAGGCGCGGTAGCGAGAAATGGAGCATAGCCGCCCCCGGCTGTGCATCCGCCAGAGGCGGATCGACGCAGCACAGCGCCTCGATTGAAGCATGTCGTCGCGTGCGACAGACGCAATCACAACGTGTGGCATAGCCGCCCCCGGCTGTGCAGTCCGGCAAAGCCGGACGGACGCGGTACAGTGCCTCGGCAGGTGCACCTGGCCGCGTGCGAAACGCAGGCTAGGGCTTGTCGGGGTTGGCGTTCTAACGTGCCGCCCGGCACCATCCGCGATACCGTAACCGCAGTGCTCAACAACACAAGACCCGCACGGAGGACCAACGTGACGAAGACCGCAACCAAAAAGAAGCCCGCACCGAAACCCACCCGCAAGAAAACCAACACCGTCACCGACGCCTCCCTCTCCGTCCCCCGCCTCTACGACGACGACCGCGCCCGCCGCGCCTGCGATGTCTTCGGCTTCACCGGCGACGGCACCATCGAGATGGCTGGCGACATCAACATCACCTGGGCCTACCCCAACCGCGTCGTCGCCTGGCATCGCCACCAGCACCAGACCGACCACTGGTTCGTGATTAAGGGCAACCTCAAGGTCGGGCTGCTCGACGACAACAAGAACGTGAAGTGGGTCTACCTCAGCGACAACAACCGCCGCGTCCTCAGTATCCCGCCCGGGGTCTGGCACGGGTACATGTCGCTCGGCGAAGAAGAGACCATTCTCATGTATTACATAACGTCCAAGTACGACGAGAAGAACCCCGACGAAGAGCGCATGACCCCCGAAGACTCCGGCGTCGACTGGTCCGTCGAAGTGAAATAGAGGTGAGGGACCCTCGTAGCGACGAAGCTTTTCCCAGAGTCGCCGTAGGAGACAGCTCCGTCCCAGCAGTGCAGCGTTCGAAGCACTTCCGCCACCTATGCTCGTTTTCACGCGTGATGCAGGCCTTCACGCGAAACGCGCAAATCAGTAACAAGATCGTCGTACTACTTGCCTGACAAACCGCGATCGGTGCGGTATGATAGGCATCGAGCGATGCTCAAACCCGTCCGGGCCGCTGCCGGGACAGATGAACGGACTGGGAAGGCTGCCCCGCGGCGACACCCCGTCACCCACCAGCCCCAGTTCGGAAAGCGACTGACATGGAACAGACCCGCACCAGCGGAGCCTTACGGCCCAGCGCGTTGGACGCCGCCGCCAACAATACCGACCTCTGGATCAACTACCTGCAAGGCCAGGTGCGATCGTGGATCGACCCGTTCGGCATCGGCCAGCCCGACACCATGGACGCCATCGCCCGGCCGCTCGCCGACATGGCCGCCGCCGCCATGTCCGGCTGGATGTCGCTCGTCGCCGGCGCCCCCGTCCGCATGATGTACGACGGCAACAAGGACGAGGTCAGCCGCTTCCTGAACGAGCGCGCCATCGACCCCGAATCCATCGAGATCCCCCCGGAGTACATCGTGACTGCCCGTCGCCCCGCTCCCGCCACCACCCAACTCGAAGAGTGGGCCGTCACGACAGAACGCGAGCGCGAGCTGGTCCTCGCGTAGCGCGAACGCAGAAGTAGCCGCGGAGCTTTGCTCCGCCGGATCTCTCCGCCTGCTAACGAACGCGCCGACCCACGCTTGGCGCATCGTGGCTCGCCTGTTGTTTGCTGATCGCTTGACTACGAACTACTAACCACCAACTACAAACTCCCCCAGCTACCCATACCAGTAGATCAGCAGGATCGTTGGCAACACCAGCGCCACGACGACGATGATCGACACCGCCACCATCACCCCCTGCGGAATGACTCTCCCCCGCTCCTGCTCCCAGCGGTACCCGTGCTCCTCCGAGAGGTCGTAGTCCGCGCTCCCCGGCCCGAACTCCTCCGCCTCCGCTGCGTCATTGTCGCTGTCGCCCTCGGGCCATTCATTCGTCACGTCTACGCCCCCGAAGAACTACGAACCACCAACTACGAACTACAAACCTTCTCTACACCAGCGTTCGCTTAAACAACGCCAGAGCGTTCCCCCACGCGTCCTGCGCCGCCTCCGGCCGATAGCTCTCCTTCGTGTCGTTGAAGAACGAGTGCGGCGCACCGTCGTACACTTTCACCACCGCCTTCTTTCCCAGATCGCGCAGCGTCCCCTCGAACTCCCGCACCTTCTCGACCGGCATGCCGCCGTCGTCCGCCCCGAAGGCGCAGAACAGCTCCGCCTCTATCTTGGCCAGCCCCTCCGGCCCCGGCCCGAAGCCCCCATAGAACGGCGCCCCCGCCGCCAGATCCGGCGACGCCGCCGCCAGCGCCAGGGTCAGCGCCCCGCCCATGCAGAACCCGATGCACCCCAGCTTTTTCGGCCCCACCTCCGGGAGCGCCTTCAAGTACGACACCGTCCCCAGCAGATCGGTGAGCGCCCGCTCGCGGTTCAGATTCATCACCAGCTTGCGCGCCTCGTCCGGCTCCGTCGCCACCGCTCCGTGATACATGTCCGGCGCCAGCGCCACAAACCCCTCGCGCGCAAACCGGTCGGCGATGCTCTTGATGTGTGCGTCCAGCCCCCACCACTCCTGGATCACGATGACCCCCGGATGCGTCGCACCATCGTCCGGCTGCGCCAGATACCCCGTCCCCTCGCCGCCATTCGCCGCAAACGTCACGTCCTTCGTCTTGATGTCGGTCATAGTTACTCCAGTTCAACAGTTCAACAGTTCAACAGTTCAACAGTTCAACAGTTTCACAGTTCACAGTTCACAGTTCGTAGTTCGTAGTTCGTAGTTCGTAGTCGCATCAGTGTGGCTGCTCGGACTGCTACGAACGACGCCTGTTGGCGGTGTACCTGGCTACGCTGTGAGTTCGGGCCCGCCACTACGAACTACCAACTACAAACCACGAACTAACCTAACTCCCCGGAGAACTCCTGATAACACCGCGCCACATTGATCGCCAGCCGCTCCGGCTCCCCCCACTCCGCATACGTCCCCAGATCGATCGCCTCCACCGCCTCCCGCTGCGACGCGCCCGCCTCGAACGCCCGCCGCGAGCCATCGTGCACCAGCCGCAGATAGTCGCGGAACAGCCGCAGGTCGTCCTTCGTCCCCACCGGCCCGTGTCCCGCCACCAGCACGTCGGCATCCACCTCGTCGAGAATCCGGTCGCAGGCACGAATCCAGTTGCCGACATGCCCCTCCATCGCCATCGGCGTCACGTAGAAGAACCCCACGTCGCCGAGGAACAGCACCTTCTCCTCCGGCAGATGCACGACGATGTCGCCGCGCGTGTGCCCCGTCCCGAAGTGCAGCAGCCGCACCCGCCGCCCACCCGCCTCGATCTCCAGCGACTCCCCCTCGAACGTCTCGTCCGGCAGCCGCTCTTCCACTCCGTCCAGCTGCCCGTCGAACTGCGGCGCCATCCGCTTGATGATCCCCAGCACCCCGATCCCCACCCGCTCCATCTCCTCCTTCGCCCGCGCGTGCGAAAGAATCGCCGTCTCGCGCGGAAACAGCGCGTTCCCCAGCGTGTGATCCACGTGATGATGCGTGTTCACCAGCCGCCCGATCGGCCCCGGCGCCACCCTCCCGATCTCCTCCAGCAGCCCGCGCGTCATCGCCGGCGTAAACAGTGCGTCAACAACCGTCGCCCCCTCCCCTCCCTGCGCCCCCTCACCACCCGAAATCACCCCCGCATTCGCGACACAAAACCCGCCCGTCGCCTGCACATACGCAAACACCCCGCGCGCCACTTCCGTCGTCCCCGTCTCCCACGTCTTCATGCCGAACATCCTATCGCGCTCGGGTTAAGCACAGAGGCACAGAGGCACAGAGGATCGAGGTGTTCGATGGATGAGATTCAGTTGGCGCTATCGCGACTCGGCTCGGTGACACTTGCGACAGCGCCAACAAGACCTCATCCAGCCCCAATCGGACCTCTGTGCCTCTGTGTTTAGTCATACATGCGACAGCGCCAACGAGACCTCACCCAGCCCAACTCGATCCTCTGTGTCTCTGTGCCTCTGTGTTTAGTCTTCCCGGTGCGATGAGACGCAAGATCTCGTATTATGCAACCACCGGCGCCGCACCAACGGCGTCGATTTCACACCCAAGGCAGGCCCAACATGTCCACCGAAAAGCAGTACAACGTCGCCGTCATCGGCGCCACCGGCGTCGTCGGCCTCGAATTCCTCAAGATCGCCGCCGAACGCCGCTTCCCCCTGAAGTCGCTGAAGCTGCTCGCCACCGAGCGCTCGGCCGGCAAGCGCATCCCCTTCGGCGAGGGCGAGATCACCGTCGAAGTGACCACGCGCGACGCCATCAAGGGCGCCGACTTCGTCTTCATCTCCGCCACCAGCGCCGTCTCCAAGGAGTACGGCGAGCTTTGCCGCGAGATCGGCGCCATCGCCATCGACGACTCCAGCGTCTGGCGGCAGGAGCCCGACGTCCCGCTCGTCATCCCCGAGGTCAACCCCGACGACGTCGTCGGCCACAAGAACATCCTCGCCATCCCGAACTGCTCGACGACGCCGCTGGTGATGTGCGCCTGGCCCCTCCACAAGCTCAACCGCATCACTCGCATCGTCGCCGACACCTACCAGTCCGTCTCCGGCACCGGTTCCGCCGCCATCGCCGAGCTCGAGGACCAGTCGCGCGCCTGGGCCAAGGGCGAGAAGTGCGCCCCGAGCGTCTACCCGCAGCAGATCGCCTTCAACGTCCTCCCCCAGGTCGATGTCTTCCGCGACGACGGCTACACGAAGGAAGAGTGGAAGATGATGGCCGAGACCCGCAAGATCATGCACGAGCCTGATCTCCCGCTCTCCGCCACCTGCGTCCGCGTGCCCGTCTTCTTCTCCCACAGCATCGCCGCCCACATCGAGTTCGAGCAGCCGATGAAGGCCGCCGATGTCCGCGAGATCCTGCGCAACGCCCCCGGCGTCGTCGTGCAAGATGACACCGCCGCGAACCTCTACCCGACGCCGCTCGCCGCCGCCCACAAAGACCCCGTCTACGTCGGCCGCATCCGCGAAGACAGCTCGCACCCCAACGGCATCGCCATGTGGATCACCAGCGACAACATCCGCAAAGGCGCCGCCCTCAACGCGCTCCAGATCGCCGAAGAAATGGTCGCCCGCGGCTTGGTGTAGCGGAGCGCATCCCGCGCAGGAGCGCGGGCGCCCCCGCCCGCAAAAGCTGCTCGTCGGCTCGGACCCTGTCATGGTCGTCGGCGTCTGACACCGATCGATGGAGTTGGGCGGCCGCTGACCCGGACGCGCTAGCTCATGGGCCGCCTCACCGCTTCCCGTCCCTCGCTTGGCGGGCTTTGACTTTTGTTAGGACCTGCCATGTTTCGGCGTCGACCGGGATCCAGTCGTTGAAGGTCAGGGCATCGGGGTAGCTGGCATTCGTCATGATGCCGCGAAGGCGCATGACGCCGAACTCGGGGTCCTCCCAGAGGATCGGGTACGACGAGCGAACCTTCGAATCGCGGGGCTCGGTTGCGGCCCAGATGTTGAGGAGCCGCGCCAGGAACACGGGATCCCCGTTCAGGAACTCGGCGATGACTTCGTTGAAGTAGGGTGTTGGCTCGTCGAGAGAGTATGCCGTGGGGGCGGGCGCCTTGAAGACGGAGACGAACATGCCGATGATCTCGTCCCAGTTCTTGAGGCGGTCGGCGAAGTGATGATCGCTGGCGACCGAAAGCAGGTTGAGCTGCGCTCGCGACCGCGCCGACTTCTCGTGCTGCCAGTCGATGCCCCATATCGCGGCGACCCAGGCGTTCGCCTCGACGACCTCGAACGCGTCGTTGACGACGAACTGCGGCCACGGCGTCTCTTTGACGGCGGCGGGCAATTCTTCGAGCGTGTAGAAGAAGTTGCGGTTGTGGTCGCCGGCGAAGAGGAAATTCACGGGTACGAATCCCGCGGACTCGCGCATGGCGTTTGCCGTGGCGTTGGGAACCTTGAGGGCGGCGATCAGCGCTTCGAGACGCTCGCGCGAGGCGCTGCGGTGGCCGTTCTCGTATGCCCTTAGTGTGGCCCACGAAACACCGGCGTGCTCGGCCAACGCGCGCTGCGTGAGCCCGAGACGCTTGCGCGTGTCCCGCAGCTCTGCGCGCCACGCGTCTTCGCCAATCCCCATGCGTTCTGATTCTCCGATGTGAGCTGCGGGCGGTCAATCTCAGGAGTGTTACAAAATGTAGCCCAACTTCGGTTGACCTGAGAGCCGCTTGGGGCAGATGATGGCGTTCACCGGCGGCGGCCACGCCGCCGGTGATTTCACCTGTTTGTTTGGTTACAGGCGAGAGTGCCTGGTGGCCGGCCGCGGAACCGTTCGGGCATGGGGAGCGTCAAGCCTAACGTCGGCGTAGACATCTGTCAGACGAATGTCAGGCGGATGCTAGAGACGGTGGCGTTGGGGATTGATACGTTGGCAGAACAACAGCGCTAGAGCGGAGCTTGTCATGCGGCGTCTCGTTCCAATCGTAACTGGCATTGCCTTTGCGGTTCTCGTCGGACTGCTTGGCGCTGGGACTCCACACAACGCGGGAGCCGCTGGGCCGACGTTCTACTGGCCGTGGCCGGACGGAGAGAGTTGGCGATACTTGTCACCGCCGCATGGATCGCAACCGATCTCTCTCGACTTCCAGCCAACAGGTTTGGCGCCGGGCTGCAACGCGCCAGTGGCCACGGGCCATTGGGTCAAGCCTATGGCGGCTGGGGTCGTCACGCAGGTGGCATATCCCATCTCCACACACGGCGCCAATACTTCCGTGCCCGTGTCCGTGTGGATTTATCACGGGGATGGGTGGACGAGTTTCATGACCCACTTGGCGAACACCACAGTTACGGTTGGCTCGCAGGTAACCCGCACCACGAATATCGCCAATCCGTCCTGTTACATCGAGAGTGGAGGCTCAGCAAGCGGCAAGCATGTTCACTTCGGCCTGTATCACAATGGATCGAACGGCGGTATCTATGAAACCCTCATCTGCGGTTACAGCGTCACGACTGAGCCTCGAATTAGCCGCGACGGTGTGACAGTAAACCTGAACAGCACCGCGTCGAACACGAATTGCCCGCCTCCACCCCCTATCGACACCGACGGCGACGGCATCGTCGACAGCGCCGACTACTGCGACAACGATCCGGAAGATCTGAACGGTGTTGAGGACGTGGATGGTTGCTCCGAAAACTCCTGTACGACGCCAGCGCACCCGCTCATGGGAGACGTCAACGGCGACGGCCGTGATGACGCGATCGTGTTCACCATGGCAACAGGTTCGTGGCAGGTTGCGCTTTCAACCGGTAGTGGGTTTGCTGGCTTCTCGACTTGGGCGTTTAACCACGGCGTCAACTCTTGCCAACGACTTATAGGCGATGTGAATGGTGACGGCCGCGCTGATGCGCTGGTGTTCTTCGCGAACGGTGAGTGGCACGTTGGGCTGTCAACCGGCACGTCCTTTGGTGCTCCTGGGTCTGGGCTTTGGGCGTCAAATCACGGCGTGAATTCAACAAGGCGTCTGCTGGCGGACGTGGATGGCGACACCCGACAAGACGCCGTTGTTTACTTTGCCTCGGGTGGAGCATGGCACTCTGGCCTGTCGTCTGGCGTGTCCTTCAACAAGCCCGGATCGGGCCTGTGGGCGTCAGGTCACGGCGCGGGATCTTCGAATCAGCTGCTGGGCGACGTGAACGGTGATGGGGCTGCCGACGCGATCGTAGTCTTCCGGGGAAATGGTCAGTGGTATGTCGGCACGTCGTCTGGTTCGGTGTTTGCCGGCTCTGGATCCGGGCTTTGGGCTCAGAATCATGGAACCAATTCAGAAAACCAGATGTTGGGAGACGTGAGCGGCGATGGCTCTTCCGACGGTCTGGTTTACTTTGATGCAACCGGAGAATGGCACGCTGGCCTGTCGTCTGGCATCAACTTCGCTGGCTCTGGTGGAGGGCTTTGGGCGTCAAATCACGGCGTAGGTCTTTCGTACCAATTGGTTGGCGATGCCACAGGGGACGGAGCCGCCGATGCGGTTGTTTACTTCAGAGGCGATGGGTGTTGGTGGATCGGGTCGTCTACTGGCAGCGCATTCATCGCAATCGGCAACGCCAATTGGACCTGCGGCATGCCCGGGACCAATGGTGACTTGGATGGCGACACTCTCTCTGATGCGTCCGACAACTGCGTGAGCATCCTCAACGCTACGCAACTCAACACGGACGTCAACTTCATCGACCAAACGCCACCCTCCACACAAGACGACAGCACACACCCCAACTCCGACACCGCAGGCGATGCGTGTGATACCGACGACGACAATGACGGCCTCACCGACGCTGACGAAGCCAGCGGCGCTGCCTGCATCGGCATCATCACCGACCCGCTGCTGCGCGACGCCGACGGCGATCGGGTGCTCGACGGGGCGGAGTGTGTTCGTGGGACGAATCCCACCAGCGCGGCCAGCAAGCCTACCATCGCGCAGTGCGGGCCGAACATCGACACCGACGGCGATCGACTGAAGGACTACGTGGAGGTCTGCGCGTACAACACCGATCCCGCTGTCACCGACACCGACGGCGACCAGACCCTCGACGGCGCGAGAGACGGCTGCGAAGCGGCCAGCATCAACAATGATCGCGTCATCAACTCCGGCGACCAGCTCCTCATGGTGCTCGAGATCCTCCGCGAGCCAACGCCATCACTCCGCCTCGTCAGCATGGACGTAAATAAAGACGGCGCCCTCAACTCCGGCGACCAACTCCTCCTCGCCCAGTTCATCTCTCCGTCCGGCCAGTGCCCCTGAGGAAGGGCGTAGTTGGTAGTAAATAGTTTGTAGTTCGGGAGGCGTCCGCACAGGACGCCTCCCGCTTACTTCTTCAAGCAGTTCTCACGAGCCCGCTGCCGCCCAAGCTCCCCCTCGCCACTTCGCGGAAAGGCCGAAGGTCTGGCGGCAGCCACGACCGAAGGTCTGGCGACAGCCACGACAGAAGGTCTGGCGCCCGCCACGAGGGCCGGGGGGTGAGGGCCATGCGAAAGCGCCACCCCAGCCCCTGCAGTCCCATCCCTCGGTGCCTTCTGTGTCCTCTGCCTTACCCGGGCCTCTGGTCTGTAGCGGATCATTCCTTCCCGTCGCGGAACTTTATTTTCGAAAAGTGACATTTCCCGCTTGGAGATCCCCACCCCCACCCCGTATGATCGCTGCAACCCGTCCCCCCGAAGCTGCTGCCGGGCTCAAGGGCATAATCTCAAGGCCTTCGTGCCCTTAGTGCTCTTCGTCGATCATGGATTCGTACTTGACCAGTTACCTGGTTGACACGTTATTATTCGGAAACTTTTTTCTCGACACTTTTTTTCCAGCCCAACCCACGAGCCGAAGACCATCACCAGCCCGAGTCGTGTTACAGCAAGCAAAGCGCCGTAGCCTACCGAAAACACCATTTCTGCAGAGGAATTGAGAGCGAGGCAGTCTAACTTCCTGAACGAACGGCGACTGCGATGAACTGTAGACTGACCACTGTAAACTGAGAACTACCATGATCACCCCAGAACCCGGCCGACTCCTCACCGCCATGGTCACCCCCATGCGGCCCGACGGCGCCATCGACTACGCCCAGGCCCGGCGCCTCGCCACCGCCCTCCTCGATTCCGGCTCCGAGGGCCTCGTCATCACCGGCACCACCGGCGAAGCCCCGACCATCAACATCACCGAAAAAATCCGCCTCTGGGGCGAGATCAAGGATGAGATCGGCAGCTGCCCGGATGGCGCCTGGATGATCGCCGGGGCCGGCGACAACTGCACCGCCGACAGCATCGAGTTCGCCCGCGAGGCCACGCGCGCCGGCGCCGATGCCGTCCTCCTCACCGTCCCCTACTACAACAAGCCCACCCAGGAGGGCCTCTTCCGCCACTTCGCCGCCATCGCCGGCGCCGTCGACCGGCCCTGCATCATGTACAACATCCCCGCCCGCACCGGCGTCAACATGACCGCCGACACCCAGGTCCGCCTCGCCCGCGAAGGCAACATCCTCGGCGTCAAAGAGTCCAGCGCCGACATGGCCCAGATCGCCCGTATCATCGAAGAAGTTCAGGACGCCGCGCCCTCCTTCCGCATCTGGTCCGGCAACGACGAGGACACCTTCGGCATCATGGCCCTTGGCGGCTACGGCGTGATCAGCGTCGCCTCCCACCTCGTCGGCCGCCAGCTCGCCGACATGGTGCGAGCGATGACGGCCGGGGACACCGCGACCGCCGCGAGCATCCACCGGAAACTGATGCCGCTGATCGACGCCCTCTTCGTCGTCACCAACCCGATCCCGGTGAAGTACGCCCTCAACCAGCTCGGCTTTGAATGCGGCCCCTTCCGCCTCCCCATGTGCGGCCCCGACGAACCCACCGCCGCCCGCATCATGTCCGAAGTCCGCAAGCACACCATCGACTTGCCCCTTCCGGTGTAGTGCCGAAGGAGGCGGGTTTGACTATCGCATCCCAGGACGCAAAGAAGCTGGCGATCGAGGTTATCGGCCGCCTCCCCGACGACGTCACAATCGATGACATTGTCGCCACTCTCGACTTCGTCGCCAAAGTGGAGCGAGGGCTTCGGGACATCGATGAAGGCCGCGTCGTCTCCGACGAAGAGGCGCGAAAGGAGTTCGCCGACTGGCTCGCCCCGGACGACTCCAAGGTGGACAACGAATGATCAACAGCCAACAGCCAACAGCCAGCAACCAGCAACTCACCAATTACCAATCACCAATCACCAACCACCGCCTGATCCTCGGCATCGAGACCTCCTGCGACGAAACCGCCGCCTCCGTCGTCGAGGACGGCCGCTGGGTGCGCTCGAACGTCATCGCCTCCCAGTTCCACCTCCATGCCCAGCACGGCGGCGTCGTCCCCGAGGTCGCCGCCAGCCACCACCTCGAAGTCATCCTCCCCGTCATCGACGAGGCGCTGCACGACGCAAAGATCGGCTGGCGCGACCTCGCCGCCGTCGCCGTTACCGCCGGCCCCGGGTTGGCTGGCGCCCTGCTCGTTGGCGTGAACACGGCGAAGGCCCTGGCCTACGCCCACGACGTGCTGCTACTCGGCGTCAACCACCTCGAGGCCCATCTCTATGCCAACTGGCTGGAGGTTGAGGGCCGCGAGTATCGCCTGCCGGAGCTGCCCGCGCTCGGCCTGATCGTCTCCGGCGGCCACACCGACCTCATCATCATGCGCGCCCACGGCGACTACGAGCGGATCGGCCGCACCCGCGACGACGCCGCCGGCGAGGCCTTCGACAAAGCGGCGCGGATGCTCGGCCTCGGCTTCCCCGGCGGCCCGGCGATCGAACGCACCGCGCGCGAAGTCCCGGCCACAAGAAGGCCAGCGCTGCGCCTGCCCCGCGCCTGGCTCAAAGGCACCGACGATTTTTCCTTCAGCGGCCTGAAGACCGCCGTCTTGCACACCGTCCGCGGCGAGAATGGCCCCCCACCGCCGTCCGAGGAGATCGCCGCCGCCTTTCAGCAGTCCGTGATCGACGTCCTCACAAAGAAGACCGTCGAGGCCGCCGTCCGCGAGGGCGCGCGCTGCGTCCTCCTCGCCGGCGGAGTTGCCGCCAACACCCCTCTGCGCGATCTGCTCGTTGCGCGCTCCCCGCTGCCCGTCTTCGCCCCGCCCCCCGTCATGTGTACCGACAACGGCGCCATGATCGCCGCCTGCGCCCACTACCGATTCGACGCGCTCGCCGCCGGATGGGATCTGGATCCCCAGCCAGGCATGAAGTTTGCGGTTAACGGATAAGGTCGTCAGTCGTCAGTCGTCAGTCGTCAGTCGTCAGTCCGTTAGTTGTCTGTTGTCTGTTGTCGCCTGCCCCTCGGCGCTAACCGCTAAGCGGACACCGCCCGCAGCCGTTCTGCGTACACCAGTCGCGATGCAGCGCCAGCAGCCCCTGTGCGCGGCGCGCATTCACCGGCATCCGAACGCCCTCGGAGGCAAGGGCGTTCTCGATGAACTTCGTCACCCCGTACGCCGCCGGACGGGGCAGTTTCGTATAGAGGGCCCGCGCCTTCGCCGCAAGCGCTTCGTCGCCCGAGGCAGCGGCCGCCGGGAGGACGACGTTCACCAGGATCTCCAGCGCCCGTGAACGCCCGACGAACGCCGGTGGCAGGCGGCATGGCCCCGCGCAGACATCGTAGTGGTGCCGCCAGTACCCCTGCGCCTTCACCAGCAGCGGCGCGATCGCCTCGCGCACATTGGCCGCGTCAACGGCCCGGAGGAGAGAAGCCGGTGAATCCATTCTTGCGAACAGCGCCGCCGCCGCCGCGATCCGCCGCGTCGGAAAGTTCTCCGGCCGGACGCCCCAGAGCTTCCACATGCCCGCTGGCAGCGGCCGTAAGGCCAACGCCGCGAAGACCTCCTCCATCGCCTCGACGTAGCCCTCGACGGGCCCGCGATGGCCGCGTTGCGAAGGGAGCAGCCCCGCCGATCCGAGCAGCAGCGCCTCCATCCGGGCCTCCCGCGAACCGCTGCCGCCGGTCAGTGCCTGCAGCCGCGCCCACGGCAGCAGGCAGGCCAGCGCCCTCATCGATGCGGCATTTCCGCCGTAGCCCAGCGCCTCGATCAGGCCCTCGTACAGGGTCTGCTCCATGCCCCCCGCCCGCACGATCGCCGCGAACCGCGCGGTCTTCTCGAAGAATCGCCGGTCCCCTTCTTCGTCCAGCGCGGCGCCCGCCCCTTCCGTGCCCAGTCGCATCACCGCATCATGGCACGGCTCGCGCCAGAGCAACGTCCGCTCCAGCCACCGTCGCAGTTCCTCCGCTCGTTGCGCCACCCAGGGCGCCAGCGCGATCACCGGCGCCGTCTTCCCGCCCGGCAGCGGCGTATCCTCTGACATGTCGTCCTCGAAGACGACGTGAAGGATCACGCTGGCATAGGCCGGATCCTGCAGATGCCCGTGCGCCCGAAACATCGACGAGCGCACATGGAGCTCGATATCGCCGCGCAGGGTGACCCCGGACGGGCCGGCGATCGCCGCGGCGCGAAAGTCCGGGCCGGGACCGCGTCCCGGCCGCCCCGGCGAAACGATCCGCACGGGAACCCCCGCGCGCGTAACGAGAGCCCCTTCCGGAAAGCGCTGCCCCCGCCAGATCTCGAAGAGCTGCGTCTCTGTGAGGAGCGACCGCCCGGCGCGCACCGGATCCGCGGCCGCGGGGTCGACGCCGGCTTCCCTCGCGGGCTGGACCGCCGGAGGAACACCGTACGCGCGTGGTTTCTCGGCGATAAGGGCCGGGGTCATCGCTCGCCTTCCTCGGTCGGCGTCGCCGGCGGTGCTGCGTCGTAGGTATAACCGGCGTCGTCCGCGATGATCGTTAGAAGGCGGTCGCTCGCCCCGCGCGGGCGGTACATGCAGGTCTCCCATTCGCTCACCGTTTGCTGGCGAACGCCCAGCGCCGCCGCCAGCCCTTCTTGGGTGAGTTCCAGGTGGCGCCTCAGCCCGCGCACGGAGGTGGCGTCCCAGGTGCCTTTGCGCGCTCCGCCTCGTGTTCCCATTCAGGTAGCGTACACGGTTCCGTGTAGACTGGCGAGCCCGCCGCCGCTCTTGTCATGGCGGGGATGGCTTGATCCGATGCCGGGCGTCTCGTATCATCGCCCTAGCACTCTCTTAGTTCGAGTGCTAAACTCACCACTGAACAGATTCAGAATCAACCCAGCAGACTACCCAGGAGGTATCAACATGGCCAAGGCCAAGGCAAAGGTAAAGATGGCATCGAAGCCCGCCGTCAAGGTGAGCAAGAACGGCGCCAAGAGCTCCAGCAAGCTTGTCCCGCTGCACGACCGCATCGTCATCAAGCCGGTCGTCCAGGAGGAAGTGCTGGCTAGCGGCATTCTCATCCCCGACACCGCCAAAGAGAAGCCTCAGCAGGGCCACGTGATCGCCGCTGGCCCTGGCCGGATGGACGACAACGGCAAGCGCATCGCTATGGACGTCAAGGTGGGCGACCGCGTGCTCTACGCGAAGTACACCGGCCAGGAAGTGAAGATCGACCGCGAAGAGTTGATCGTGATCTCCGAGAAGGACGTCCTCGCCAAGGTTGAGTAGCTGTCAGTTCACAGTTGTCAGTTGTCAGTTCTGCGGCGGCGCCAGCGGGTGCGTTACTGACGGCCAACGACTGAACCCTGACGACCGACGACTGACCACTGATCACTGACAACTGGAGAAACACATGGCAAAGCAACTGGTATTCGATGAGGAGGCGCGGCGCGCGCTCAAGGCGGGCGTCGACCAGCTGGCCGACGCGGTCAAGGTCACCCTCGGCCCTCGCGGACGCACCGTCGTCCTCGATAAGAAGTTCGGCGCTCCGTCGATCGTCGACGATGGTGTCGCCATCGCCAAGGAGATTGAGCTCAAGGACCCCTTCGAGAACATGGGCGCCCAGCTGGCGAAGGAGATCGCCACCAAGACCAACGACATCGCCGGCGACGGCACCACCACGGCGACGGTGCTGGGCCAGGCGATGGTCCGCGAAGGCCTGAAGAACGTTGCCGCCGGGGCGAACCCGATGGCCTTGAAGCGCGGCCTGGAAATCGGCGTGCAGGCGGCCGTTGCGGCCATCCGCGCCCTCGCCACGCCGGTGTCCGGCCGCGCCCAGATCGCCCAGGTCGCCACCACCTCAGCGCGTGATGCGGAAGTCGGCGACATGATCGCCGAGGTGATGGAGAAGGTCGGTAAGGACGGCGTGATCACCGTCGAGGAGTCGCGCGGCACCAACCTGGAGACGGAGTTCGTCGAGGGGATGTCCATCGACCGCGGTTACGTCTCCCCGTATTTCGTCACCAACAGCGAGCGCATGGAGGCCTCGCTCGACGACCCCTACATCCTCATCACCGACAAGAAGATCAGCGCCGTCTCCGACATCCTCCCCGTGCTCGAGAAGGTGCTGCAGGTGACGAAGAACTTCGTCATCGTCTGCGATGACTGCGACGGCGAGGCCCTGGCCACGCTGGTCGTCAACAAGCTGCGCGGCACGATCAACGCCCTCGTCGTCAAGGCTCCGGGCTTCGGCGACCGCCGCAAGGCCATGCTCGAAGACATCGCCATTCTCACGGGCGGCGCCTTCATCACCGAGGACATGGGTTTGAAGGTGGAGAACGCCCAGGTCAGCGACCTCGGCCGGGCCCGCCGCGTCGCCGCCACCAAGGACGACACGACCTTCATCGAAGGCAATGGCACCGACAAGGCGATCCAGGACCGCATCCGCCAGATCAAAGCCCAGGCGGAGGAAGCCACCTCGGAGTTCGACCGTGAGAAGCTGCAGGAGCGTCTGGCCAAGCTGGCCGGCGGTGTGGCGGTGATCAAGGTCGGCGCCGCTACGGAAGTGGAGTTGAAGGAAAAGAAGCTTCGCGTCGAGGACGCCCTCTCGGCTACCCGTGCGGCGGTCGAAGAAGGCATCGTTCCCGGTGGCGGCGTGGCGCTGCTGCGTGCCGTCGACGCCGTGATCGCCGCCAAGGCGAAGCTCAAGGGCGACGAGCGCACCGGCGCCGCCATCCTGGAGCGCGCCCTCGAAGAGCCGATGCGGGTGATCGCCGAGAACGCCGGGCAAGAAGGCTCGGTGGTGATCGAGAACGTGCGCAACGGGGCTGGGAAGACCAAGAACTACGGCTACGACGCCCGCAACGATGTGTACGTCGACATGCTGAAGGCTGGCATCCCGGACCCGGCGAAGGTCACGCGCTCTGCCCTGGAGAACGCGGCCAGCATCGCCGCCATGGTGCTGACCACGGAGACCCTCGTCACCGACATCCCCGAAGCGCCAATGGCCGCTCCGGCCGGCCCCCCGATGGACTACTAGGGCAGTTCACATTCCACCGTTGACAGTTCACAGGAGGGCCCGTCGTGCGACGGGCTTTTTCTGTTCTCGGCACCCCTGCTGCGATGCCTCGGTTCCCCGACGACCAGCGACTGACGACCGACCCAGCTGATGAAGCTCCGCTTCCGCCGTCTGCCGAAGCGAATCCCGAAGACGGGCTAGTCCCTGCACGAGGGCGAGCCTACACTTACGCAGTATTCACACCGATCGAGGAGGCGCACGATGTCAAAGATCCGCGATCTCGCCGAAAAGCTCTGGACCGGCACGCTGTCGTCCGGGGAAGCGCATCCAGTGACCGAACAGTACCGCGTGGGCGACGAGATCCTCGACGGTGTGCTGTTCTACAAGGGCTTCGCCAGCGCGAACACCATCGACACTGGCGAAGCGCTGGTGATGCTCGACACCGGCGCGATCACTGACACCAAGCCCCTGTTCGAGGCGGTGCGCGCCTGGCGGCCCGATCGCCGGCTGGCCGCCGCAGTCTACTCGCACCACCACATCGACCACATCTTCGGCGTGAAGCCGTTCGAGCAGGAGGCGGCGGAGAAGGGCTGGGCGGCGCCGCTGGTCTACGGCCACGCTGATCTCGCCCCGAATTTCGACCGCTACAAGAAGACGCTCGGTTGGAACGCGGCGATCAACGTCCGCCAGTTCGCCTTCCCCGTCGAGCGCTTCTCCTGGCCGGGCGAGTTCCGCTACGCCGACGTCACCTACACCGATCGCCTCACTTTCCGCAGCGGTGACGTGACCTTCGAGCTGCGGCACGCCCGCGGCGAGACCGACGATGCCACCTGGACCTGGATCCCCGAACAAAAGATCCTCGCGCCGGGCGATCTCTTCATCTGGGCCGCCCCCAACGCCGGCAATCCGCAGAAGGTGCAGCGGTTCTGCGGCGAGTGGGCGGCCGCCCTGCGCGAGATGGCCGGTCTCGGGGCGGAGACGCTGATCCCCGGCCACGGCCTACCGATCTTCGGCGCTGATCGCGTGCGGGAGGCGCTCGGTGACACCGCCGAGCTGCTGGAGTCGCTGGAGTCGCAGGTGCTGGCCCTGATGAACCAGGGGGTGACGTTGGACGCCGTGCTGCACACTGTCCAGATGCCCGAGCATCTGCTGGCCAAACCCTACCTGCGTCCGGTGTACGACCACCCGCAGTTCATCCTCCGCAACATCTGGCGTCTCTACGGCGGTTGGTACGACGGCGAGCCCGACAACCTGCTCCCGTCACCCCGCGCCGAGCAAGCGCGTGAGTGGGTCGCTCTCGCCGGCGGCGTCGACAAGGTGCTGCAGCGCGCCCAGGCGCTGAAGGCCGAGGGCAACCTCCGCCTCGCCTGTCACATCGTCGAGTACGCCGTCCTCGCCGAGCCGTCGTCAAGCGACGTCCACGCCGTCCGCGCCGAGATTTACGCCGCCCGCTCCGCCGAGCAGCAGTCCTCGATGGCGAAGAATATTCTGAACCACGCGGCGCTGGCGTCGAAGCAGGGGAAGCGCGATCTGGCGTCGAAGGGCTAACCGCGCGTGTTAGGGCGCTTCCTGTTCAGCGAACTCGACCACGTCGTCCACGGCGATGCCCAGCGCGGCGATCATCCCCGCATCAAGTTCGATGGCGTACCGGACGGGCGCGCCGGAGGAGTACCGGATCAGTTCGCTGTCGGGAGCGCCGGGTTGCGGCGGGACATTCGCCTCGATGCTGACGACGCGCCGCTCCTCGTCAAGCCAGAGGAAGTCCAGGGGAAAACGCGTTTCCTTCATCCAGAGCGTCCGGACGCCCGGTTCTTCCCAGACGAAGAGCATGCCAGCGTCGTCATCGAGGCCGTCGCGACCGCTGAGCCCGCGTGTCAGTTCGTCGCCATCGTCAGCGACCTCGAGCACAATCGTGGATCCATTGACGCCGGCTTCGATCGTCCGAAGCGGCGGTTGTCCCGCTGCCGACGTGGCATTCGTGGTTGCCGATGGCGGCGTGAACTCGGGCGCGTCGGTGGTGCTGGCGCAGGCGGCTGCCAGCGGCAGCAGTGCGATCGCCAGCAGCGCGGCGAGCGTCCGTGTCCTCATCCGATCGGCGCTTTCGCGGATCTTCGGCATCGTGCGGCCATGATACACTCGACCGGCGCCACCGTACGTCCGTTGTCGTTTTCGATAGAGCGCCCGAAGGAGGGATGTGGCCGTCCAGGAGCAGCGCACCGCGGACGATGATCTCGCGGGTGAGCGATCCCCGGCCGTGTCCGCGCCCTCGACGCCATCTTCTACATCTACATCATCTACATCGCTTCGACTGGACGCCGCGCTGCAACTCTTCGCGGGCGCGCTGGCCGCTTCGTGGCTCGGCTACTTCCTCTTCACGGGGATGCCCGCGCTCTCCTTCGATGTGTTCCCGCAAACGGTGACGCTGCACGTCGTCGCTGGCGGCGCGGCCCTGCTCTACGGCGTGTATCTGGCAGCGGCGCGAAGGCTGCCCGGCGGGACCCCGCTCGACCTGCCGGTGCTGGCCCTCCTCGGCGCCTACGCTCTGGCTGCCTACGCATCCGTCGACTGGCGAGCGAGCCTCGAACCGACGCTGTTGCTCGGGGCGGCGGTCGCCGCGTTCTACGCCCTCTCCGGCCTGCCGTTCCTCACCGCCCGCACACTGCGGCTGGCCTTCATGACGACCGGGCTCGCCCTCGCCAGTTACACCCTGTGGGTGGTGGGTAACGACTACGCCGACTACCTGCGCCTGACCGACAGCGTCGAAGGCCTGAGCGCCGGCAACATCTTTCCGCCGACCGTCCCGCGCGTGGATGGCGTCAGCGACCACCCGAACGTCCTGGCCATGATATTGGTGCTCCTGTTGCCGTTCTACGCCCTCAGCGCCTACAAGCCGGCCGCCCTCTGGGAGCGGCTGCTCGGCATCGCCGGGATCTTCTGTGGGGGCTGGGCGATCTTTCTTACGCTCTCGCGCGGCGGCTGGATCGGGGCCGTGATCGGCATCGCCTTCACGCTGGCCGCCGCCTGGATGACCGTCAGCGTGTACAAACGCGAGAAGGACGGCGAGACGCTGACGTGGGAGGCCTTCGTCCCCAGCGGGTTCAGCCCCACCGCGCTGGCCGCCGTCGCCGGGGCGCTGGCGCTCGCGATGTTCGGAGCCCTGGCCTTCGTCGCGAACTCCTCGACGCGGCCCGGCTGGCTCTTCCGCGCGTCGCTCTCGGCGCGCGAGGATGCCTGGCAGGCGGGCCTCGACATCTTCAAGGACAATCCGCTGACGGGCAGCGGTCCCAACACCTTTGGACTGCTCTATCCGCAGTACGGCGAGCGTCCGGAGCAGTTTGTCGTCCATACGCAGCATGCTCACAACGGCTTTCTACAAGTTGCCAACGACGCTGGCCTGCTCGGAGTGCTCGCGCTTCTTGCCGTCGGCGTTGCTGTCGCCTACATGCTGTGGCGGACCTGGCGCGGGGGGTCGCTGGAGGCGCGGCTGGTCGCGGTGGCCTGTGGCGGAGCGCTCCTGGGATTTAGCGCACATCAGCAACTGGATGCGGGAAACATCTGGAAGGCGCCGATGTTCGCGTTGGCCTTTGTCGGGGCGATCATCGCCCGCAACTATCGGGAATCGGTCGCTACGCAAGCCGCCGGGGCGCGTGCTGTCCAGCCCGCAGGAGCGCGGGCGCCCTCGCCCGCACAGTCGCTCGACACCACACGCATCTTCGGCTACGGATCGTTCGGCGCGCGGGCGCTGCTGCCTTTGTTGTTGCTACCGCTGTTCTACGGTTGGTATCGCATCGACACGGCACACTATGACTTCTGGCGCGGCCTTGACGGATGGAACCAGGGCGATGGCGCGGCGATCGCGAGGTTGCAGGACGCCGTCGATGCGGATTCCAGCATGATGGTCTACCAGCTCGAACTGGGTGTGGCACGGGCGACCGCCTACAACAACAATGGCCGCACCGATGAAGGCCTGCTGCAAACCGCCATTATCCACCTCGAGCGGGCGGTGGAGATCGACCCGCGCAGCGACCTCGCCCGCGCCAATCTTGCGCGCGCGTACCAACTGGCCGGACGCGACGATGAGGCGGCGGCGCAGGCCCAGCTCACGCGCCTCGCCGACTATCATGTCACCTCGGTGCTGGTGGCGGGCGAGGTGTACGAAGACCTCGGTCGCGATGAAGACGCGATCAGCACCTACGGCCAGGTGATCTCGATGGACGCCGGCCTGGCGAACAGCACCTTTTGGGAGGTGACCCCGTGGCGGCGTGATCACTACGCGCAGATCCTGCGAGCCTCGACCATCGGCATCAACCCCTGCACCTACGGCGCCTTTCTCGTCGAGGCCGCCCGTTTCGGCGGGTCTCCCCCGGCTCTGGACGATGGCACTTCGAAGTCAGGTGATCTGGCCAAGGCGCGCGATGACTGCCAATTCCTCGCCTTCACCGGCGCTCTCGGGAACGACCTGGGCCTGCGGGTCGCCCTGGCGAAGATCCAGCTCCAGCTCGGCGACCGCGAAGAAGCGCGCGGGCATCTCGCCTACGCCGTCGAGCGCCAGCCCGACTACGGTCCCGCGCGCACGGAATTCGGCATCTGGTACGCGGATGGCGGAGACATCGAGGCGGCGCGGCACCAGTGGGTGATCGGCGGCGAACTTGACGAGCCAGAGTCACTGCGTCTCCTCGGCGACAGCTACCCGCCAGGCGAAGTGCCGCCGCAGGTGCGGGACCGCCTCGAAGAACTGGTCTCCACCACCGGCAGCAGCGTCCGCAACGACATCGTCTCCGTCCTGTACTACCGGATGCGCTACGCCCGCCTTTCCCCCGTCTTCGCCCTGATCCCCGGGACGTGGCAGGACGCCGTCCCCCGCCCCTACGCCGCGTGGCTGGACGCTCTAGCGCGTTGGCAATCCCAAGCGTCGTGACGTCGCCGGAAGGCCCTAAGGGAACATCCCCTGCTCCGGCAACGTTCTAGGTTCAGCGTAGCTTCGAAGCAGACCCGCTATTGGCCGCCCTTATGGTTAACCTTTGCCGCTATTCGGGCGTTCTACCCACGGATGTACAGGACTATTGCGTGGACGGCCTTTCCAGCTCGCGGGTACTATGCCCACGATGACTTCGTACAGCAGCGAGGTATCGGGTCTGGAATTCCCCGCACTCCAGGCGGTCTCATCGGCCGTGGAGCGCGCGACGGTGGATCGCGCCCGGGCGGGGGACCAGCAAGCGCTGGCCGACATCTACGACTGGTACATGCCGCGGGTCTATCGCTACACGGTGGCCCGCGTGGGCAATTCGCACGAAGCGGAGGACCTGACGGAAGAGGTCTTCCTGAAGCTGTTGGGAGCCATCGGCGACTTCCGCTGGCGGGACGTGCCCTTCTCCTCGTGGGTCTTTCGTATCGCTCACAATTGCGTGGCGACGCACTACCGGCGGTCGGCGCAGCGCGGAGGGCCGACCGCGGAGATCCCGCTGGAGCTGGCCGACGGACGCCACAACGTCGCCCAGACGATCGAAGAGCAGATCACGATGGAAGAAGTACGGGCTGCGGCGGCTCGGCTGCCGGAAGCGCAACGCGAGGTCATCGCTATGCGTTTTGCGGTAGGGCTGTCCATCGCGGAAACGGCCAAAGCGCTCGGTAAGCGCGAGGGGAACGTCAAGGCGCTGCAGCACAAGGCTGTGGCGAAGCTACAGAAGATGTTGATTCCAGAGAAGGACGGGCCAGCGCCAAAGGGCCCAACACTAAAGGGATAGATGAACGAGTTCGAGGAACGGCTGAGCGAGTGCCTGGAGGCCCTGACCGAGGGCCGCTGGGATCTCGACGAGTGCCTCCGGCGCTATCCGGAGCACGCCGCTGAGCTGCGCACCCACCTCGCCTCGGCCAGCATGCTCGCCCGCTCCTATGCCTACGGCACCTCGCCGCGTGAGGAGTGGGCAGCGCAAGCGCGCGAGCGGTTCCTTATCGCCACCGGCCAACGCCTCCAGGAGTCGATGGACGTCGAGCCGGAGCCATCGTTCTTTGCCGCCGCCCGGATCCGATTCCTGCTCGCCGCCCAGCGGGTGCGGATGGAGCGTGCTGAGAAGCGCCAGCCGCGGCGCATGCCGGTGTTTGGTTCGCCGATGCGCGCGCTGGGCGGTTTGGCCGCGGCGATCGCGATCTTCGCCACCTTTTCGACGTACACCGTCGCCACGGCCGATGCGGCGCTGCCCGGCGACTGGCGCTATCCCGTGAAGCTGCAGACCGAGCGCGTTCGGCTCGCGTTGGCCTTCTCCGATGACCAGAAACACGAGGTGAACCTCGACATCGCGGAAGAACGGCTGCAGGAGATCGAGCGCCTTGCCAGCAAGGGGCGGATCATCGGCCCCGGCGTCCTGAACCGCCTCGCCGAACAGACGAAGCCGCTGGTCGACGACGCCAGCGCCGGCAAGCTGAACAGCGATGACGTCGCCCGCCTGGAAGGGGTCTCGATCAAGAGTGCGCAGGTGCTGAACGCGGTCCAAAGCCAGGTCGACCCCGACGCCCAGGCGCAGCTCGACGAAGCAAAAGTGGTTTCCGCCGCCGGTGTCAGCGTCACCCTCGCGCTGCGCCCGTTGCTCGTGATCACGCCTGAAGTGGTCGTGAGCACCCAGACGCCCGTTCCGCCGACGGCTGAGCCGACGGATTCCGAGGGCACGCCGACGATAGAACCGACGGTCGGCGCTGGTGAGACGGTTGTGCCAGCGGATACGCCGGAGGTGGGCGACGTACCATCCAGCGACGTGATCTTCGGCGACGAGGTGTTCGTCGATCTTGGCGGCATCAAGCTGCACACCCTGATCGCCGGAAGGCTGAGGCTCCTGGCGCCGGGCCCGGGCACCGGTTGGTATCTGGCCGATGTACCACAAACGGGTGTACCCAGCCTGATTAAACTCCAGACGCAGGATCAGCAGTCGTTCATCGTGATCAGCACGAACACCGGCAACATGTACTGGTACATCAGCGCCGTCGGCAACTCGCGCTACGACGAAGTACAGATGCACATCACGAAGGATGGCCAGCTGTCGATCGCCGATGCTGCCGACCTCCGTGCGCGATACGGTTCCGCCGCCGACATCCCGATCCTCGTGATGCAAAGCATCGAGCTGTTGGAGGCGCCGACCCCGACGCCGGAGCCGACCGAGACGCCGATCGTCTCACCGACGCCGTAGCCACGCGCGGTTTTCGCGCCACCCTAGATCGGTTGGAGGAGGAGCGGGTCCGCGGGCCCGCCCCTCTTTTGCGCGCGGCTTGGCGCGCCTCGGCTGATGCACGCCGACTGCGGCCCCGGTGCGAACCCTTTACACTACGAAGTGGCGCGCTGCTCCGCGCCAGCGTGGGGGCCCTTAGCTCAGTCGGTAGAGCAGCGGACTTTTAATCCGTCGGTCCAGGGTTCGAGTCCCTGAGGGCCCACCACATCCCCTCTGGAGAACGCGATGCGGGTTTGAGTAGTCCATCGACCGCGAGGCTGGGGGCGTAGCTCATGACGAATGACTTGGCGGTGAGGGCTGACGCGAACTACGTCTACTCCTGGCGCATGCTCGACGGGAACGCCGAGGGTGGC
>CXWL01009505.1_pt1 | contig 42683 bp, 39 predicted proteins | sample 590931 | NCBI WGS metagenome assembly CXWL01 (sample SAMEA3498368, study PRJEB10139) | groundwater metagenome | biome: water well; material: biofilm material | place: Germany | collected 2015-04-27 | reverse complement strand
ACAGCTCGCGAGGTTGGATGCTGATGCGGACGGTTCGGGCTAACACGGATTGTTCACCGAGCGCAGCCGATGCGGTGACGACAGTGGTGTACGAGCCAACTGGCGATTTGAAACGTGTCCTTCGGCCAGACGGTGTCGCGCTCGAATACTGCCGCGACGGCGCCCGCCGGATCAAGTTTGAGGTGTTCACGGAAGTTGGTTCGACACCTTGTAATGGTCCCACACCGACCGGCGGGACAGAGTTCATAGCGTACCAACTCGATTCAGACGGCAACCACACCCGTGAAGAGGCGCATGACAAAAATGGCGCCTTAAGCAGGGTTCGAGCGAGCCAATACAACGACCTTGGTCAATTGCGGGCAAAGATCAATGCGCCTTTTGCACTCGCCCCGGACCTGGACGACGGCAGCGTTTTGAAGACGCGCTTTGCCTACGACGGAAATGGCAATCAACGCACAATGACCGATCCACTTGGTCGAATCGTAGATAGCAGCTATGACCTGTTGAACCGGCTCAAGCTGTCCGTGCAGGACGCTGATGACGGCAACCCCGCGACGACCAACTCTGAAGCCACAATTCACTACTTTTACGACGCTGCTGACAATCTGCGCCGTGTCATCGATCCGAACCAACTCGTAACTGACTACACCTACGATAGCTTGAGCAATCTGAAGCGCATCGACAGTCCAGATACCGGGATCACCGCGTACGACTACGATGACGCCGGAAATCGCATCCTCCAAATCGATGCGCGCGGGGTGCAGACGGTCTATCGCTATGACGTGCTCAATCGGATAACGTTCATCGAGTACCCCAGCGAGACTGCCAAGACCATCCAGTTCCGCTATGACCAGACCCACGCGGATTGCACTACCGACGAGCGCAACGGACAGAATCGGTTGACCGAAATGACCGATGTGTCTGGATCGAGTAAGTTCTGCTACGACGGTCATGGAAATATTACGCGTAAGCTCCAGGTCACGTCGGGTCGTAGCTTGGCGGTCCGCTACCGCTACAACATTGCAGATCGCTTGGTGGGCACCATTTACCCGAGTGGTCTTGACCTGAGTCTCTCTCGAGACCCGCTGGGGCGCATCCAAACGGCGAGGGTCACGTATCAGGGCACCAGTGTCCCCATTGTCAACGAGATGACCCATCTGCCGTTCGGCCCAGTGCAATCGGTTGCATTCGACAACGGCCAGACGTTGACCAAGCGTTGGGATCAGAACTACTGGCCAGACGCAGCCATCAGTCCCGCATTCAACTACGACTTTACAACCAACCCGGTTGGCAACATCATCGATATTGACAGCAGTTCCGACCCTGCGCGTGTTTACGGATACGACCGATTGGATCGTCTAGAGGCCGTTCGCCAAAGCAACCAGACCCTCATCGAATCCTATTCCTACGACGCTACAGGCAACCGTACCGGGCGAGTCGCGAACGGTCTGCCGGAGACCCTGACCTACGCAAATACCCCACCGACGCCGGTGCTACCGGGAAGCCCGAACTACTCACAATACAGCCATCGATTGCAGAGCGTCGGGTCAGTTCCTCGGACGTACGATGCAGTCGGCAATACGCTGAACGGCATTCCAGCTCTCACGGCTGCCAATGCGCAGGCGGAGTACGATGCCCGCAATCGGCTGACCGGCATCCGCGTGGGCCCCGGGAATTACGTAAGCCAATATGAGTACAACGGTCGCGGCGAGCGAGTGGCTAAAGTCGTCGGCGCAAATAGGGGACTCTATGTCTATGGCGAAACCGGCGAGTTGCTTGGGCGATATCAGAGCAGCACTAGCCCTGGGTCCGAATGGACAATGGACGAAGAACTGATCTGGCTTGGCGATCAGCCGGTCGCCAGTGTTCGCATCGGAAGCGGGCAGCTATTAGTGCGCGCGATCCTAACCGACCATCTTAATACTCCCAGAGCCCTCGTGACGTTACATGGTGATAACCAGCCGTCCGGAACTACTGTATGGAAGTGGGCGTTTACGGCGAAGAATGCGATCAGCAGCAACGGTTTCGGGACCGAGACACCGAATGAGGATCCTGACGGCGACGGAACACCAGTTCGGTTCGACCTTCGTTTCCCTGGGCAGCAATATGATCCCGAATCGGGTATCCACTACAACTACTTCCGGGACTATGAGCCAGGAACCGGAAGATATGTGGAAAGTGATCCAATTGGATTGCGAGGAGGAGAATCTACTTTCGGATACGTTCTCGCCTCGCCGCTTACGGCAAGTGACATGTTTGGACTAAGGAAAAATTGCAAACTCTGTCCGATCGCGTCATGCTGTCTTGCGTATGTCTATGGAGNNGTCTATGGAGTCTCCAAAGATGACGTCGATAAAATAAAAATCGCCCCAAATAACTGGTACGCCAAGCTCCACTTTCCTGACGAAAAGGAAGACGAGATCTCTGGGACGACGAGGCCGGGAATATTGCGATTGACGAAGGGATGCGACACTCTTTATGTCGATCCGCCCGGTTTCACCCTTCACGAATTTCACCACCTTTTCAACCAGTGGGCTAATGGACGTATGTCCCGAGCATCCTATTTATTGAATCGCCCATTTTGGGAGAAAGAAGCTGATGATTTTGGACTGGCAAACTGGGCTCAATATTACGATTGCGTTGCGAACGGGTGCGGTGGAAAGGCACCTTGCACCGGAGACCAGTGCGAATCCTAAAATGAAAACCCGCATATTTGTCGTGCTAGGTATCGCTTTGTCTTCGTGCGTTGCTGCGGACAAGATGACGAATGTAACGATCAGAGCGCAGTGCGATTCTTGTGAGTTCTCGGTGGTTCGCGGTAATAGCGTTGCAAGGTTTGTTCTCAGTGGGAATGAAGTGAATTTCCCAATCATGGCGAGTAGTGGCGCTAAGGACGAAATTTTGATCTTCCTCAACTGTGAGAGCCGTAAGGTTCTCATCGCGCGCGTCATTGGACCAAAGACAATAAGACTTCAGGAGATCGCTACGTGCGGGGACGAGAGATCTACGGACTCTAACGGAGCGGATGAATCGCGCTGACAATTTCGTATCCGAAACTGAAAGGCAATCGACACTCGGCGGGCCTCGGATGCGAACCGCCAGCCTTGGGCATAGCGGGATTGAACATGAGCCGCATTCGCTGCTGCCAATCCAGGCGCAGGTCAATATGCAACTTTGAACGTCGGTGAATCCTCCGGCCGCGAGTTACGTCGGTCATAAATGCGGGTCGTCTGGATATTGGCGTGTCCGAGCCATTCCTGGACCTTGGCAATGTCAGCGCCGTGCTCGAGCGCATTGGTCGCGGCGGTAGCGCGCATGGCGTGGGGCCCAAAGAGCGGCAGGGTGGTCAGGCCTAGCGCCCGGCCGTAGTGCAGGACCACATTTGCATAAACGCCCTTGCTGCTCAGCCGGCTGTCGGCACCTGGATTGCGCAGCGCGCGGAACAGCGGCGCGGCCTTGTCAGCGCCATGGAGGCACTGCGCCAAATAGTCCTCGATGCGCGCGGCCGCGGCAGGGTGCAACGGCAGATAGCGCAGCTTGTTGCCCTTGCCGTGGACGCGCAGGTGCTTGACGCCGCGGCGCTCCTGTAGATCGCCGACGTCGATCGCGCATAGCTCAGCTCGGCGCAGGCCGTGGTAAAGCAGCACCGCCAGGATGGCGCGATCACGCTTGCCCTTAAGCGTGGAGGCCTTCGGCGCATCGAGCATTAGGCGCGCTTGGCCATCGGCCAGCGCCGGGGTCTTTCCTTCGTAGCTATTAACGCCAGGCCGCTTCACGCCCTTGACCGGATTGTGAGTCACGGCCTGCCGATTGCAGAGGTACTCATATAAGGAGGAGAGTGCAGCGAGCTTGCGACGGATCGTCGCACCGTTGAGCTTGCGTTCTTCAAGCGCCTTGCGCCAAGCGAGCACATGACCTCGCGAGATCAGCCGAAACTCCTCTGGCGCGCGAATGCCGACGAATGCCATGAAGTCCCGCATGTCGGCCTGGTAGGCGCGCCGCGTTCGCGGGTTGTCCAGGTTCGCGAACCACTCAAGCTCCGCCGGCACCTCGGCGAGCTGATAGAACTTCGCATCGGTCAACTTTGACGGCTGCTCGAGCTCGCCGCCACCGACCACCAAGCCTCGTCCGTGTGTCATCGGTTCCCCCTCCGTTCTCCCCATCATATACCGATAACATATTTTATCGGTATATCAACCACCCCTACAAGTGCCTCGCCTACGCTGACCAAGTACGCAACTTTGCAACCAGCGCGGACTCAAGCACCGCCGGCCGGCCCTGAGCTGGTGGAACTTCGGGTCCGAGAACTTCAACGGCTGATCGAGGGGTTCACATTTCCGTAGAACATCCGCGCTTCGCGATTCCAAGTGCCCAGCTTCGCCGGAACCCACCACGGTCTGGGCACCTTTCTCAAAGAACCCTCCCCAAGGTTCGCTGGTTCGGCACCTTGGTGTAGAACAACGTGAGTAAACCGTGAATAAATACGGCGGGGACGACACTTTCGGCGCAGCCTTCAACGAGTACAGTCACTCGTACGAACATCCCGCTCGGTTGGAGGATCATGTGAAACTCGGCTCGGTTGTTGGGGGCTTGCTCTGCTGGGCGCTTTGTCCAATGTCAGCGGCACTCCTGCATCCAAGTCTCGGCAAAGCTGGCTGAGGTCTGTGGACGGAAGTTGAAGCGTATGGGCGTGTTTCAAGAGTTGCCGAGCGATCCGCACGTTTCCTCTCGCAACGGCATTCTTGCGGGTACGAGAATTTGCGTACAGGCAGATCTGACCCCGACGTTTCTTTGTCATGCCGACTCAATTCCCATTGGCGACGTCCTGCGAGCGGTCCAAGAGGTCGGCGTCGCTCGCCTTGATCTAGACTGTCTCCTCGATACCCGAGCGTTCATGCGCCTGAGTGAACGGTTCGGAGACCCGATCCCTCTGCGAGCAACTCATCTTCAGAGCTTCGTCGAGCATTCGATTGTTCTCAACATAAGGCATACTCGAACGGAGACCACCGACCCATTTCAGAAACCTTTTTCTCTGGATCCTGTCCCGCTCCACACGGAGGAGAGTCGCACTCCACCTACGCGACAGCCACGGCTCCTTATCTTTCTTTGCGTCGAGCCATCAGCCGATCCTACAGGCGGACGAACGATCATCGCTCCATTCGAGAATGTCGGCGCCGCGCTATCCGATGATGACCTCCATGTTCTCCGGCACCTTCGGTACGAAGATTATCCGGCTGCTCCATGCTTCTTACGCGGCGGTCGAAACGAGCCTCTATTCGCTTTTCGCGATTTTGACGGTACGCCATTACGATGGCAGGCAGCGCCCAGTGTGAATTTGGGGTCGAACGCGCGTATCAACAAAGTTATCGGAAGACTCCTAGTGTCCATGTACAACAGCGTAAACTTTGGCGTTGTATGGAAGCTCGGCACGGTTCTCTTTCTGAACAATACACGCGTTTTCCATGGGCGAACGCAAGATCGCGGGAGTCCCAGCGTGTTGGGCAGACATCTAAAGCGGATCCGCCTTGTCTGACGTCGATGGAAAAACGTTCCAGAAAGATCCATGCTCGTGCGCCGCTCGAAACCGCGAAACTCCAGTTTGAACTATACAGTCTGGTCGGTGCGGCACGCCACGGTATCCGGCGCAGCATAGCGGCCACGAGATCATCGCCTGAAGTCGACGATTGGACTCGTCGACCGAGGAGCCGATCCAAGTCCCGATCTTCCGCCGCCATCGTGCCTCAAGCCATTCATCCATTACCCTCGGAGCAGAGGGAGCAATTTGTTCAATTGCACGACGGACGCGCAGGCCGACGCCTGCTAGCGGCAGGATTGGGCACGGGTTGTGCTGGCCGTTGATCGTCAAACGGTTCACGACGCGCGAGAGTGCCGTGGCAATTGGGCGCACGGTTGAGTCGAAATAGGGCTTGGGTAAATCCACGGGGTCCACGCCGTCCAGTTCTGGCAAAACGAAACACCGGATCGCAGATACGAAGACGAGTAGGTTTCGGACCGCAAGTTCGATTGGGAGGACCAGCACGCTCTCCGAGCCATACGCCTCGCGATAGTGCTGGGCGAGAGCATCGTAGCGGTAGAAGGCGCGTGAGATTTCCGGCAGCGCACCTCGACCGCGCTCACATCGGTCGAGGTATTGCCCGAGGGTCATCGGCCCGTATGCGTGCCGGACGTACCGCTCGTATGACGAGAAGAGCACTTCTTCCTGCCGGCGGACGACGATGAGCACCTTGGCGTCAGGCAAAACGTTTCGTAGGCGGACTAGGTTCTCGACGCAGTCGTAGCCACCTGAGTGCGCCGAACCTGCAAGCCGCTCGTGCGATATAACTGGGATCCCGGCTTCCACCGGGGCGTTCAGTCGATTTCGCCATTTCTCCTGCAGAACGCCACCGTCGAATTCCAAAACGTGTGGGTTGATGAGTTCATCGAAGACGGACTGCCGGCTGACGCCAAGTCGAAAGCCAAGCCGTGAAGACCGGAACACCTCAGATCGAAGCCAGCTTGATCCAGCCGTCATGTAGCCAATGTGGACGAGTGATCGAGGCATCGGGACTCGCACGGCTGAGCGTCCTACGAGTAGCTCGGGACGCTCCGCCAGTTTTTCCCCAGTTCTTCGCCTAGGCGAGTTGAAGGCGAGCCTCGATCGAGCCGCAGCCGCTGGAGCAACTGGACTTACCCTGAACCGGCCAGCACTCTTCGTCCAGCATACCGAAGATGCGAAACGTCAGGTCGCGCGTGGCACGATAGTTCTCCGGAGCGCCGCCGTCGTGTACCGGTTCGTGTTCGATGAAGCCGCCAAGGTACTCGTCGCAGAAAGTCCGGTAGTCGCGCGTGTGCAACACGAAGGTATGCCACATGTCGTCAATGGTTGGCGAGGTCGTCTTGGGGCCGTCCGCAACGATGCAGGCCACCATGAACTGCTTGAAAGACTCGAAGACGCGATCGGCTTCGACTTCGGCATTGCCGTAGTCGCGAGTGAACCGCTCAAGAACGCGATCATTGCGGTACGCCATCACCTTTTCGATTGCGGATCGGGTAAGGTCGGGCAGGGTAGCCGCGAGTTGCATGGGTAGCTCCTTGTGGGCGTGCAAGCACGCAAGCACGACGATGATAGCGCTCTTCAGATCCGTAACGGCTTAGTGGTATTTGTAGCGGCTCGCGTTTGAAACCAGCGGCAACTGGCTCCCCAAATTTCGACAGCTCGCCTCCGAAAACTGGCCATTTCGAGCCCTTCGCCCTGCGGAATGAGTCACTTAGCGCGCTGAAACCGTACCTCTGTTGTGCCATGCCTTTTCAGGTTACATGTACTTCATCTCGTTAAAGATGAGCGATGTAGACCCCGCGGACCTGCCCAAGTCCTACTTCGACTCAACCGCGCGCCCAATTTCCACGTCGATCTCCCGAGTCGCGAACCGGCTGACCGACTATCAATGGCCAGCACAACCCCTTATGCGGAACCGCACGTACGGGGGTGTGGGAGGACGACGGGGGGTGACGTGGCGATCCGTGTCCAGCCAGGTGACACGTCACTGCCCTCGTACGGGAACGGCTGTAAAGTGCGTAGGTACTTGGATCGTGTTTGCGCACGGCGCTCAAGATCGGCAGCAACACGCCATCGGCCAGCCGGCCTGATTGGCAGAGCGTCTGGCGAAACAGGAAACGCGACAACCGGCCATTGCCATCCATGAAGGGATGGATGAACACAAATCCGAACGAGATCACTGCGGCCGACACCAACGCGTCGACTTGCTTGGCACTGTCGTTCGCGAACGTCATTAGCTCGCCCATGAACTCGCGGGCGAGGTCTGGTGAGCGCGGGATGTGGTGCACACCGGCGGTACCTATGACGGAGCCACGCGGCAGCACCTGAGCCAGGATCTGCAGGTTGATCCCCTCGTGCTTCAGCGCGAAAACGATGTGCTCGAGGAGCGCATCGGAGCTCGGCGCGACGTGCCGGGAACTGCGAGGCGGGGGCGGTGGCTTTGACCCGGGTCACGGGCCTGATGCGCGCCGGCCGGCGCAGCGGGAAGGCGCTGATCCCCGGAAGCCTGCGGCGCTCGCCAAAATCCACTTCTGCTCACCAAAACCTCGCCACCGTTGGTGCGCGCCAACGGATGGCACTTGGGCAAGTGCATTGGCCTTTCGTCCCGCAACTCCTTGATGCTGCTGCGTGGCCCTATCACGCGGCGGCGGGATCAAGGATTCACCTGGGACAGGATTCAGCCTCTTGCGAGTGGACTGAATTTGGCGAGTGAAGGTGGACTGATTCTGGATAGCGCCCCAGCCGGAAGCTCCTGCAGGAAGGCATCACCGATCCCAGACATGCAAATCCTACGGCGGCAAAGATGTTTTGAATTCTTGAGCAGCTGGATGGGGTTTTCTTAAGGGCGAAGCCTATCTCACGGCCCCCGACTATCGACGAATGAGATCGAGTTTCGCCGGGCGCAACTACGCTGGCCCGCTGTACCGCGCGCGACGCGCTGCGCGACCAGCGGGTGAACCGGGACCGGATCGCGGCTCAAGCGATCCGGCCAAGTGCCGTGCGCCTGAAAGATGTCCGGTTGGAAAAATAAAGGTTCAGCGAGTTTTGAGAGCGACCGTCCGACAAGCGGTGCTTCACGACGATTGATGCATGTCGGAAATGCGAGGAGACTACTCAAGGCGGCGCCGTCCGTCGACCAACTTGCAGATCTAACCTTTGGAGCTCATATGAATTCTTCCAGCGATCCTTCATCCGACGTCGACGTACGTTCCATATCTCAAGAGGCACCCCGATTATTGGACGATGATATTGTTGTGTCGCACGGACTTGGTTTGGTGGATGCTTCCAAACAGCGCAAGGTATTGCAAAATAAACAAAATCAGCAGAATTACCAAAATAACTAATTCGCGATGCGCGCAATTGAAACCGCGATAGAATCAATAGGGCGGGAGGCCTTCCATGCCGATTTCTGGGATAAGGCCGTTGCGCATTTTCCAGGTGGCCCCGAACAGGCGGCGGAGGCGAGGGACCTACTAAACACAATTTCGTCCTTCCTTGATAGAACCGACATCCGCTATCCAAGCTTGCGTCTTGTAAAGGATGGCAAGGAAATCCCCCTCGAAAACTATACACGCGAACTTCGGTTAGGCCCCCACGTTTCACACGACTGGATAGTGAACGAGTTGGTTTTTCATCATTACCTGCAGGGCGGAACGATTGTACTGCAAATGTTGCAAAACAGCCTCCCATCGTATGGTCGTATTGCTAATCATTTGGAGCAGTACTTCGGCGCCAACATTCACGTGAGTTGCTTCATAACGCCGCCGAATGCGCAGGGGTTTACTGCTCATTACGATACGTACAGTTTTTTTGCCGTGCAGATTGTAGGCAAAAAGGTATGGAGTCTATACAATTCGACATTGCACCTCCCGATACGGGACGACCGCGAACACGATGAAAGTTGGCACCTAGTTGCCCCTGAAACAGAACTTGAAATGCAGACTGGCGATGTGTTGTACGTTCCTCGGGGGAAATATCACTCGGCCCAGACTACGTCAGCCGCGTCGGTGCACGTATCAATTGGTGTATTTTCGCCTAACTGGATCGATGCCGCTCGCGCAGCACTCACCGAGCTACAATCATTACCAGACCTTCGACAAGCGATCAGTGACTTTAGTAGTGCCGCGATGAGATCGTCGGAGGCGGGTGAATTCGTGCGCAGCCATTTGGACGTTGAGCTTGGCGCAGCAAAGCTTCGAGATGAAGTATTTGCGAAACATGTCGACTCCAGGAGCGGGCGGCTTCATGATTTGCTGCTTTTATCCGATAATTCAGCCATGCGAACTTTTGAAACGTACCGGTTCCTCCCATATAGGCTTTCAATCTGCGGAACCAACGCTGTACTGCGGTTTGCGAACAAGGAATTAAAATTCCCCGCGTTCGTCTATTCTACACTTATCGTAATTGCGGAGCAGCGCGAAAGGTTTAGCGTTTCCGAATTATCGAACACCCTTGATAACCAATCAATGAACGTCCTTTTGAAGAGACTTGTCTGCGAGGGGTTTCTCCATATCACGGAGACTTAGTTGCTAAGATTCTGACGGCATTATTGTAGTGTCCAACCAGTTGGACCAGAAATGGGGCAAAAGCACGGGATCCAGCAGCAAAGACCTCGAGGTGCTGGGCGGATGCACTGGAAACCACTCAAGTCCCGAATCGCAAGTCCGGCAAGGATGTGCTCGGTCGGACGGATACATCGCGTTAGCGGATGACGGTGCGCTGACCGTGTAGAACGGTCAGATGCCCTGATCGGTGAGCGGCACAGCGCGGCTTTTTCAGCTTGGTGGCGATCATCGTTCAGCTCTCGCAGTGCCGATACAAGCACTTCCGCCGGTCGTGCTGAGCGATCGTGAGCACTGAGCACTCGAAGCCCGACCCAAAACACCTCGCCACCTTGACCGAAACGCGATTTGTAGCGGCAATCCACCTCACTGGACCTACTACAAATCAACTACTTAGGCGGCATAAGTGTCGAACTCAGGAAGCACCGATCCAATAGCTGCCAGACACCGAAGACCATAGCGATTCTGTTTCGGACTGGATTCAAGTAGCGGCCGCATCGAGACCCTCCGTTGCCGGCCGTTTGAGAGTAGTGTCCCTTCGGGTATTCATCCTCGCTTGTAGCACCATTCATTCGCGCGAAATCTGGACCATCTGGAAGCCAACGATGCGACTCGCCATCATCGCTTCAGCGCCGGACACGCCTGCCTACAATTGCCACGGAGACATCGAGCTAGCCTTCGCGCACCTTTGTCTATCGGACGCCAAGTACGCCGCATACTTTCGCGAGGCGGCGCGAAGCGGGCGCGAAGTCATTCTCGACAACGGTGTAATGGAACTTCCCGATTCGGCAGCGGCGCAAGCGCTGGTCGAAGTGTGCTGGCAGGTGCGTCCCGCGCTGGTAACCCCGCCGGAGATTCTGGGGGATGGACCATCGACGCTGGAACTGACGCGCGAGTTCGTCTCTCGCGGTTCCTGTCTGCCGCCCGAAACCGGATTCCTCGGTGTTGCGCACGGACGTGATTTCCAAGAGTGGATGGCTTCGTTTCGCGCGCTGGCGGACATGCGCGAGATCGGCCGCATCGGAATTCCCTATGACATTCAATTCGAAGTGCCAGGCACGCGCGTTCAGGAGGATGCGTCTGTCTGGGAGAGCATGCTGAAGAACCGCCTACGGGTTGTCGAGTTGCTCGATCAGGCCGGCCTGAACCGCAAGCCGGTTCACCTGCTCGGGTGCGTCGATGCGATAGAGCTGCGTGCCCAGTCGCGCTTCGCTTGGATCGTGAGCAACGATTCGTCGACGGTCTGGGTGACCACCCAGCAGGGGCTCGAGTACGACCCGTCGCGCGGCATCGACTGCGCCAAGAAGAAGATCGACATGGCCAGCCGCATGCCTCCCGGCCGCATGGACCTCTTTCGGCGGAACCTGGCTGTCGTGCGAGGCTTCATCTCGGGAGGGGCCGGTGCGGGTCATTGACGCCGACAGCCACATCTTCGAGCCGGACGATCTTTACCGGCGCTTTGCGCCGCCGCACCTGCGCCACCTTATTCCACCGAAACCGGAATACGGGCTTCTCGAAGGCGCGACACCGCTGGGACCTCTCTATGCGGGACGCGCCGCTGCCGCGCGGCCGACCGAAACCGGCTCGGCAGAGCCCAACGCGGGCCACGATGCTTCAGCGCGCCTTCGCGACATGGCCAAAGAAGGCATCTCCCACATGGTCTGCTTTCCTTCCGTCGTGACGAGCGTCTGCCGCTACCCGCCGGACGTCGAAGAGGCGATGCTCGCCGCATACAACGCCTGGGTCGCGGACCTGTGTTCCGGCGCGCCGGGAAAGCTGTTTGCGGCGCTTACGGTCCCGTTGCGCGACACCGCCGCCGCCACGCGCCAGATCCAGCAGTGGGCGCAGCATCCTGCCATCGTCGGCATCACCATTCCGACTCGCATCGAGGGATTGAACCTCGATTCGGAGCATTTCGATCCGGTCTGGACCGCTGCCGCGCGGTTCGACCTGCCAATCCTCGTGCACTCGGGCACCGCCCGCCCGCCGTATCCGCTGGGCACCGAACTGCAGGGAGACAACTTCTTCCTGATGCACCTGATGCACCATCCCACCGAGCAAATGCTGGCTTTATCCGCCCTCATAGGCGGCGGCGTGATGGAGCGGTACCCGGAGATCCGCTGGGGCTTCTTCGAGGCCGGTTGCGGCTGGGTGCCGTGGTACCTCGAGCGCATCGAGAGTCACCTGCGATCGCTTCCGTGGCTAGTTTCGTCCGTCAAGATACGTTCGCAGGAATTCGTGCTGGCCCGCAGCTTCTTCTCGTGCGACCCCGGTGAATGTTCCCTTGCGCATTACATACGGACGCTCGGCGCGGATTCGCTGCTCTACGCCTCTGACTACCCCCATTGGGACTCATCGTTCCCGCATTCGGTCAGCCTGATATCGCGCAGCGAGGCGCTGTCGACCAGCGAAAAGGAACGCATTCTTTGTAAAAATGCGCTTCGGCTGTATCCGAAGATAGCGAGTACGTTGCCATGATCAAGGCCGTTGTCTTGGACATGGACGGCACGGTCCTGCCGGCGAATTCCTGGCAGGAGTTGCACCGTAGCTGCGGGCTGCTCGAGGCCGAAGACCAAGTCATGCTGCGCTGGTATTCCGAAGGTGCCATCAGCTACGGGCAATGGACGGATCTCATCGCAAGTGTTTACAGGGCACGCGGCATGGCAACGCGCGACGCAGTGCTGGCGGCCTTCGACCGGTGCGCGGTGGATCCCTCGGCCGAAGAACTCGTCGCGGAAATCCAGCGTCGCGGGTTGCGGCTGATCTTGCTGTCCGGCGGCGTCGACGACCTGGTTGATCGTGTTGCCGACCATTTGGGCATTGAGGAACGTTTCGCGAATCACCGGATAGCGTACGGAGCCGACGGCTGGTTCGCGGGATTCGAAATACAAGGGGATGATGCGCAGTTCAAGGTTGCGCGGCTCATGGCGTTCTGCAAAAGACACGCCTTCTTGCCCCACGAGTGCATGTGCGTGGGAGACGGCTGCAACGATCGGCTGATTTTCGAGCTGACCGGGCGCGGCGTGCTTTATTGCCCGCCAGGCCGTGTGCCTCCGGACGTGCCGTTCTGGCGTCGCGTCGAGAATTTGAGAGATGTAGTGATGATCCTGAAGGAGGCAACCCAGTGAAAGTGGCCCTGGTGAATCCACCGTTCTCCGAACTCGTTTATGGCGGCGAGAAATCCATCAAAAGCATTACGCCTTGCCTTGGGCTGTTCTACCTGCAGTCGTACTGCGGCGGTGTAGCAGACATCGAAGTGTTCGAAGGCGAGTTCTATGCTTCGCTCGACGCCCTGATTGCTGCGGTGAACGACTTTGCGCCCGATGTGTTGGGCGTGACGACGAACACGTCCACATGGCCGTATTGCGTGGCGGTAGCGCAGGCGGTCGACGCCAGATTGAAACTCGCGGGTGGGCCCTATGCCGCTTTCCGTGTGAAGGAGTGCCTCGAGCACTTCGACGCTGTCGCGCTTGGCGATGCCGAGGTGCCGCTGCGCGCGCTACTCGAAACGGGGCGCGTTTCAGAAGCGCCCGGGTTTGCCTGGAGAGGTGAAGACGGGATCATCCGCACCAACCAGGCGCCGCCCCTGCCGCCGCTGGATGATCTTCCGTTCCCGGATCACCGCAAGATGCAACTTGGGCTGTACCAAGCTTCGCCGCATCGCGACTTACCGGAACCCTTCGCGACCATGATGACGACGCGCGGCTGCGGCTTCCAATGCACGTTCTGCCTCTCCGCATCGGGCGGGCTGAACGGAGGGAAGTACCGCGAACGCTCGGTGCCGAACGTCGTTTCGGAAATCGCCATACTTCGCGAGCGCTTCGGCGTGCGCAGCATCCAGTTCTGGGACGACACCTTCACTATGCGCAAGCAGCGAACCGCCAGAATGTGCGCGGCGCTGAAGCCGCTTGACCTGTCGTGGGTGTGCAATACCCGAACGGACAAGATGGACCAGGAGACGGCGGACCTGCTCGCCGATTCCGGCTGCCGCGGCGTTTTTTTCGGTGTGGAGTCAGGCCATCAGCCGACGCTGGACCGTGATCATTTGAAGGGCGTGGAGAACATTCAGGTGCGCGGCGCCATCGAAGCCTGCCGCCGGGCCGGCATCCGCACTACGGCGAGTTTCATATTCGGCTCGATCGACGACACGCGAAAGTCGATCGCGGCTTCCATCGACTTTTCGCTGGAGCTGGAATCCGACTACGTGCTCTATAACATCTACACGGCGCATCCCGGGACATCGGGATATCGGCGCGCGGTCGAAGAGGGTGTCATTGGCCCTTATGAAGTCGATGTCGGGCGTTGGAAGGGAGAACCCGCCGGCGTGCCGACCATCTGCCGCGACCTCTCGCGCAACGAGTTGCACACATTGAAGGCCGAGGCCTATTTGAGCTACTACAGGCACCGCGATCCTGTGAGGCACGGGGACCTGATCGCGACGTATGTCGACGAGTTGCGAAGGCTATCAGGCGGTAGCGCCCTGGATGCGCGCGTCGACTGACTCAACCCTTGCCGTGGTCTCCCAGGCCTTCGATGCGCTGGGGATCCCGGGCGAATGCCAGGCGCCGATCAATCCGGCGCTGGATGGCGCCGACGCGTTGGAAGCGGCATTGCGAGGCGCAATCGCGAAGCACACGGTCCGCCTGGCGGGTGTGCCGTTGCGCGCCATCACGAGGGTCTCGCAGCGCGGCGCGCCCGCATGGCGTCTCGACGGGCCGGACGGCCCGATCGCGAAGCTGAGACTCGCGTCGGACGAAGACATGCCTCGGCGAACGGTGGCGTTTCTGCACCAGGCAGCTGCGCGAAGCTGGGATCACTGCGCGCGCTTGTTGCGGCATTCGGGGCGAGTCCTACTCAAGACGTGGGTGCCGGGCACGCAATTTGACGAACTCTCTCTCGCGGATCGTGAGCACGCGATAGGGGAAACGGGCAGGGCGCTGGCGGATTTACACGCATCCGATCCTGGCGCGAGTCCGCTCGTCTGCGGGGCCGATCGCTACAACACCGTGCTGCGCGCCGACGGAACAGTGGCCTTTGTCGATCTCGAGTGCTGCACCCGCGGTGCCGGTTGGATGGACATCGCTTGGTCGGAGGACCTTTTGTGCGAATCGGAGTGCGACCTGGAAGTGCTGCGCGAGGCTTACATTGAAAGAGCCGGCCGGCTGTTTCCGCCGCACGAAAGGCTCGAAGGGCGCGTGGCCTACCTGCGCTGGCTCACAGTGAATCTGCGCGCCGCGGCCGCACGGCGCCCAGGCGACATTGACATCATGGCGGACCTGGAACGCGCCGAGCGCGCGCTGCTTACGCTGAATAGCAACGCCGAGTGGCCGTGACGTTGCGGCTCGCCGAGCTCTGGGACGCTGGTGAAAACGCCACGGCGTAAACGCTGGTCGGTGATGTCACCAAAAAAGCGCTCGACCATGTTCAGCTACGAGGCCGAGGTGGGAGTGAAGTGCATGACGAAACGTGGGTGCTTGGCCAACCATTCCTGCACTGCTGAATGCTTGTGCGTGGCGTAGTTGTCGACGATCAGATGCAGCGTTTTTCCCGGGGTGTCTCACGGTCGATCTGGCGCAGGAACTTCAGCCACTCAGTGTGCGTGTGGCGCGGCTGGCACTGTCCCATCAATGCGCGGCTTGCGCCCGCTGCGCGGAAGATCGAATTCAATCAATCACTGCCAAGCCACCTTCGACAAAGCGCTTACGCCAACGACCGACCTGGATTCGCCCAATCTCCAACTCTAGCGCGATCTTCTCGTTATCCATACCCTTAGCCTTGGCGGCCAGTAGGACGATCTGGGCTCGGCGAGCCAAACGCACGCTCACCATGCTCGACTTGACCCACTGCAAATGCTGACGCTGCGCTTCCGTCAGACCAACCTTGCTTGCCGTTCGCATCCCAATCTCCCCGAGCCATCATGTTCACATGAAGACTGCGGGAGTGAGACATTAGTTACTTTACTTACGAAGCACCGCACTAGCGCCGCCGACGCTTCCCGCCACCGGGTTTCGGCCCGCGCGGCTTGCCATCCGGCACGCGCGTGCCCTGCTCGGCGCGCGTCGGCGCGTCGCCGGCCAGCCGGAAATCGATTCGCCGTTCCAGCGCATCGACGCGCAACACCTTGATGCGCACGCGGTCAGCCAACTGGAAGCTCTGGCGCAGACGTTCGCCGACTAGGCGGCGCATGCGCGGATCGTAGTGGTAGTAGTCGTTCGGCAACTGGGTGACGTGGATCATCCCGGTGATGCGCGTTTCCAGGATCTCGACGAACAGGCCAAAGGACGCCACGCCGGTGACCACGCCCTCGAACTCGTCGCCGAGGTGGCGTTCCATATAGGCGCACTTCAGGCGATCGGCAACGTCGCGCGTGGCTTCGTCGGCGCGGCGCTCGTTGGCCGAGCAGTTGCGGCCGAGATCGGCCATCTGCGTCGGCGTGTACTGATAGTCGGCCGGCGTGCGCTTGCCGAGCGCGTGGTGAATGGCACGGTGGACGAGCAGATCCGGGTAACGGCGGATCGGCGAGGTGAAGTTCGTATAGGCGCCGAGCGCCAGCCCGAAATGGCCGTCGCAGTCGGCGGTGTAGGTGGCCAGGCTCTGTGAACGCAGCACCACCGCCTCGATCAGCGCTCCATCGGGTCGCGATTTCGCACGCGCCAGGATCGCCATCAGGTCTTTCGGCTGCAAATCCTCATACGACGGCAGCACGATGCCAACGGTGCCAAGGAAATCGGCGAGTTCCTCGTACTTGTGCGTCGGCGGCCGCGGATGCACGCGGTACAGCGCCGGCACCCGGCTGCGCTTGAGGAATTTCGCCGCGGCGACGTTGGCGGCGATCATGCATTCCTCGATCAGCCGGTGGGCGTCGTTGCGCTGGTACAGCTTGACCGCGTCGATCTGACCCTGCTCGTCGAACGAGAACTTGACCTCCTGACCCTCGAAATCGAGCGCGCCACGTTCGGCGCGGCGGCGCGCCAGAATCTTGTAGAGCCCATAGAGATTCTCGAGATGCGGCAGCACGGCTGCGACTTTCTCCAGCGCATCGGCCCGCCGTTGGCCGACCGCCTGCCACACTTGGTTGTAGGTCAGCCGCGCGACAGAACGCATCACCGCCGGGAAGAACCTCGAGCGCGTGGTTTCGCCCTGGGCGTCGATGCGCAGTTCGCAGGCCAGACACAGCCGCTCGACCTCGGGCTTGAGCGAGCAAATGCCGTTCGACAGCTTCTCCGGCAACATCGGGACGACGCGGTTCGGGAAGTACACCGAAGTGCCGCGCAGCTGCGCCTCGTTGTCTAGCGCCGTGCCCGGCTGCACATAGGTGGCGACGTCGGCAATCGCCACATACAGCTTGAAGCCACCGCCGCGGGTCGGCTCGCACCAGACGGCATCGTCGAAGTCTCGCGCGTCCTCGCCGTCGATGGTCACCAGCGGCAACTCGCGCAGGTCCTCGCGATCCTTGATCTGCGCCGGGCGCACCACATCGGGAATCTTGGCGACCTCGCGCAGCAGCGCTTCCGGCCAGACGTTCGGAATGCTGTGGCTCTCGATCGCCATGTCGATTGCCAGCGACGTGCCGACCTCTTCGCCGAGCACGCGCACGATCTTCGCCACCGGTTGGCGGTGGCTGCTCGGCGGCTCGACGATCTCGGCGACGACCACGTCGCCAGGCTTTGCATCGCCTTCCTGACCCCGCGGGATCAGCAGATTCTGATGGATGCGCTGGTCATCCGGTGCCACCACACCGAAGCCGGCCTCTTCAAGGAACCGCCCGACCACGCGCGGCGAGCGCCGCGACAGAATCGAAACGATTGCGCCCTCGGGGCGATCGCGCTTGTCGCGACCGACCACGCTGACCAGCACACGATCGCCGTGCAGCACCTGACGCATCTGCGCCGGCGGCAGATAGATGTCGCCGACACCCTCGTCAGGACGCAAAAAACCGAAACCCTCGCTGTTGGCAGCGATGGTCCCGGCGATCAGGTCCATCTTGTCGGCGAGGCCGTATCCGCTGCGCCGGTTCTTCAGCAACCGTCCCTGGCCGACCAGTTCTTCGAGCAGCACGCGAACCGACTCGATCCCTTCGGCCGTCTTGAAGCCGAGCTCGTCGGCGATCTCCTCGGCCTTCATCAGCCTGGCGCTGGCTTGCAGGAATCCGAGCAGCTGGGGGGTGCCGGGCGCCTTGGGTTTGAGGGTCTTGGGCATGCGCGAAGGCTACGCGAAAAGGTGGGCGTGGTGCGCCCTTCCGCGTGGAGGCGCTGCGACCGTGGCCGCAATAACACCGATCTGATCCGCTAGGTATGGCTGCCTTTTTCGATTATGTCCCGGCGCTGACCAGCCGAACGTCGAGGCGGTAAAAGTTAGCGTGACAGCATCTACGCTGGCGCGAGGTGCGTCGACCGGCCACTGGCTAGAAAGCCGTCGGAAGACGCGCAGTTCAGCTGCGGTCGAGGATTTCTCCGTAAAGGCGGAATCGTTCCGGCCATGATTCACAGTCTGCCGTGAACTTCTGGCCTGAGGCGGTCTTGACCGAGCAGGAGCCGGTGCAGAACGCTAGGAAGTTGCATTTCCGACAGGTCTCGTTCCAGACGTCTGCGGCCAAGGACTTGCACTGGCTCCTACTGAGAGGGAAGCTCGCTGCCTTCTTCAGTTCGGTGTCTATGTCCGGTGATGTAGGCATGGAATAGGTGCAGGCATAGACCTCTCCGCGGGGGCCTAGCATGGACGGCGGGCCAAGTTTTGGAGGGCAGTTTATCCAGCGTGCCGTAGGCACATGATAGGGATGCACCGAGCCGGTCCTGGCGTGGTGCCAAGTGAAAAATTGCACGAGAAAACGCGAGAAGGACGAACTGACCGCCTCAATGCTCCATGATCGGCGATTCACGGCCAGCGGACGTTGGATCACCATCGCCGGATAGATCAGGAAGTTCCTCGTTCCGATCACGTCATAGAGACCGTTGCAGGTTTCCAGTATCTGATCGGTCTTGTCCGGATTGTGAACGTTCAGCCGCAATGTTACGGCCACTCCGGAAGCGACTGCATGCTTGGCGCTGGCGACCACCCTGTCAAAAGTCGGTTTCCCAGATCGATCCTTCTTGACGGCGTCATGGGTCAGCCGGTCCTGGTCCAATGAGATCTGGATGTTCCTGATCAGAATTGCGTCAGGCCCCAGAGCGTCGATGAACTCGGCCAGATTGAGTCCGTTGGTGAGGAGCTTGAAGTGGGGGGTGTTTCGTTCGCGCTCAGAAAACGCTCGCCGAATGCTTCCGACGGTATCCAAAGCGACAGACACGTCGACGAGCGGCTCGCCTCCCATTAGGAGGATCTCAACCGGGCCGGGCGGGGAATGATGCTCGACATATCTGACAAGGTCTTCGACAACCGTGGCGCTCAGGCCGCTATCCATCGTCTTCCGAATCTTGGCCTGAATGCAGTAGCTGCAAGTCAGATCACATCTTCCCGTCAGGACAAGCCGGTAATGGGTGGGCTGGCTGCCGGTTCTCGCCAACGATTCGAGAACATCGACGAGCGCTTCGTCCTCGTTGCCGCTGAAAAACAGGCCCTCGTCCTCGAGCGCGGCGAGTTCAGGATCGGTATCATCGAATTCGCCTGTCTTCAGCTTCTCCGCCAAATGGCCGGGGACGATGCCGATGAACCCCGTCAGTCCCGACCAGACGATGCTGTTGCCTGACGACAGTTCCGCAATCCCGACGAATTGGGATAGCCGCCGACCGACAGGCTCCTTCTGATAGCTCCGGATTTCCATTGTCTGACCCTCCGCCTTACGGCTTCACCTAGGGCGGTGAGCCTTCATCGCGCTGGTCGTCGATCGCGTCCCAGCTACAGGCTCGCCACTTAATCTGCGGAGGCTCAGTTCGTTCGCTCGACATCGACCCGGCTTGGGATCGCGGATGGCGAAAGCCCGCTCTCAGGATGGTGGGCTCCGCGGACTTAAGACCTGAATCGTGGGCGGGGCCAGCCTCGGTGATGCTCATGCCTCTTCTCCTCGGTTGGGATGCAAAGCTGGCGAACATGACCCGTAGAGGATCGCTGGAAAGCGTCGCATATACGCGGTAAGGTCGTCAATCGGTGGGGCATGGAAAGAAGCTCGACTCGTGAGCTACAAGATCGATCGCCGTCTGGGTCAAGAGCCAGTCGTTGCAGATGAGCAGTGCGCTTGGGCACTGTTCGCACGCGCGCCAGCAGTTTCTTTTGTCGTATCCGGAGAGCCTCCCGTGCTGCGTACCCTTAGGGCCATCGTGCTGGATGGGCGCCTATGTTTCCACGGTGGCGACCATAGCGAGAATCTAGGTCTTCTCGACCAGCGTGTGATGGCTAGTTACGAGGAGATCGTGGCGCAGGTGGCCAGCTATTCCGTGCATCCCGAGTTATTAGCCTGTTCTGTCTCCACCTACTACCAGAGCGCTATCGCCAGCGGCGTGGTGCGACGCGTCGACGACATCGACCGCAAGGCGCGTATCGTGTCGGCCATGATGGAGCGGCTACAGCCTGAGGGCGGCTACAAGTCCACCGTCAATGCCCACTCCCACAGCAGCGAGGTACCGGAGAAGCTGCTGGTGTGTGAGCTGCTCCCCGAGCAGATCGGCGCCGAGCGCAAACTGGGCCAAGGCCGCACGCGCGCGCAGATCGAGCAACTGCTGGAGTGGCTGTGGCGGCGTGGCCAGGCCGGCGACGTTGCCGCGATACGCACGATCCTGGAGGCCCACCCCGATGCACCCGAGCCCCGTTTTTTGAGCACTGCAGACGAGCGCTTCGTTCTGGCTGTCTCGCCCAATCGCCCCGATGCACGGGCCGTGGCGGAACTGTTGAGAGGGGAGTATTGGACTCACGACTTCAGCGCGGAACTGATGGAGCGTGCACACCTCGGCACGCCCGCCTGGGTCGTGGCGCGCGCGCGTGATGGCAGCGTCGTGGGCAGTGCACGCGTGGTTAGTGACGGCGCACGATTCGGCTACCTGATGGACGTGATCGTGCGGCGTGACCTGCGCGGGGTGGGCCTTGGTCAGGCGCTCACCAGGCTCGTGCTGGACCACCCCGAAGTCAGGCAGGTGCTACGCATCCGGTTGCGCACGCGCGATGCACAACCGTTTTACGAGCCGCTCGGATTTAAGTCGCTCGTGTCGCATCCGAACAGCACTGAGATGGTCAGAATTAGGGACTGATCCCGGCACGTTTAGGGGACGCTTGACGACATGAGCCGACGGCGTAAACTCCACGAAAGGTCGCTTTGGATTTCCTATCCTTGCTGCCAACTTTGCACCTGCAAACGAAACATCATCCGGCTGAATACAGTCTGCGTACTGGAGAATCGAATTATGCTTGAACTACCTGAACAAACACGTAACCATTCGAATTCACACCAGCGACAAGCAGCGTGCGCTTTAGTCGACGCGATAGAATTGGCACCAATTAAGGAGAAACTTTGCCTTCTGGCGCCAAACGGCGAGGGTTGGCTCCAGGCCGCAGCCGACCATTTTATTGAAGAATACCGAAAGTTTCTAAAACTGAACTTAAAGTACCCTGAGCATCGAATTGTCCCTAATCGGATGGTGGACACGGTATGGCACACGCACATTCTGGATACACGCAAGTACGCTGCTGATTGCGACGTTGTCTTTGGCCGCTTCTTACACCACTCACCATATTTCGGCCTGAGAGGTGATAGTAAGGAGAGGGACGAAGCGTTTCTGCAATCATCGGAATTGTACAAACAGGAGTTTGGAGCAAAGCCCACTAGCGATTTCTCGAACGTTTGCGGCGCAGACATCCGGGCGGCGGGCTGCGACGGCGCAGACATCCGGGCGGCGGGCTGCGACGGTGCGGATATCCGGGCGGCGGGCTGCGACCCTGCGGATATCCGGGCGGCGGGCTGCGACGGTGCGGATATCCGGGCGGCGGGCTGCGACGGTGCGGATATCCGGGCGGCGGGCTGCGACCCTGCGGATATCCGGGGGGGCTGCGACAGTGCGGATATCCGGGCACTCTGCCGTGACGCTGGGGTCATTCGTCTTTCTGGGTCTAATGACGGCGCAATCACCCATAGAGCCATTAGTCCGAGTTAGTATGACCTTGCGCACATTGATGGTGTGCTCGGCATCCACGTTGGCGACGACGCACCCTTCTTTGCATTGCAGGGTGCGGTCACCATAAGGGTAGGCCCCACTAGACACGAGCCCCATGCATATTAACATAGGGCGCGCTCCAAAAATCGGCGACTCGGCAAGCCGCAGCGAAGCCGCGTTCGAGGAGCCAAGTATGGTGATGCCTATGGAAGCAGACTCCGCGTTCAACCTAATCTCCCGCCTCTTCCTCGGCTCCACTTCAGTTGAAGAATTCAAAAGGACCAGTTTCAGAAGGCTGAAGTACCATAAAGAGGCGGTATCCGCGGAGTACCTAAGTATTTTTGAACCGAATGATTTCAACAAAATTCTGACCAATCGTCTACTCCCCAAACCATTCATTCGAATGGCTGGCGAAGGGCGCATACTGCCGTGGAGCGCCATTTATACTAGGATTCCCTACGGTAACCAGGCATTCGAGAATGTTGTGGACATCTCAAAAGTTGAAAACTGGTTCCGACGCGGCTATACAATCAATGTAAGAGGTGGGCACTTGCTGCACGAGGGGCTGCGAAGCGCCTCAGCTGCCTTCGAAGACATGTTCAAGTGCAACGTCCGAGCGAATCTTTATCTTACGCCCGACGCGCACGCGGGCCTGATTCCGCATTACGATGCGCATGATGTGATTGCGCTTCAGCTTCTCGGCAGGAAAACTTGGACTTTTTACGAGAACAACTTTCCCGATCCAACCTCCCGATCGAGGTTTCAAAAAGACTTGTTTGAGGTAGGGGCGCCCACGGAAAGCGTCGACCTAAACCCGGGGGATCTTCTGTATGTTCCGAGAGGAACTTCGCATTCAGCGATTGCTATTGGGAAGAGCCTACACATAACGTTCGGAATTGAAGAGACTACTCTTGGCGATCTTGCCCCGAACTTCATCGAAGAAATGGAACAGAGTGCAGCAATGCGCCGGTCAGTTCAAGCGTTAATTGACGACGGCGGTGATGTGTCCTGTGAGGTAACTGCCGACGCAATCCGCATGATTTTCATGGATGCTCTAGGTAAGATCGATTTTTTGAGGATTGTCGAGAAGTTTCAGGCGAGAACATCCCGGAACTGTCTCCAACCGTTTACTACGTTCTTATGAGTCTTCCGGAGGCACTGATATCCGAGCGGGAAACCAACTCACTCTTTGCTAAAATTCTAGTGCCTAATTGCAATATGCAACGATAGTAATACGATCCACGTGTCACACAGCGAACGGGGGTTGTATGGGTCGAGTAGCGGTTGCATTGAAGTGCAATGCACATGTCTGGCTGAACTTGAACGCTTATCTCAAAGCCAAAGCGGAGAGTTACGCATGGCCGAGCGGGCACGCATTGTCTTAGCTTGCTTGCAGGGCAGCGCAACGACGAGATCGCGTGTCATGAATCTGAGACTGAACAGTGGCGCCGCCGCTTTGCCGCGCGCGGCATTGCCGGGTTGCGCGACGAGCCAAGGCCGGGGAAGCCGGCCAAGTACGGCGCCGAATTGCGTGATCGGATCATGGCGGAACTGGAATTGGCACCGCGGGCGGGCATGGCGAGTTGGGACGGGGTCCTTGGCGCTGGCGCTGGGTGTTTTCGATGACGCGGTGTGGCGGGTGCTCGCAAAGATGGCATTCAGTTGCAGCGGCACCGCTCCTGGTGTGTTAGCACTTACCCTGAATTTGCACCCAAGGCCGCAGACGTGATCGGCCTGTACCGACCCCAACGCAAAACGCCCTGGTGCTCAGTGTCGAACGAGAAACCATCGATCCAAGCGCTTGAGCGCACCGAACAAGCTGCGCCGAGGCGAACGACCCCTGTTTCAGCAAGTGCGCCTAATACAGTTTGAACGAAGCCGCTGCGCGGCAGTAACGGCTAGCGAGAAGCAAAGCGGCGAAAGGCGCACCTTCTCCTTCGCACCCAATCCCGGGTGGATGAAGGAGATGTTCGATGGACGCAGACGAACAAAGTCGTTTCGACGCGCTGTATGCGAAGCATCTTAGAGCACTGAAGCTGCAAGGGATGGCTGCGGCGACGATCGATGCCTACGCGCGCGCGTTGCGGCGGGTGGCAACGCACTTCGATCGCTGCCCGGACCGTTTGACGGCCGAAGATTTCAAGGCCTACTTTTCGTCCTTGGTCGATCGGCGCTCTTGGAGTCTGGTGACCATCGAGCGTAGCGGCATCGATTTCTTTTACCGCCATGTACTTGACCAACCGTGGCCCGGCGCAGGCATCTTGAAGCGCCCTGCGGTGCACTCGCTGCCCGATATCCTCGCACTCGACGAGATCGCACGCCTCATCATCGCCACACGCGAGCGGCGGTAACTCAGATATGTGCCTCTCCGACTCAGAGCTAATTTTCTGCAACGGAGCGAGTCAAACAATTATGTTGGTCGACTTAGCGAGTTTGGCGAAATATCGGTTCATCGATGAAAAGCCCACCATGCAGGATCAATTTGACCGCCCCCGAGAAATTGCAACACAGGTCTTCGATATATTGGCTCGTGGGAACATCTTCACGAACGGTCGTCACCTGCTAGGCGCTCTGCGCGTTTCCAGATTCTCGCTACTTGACTCTGTCTACGCGTGCCAATTATCGCGAGACCAAAGTTTGTTATTCACTGCGAACCGCGGGCTAAACCATATTACGATTTACGACTATCCATCGGCTACAATTCGGTGTCGCATCCCAATGCCGCGCATTCAAGATTATTTTCCGTGGATGCACATCGCCGCCGATTCTAGACTTGGCTTCCATCACGGCCATTTGCTCGGTTGATACGTCACCTCCAAGGCGCGGATTGCTCGATAAGCTCTCCCGCGACGATTATGGCGCGTGCAAGATTTCTTGGCACGAGGGTGGTTGCAACTGATTCTATCATGCTGGAAACATGCGGGTGCAATGCGATGGGCAGCCTTGTCATGAAGGCTGTTTCGATACTGAACTGCCCGGTGAAAATGACTCTTGTGCCTCGTCCTCCCATAGACTCCGTATACGTGGTGCTACCCTGACAATTAATCCGCCCGTCGAGGATTAATGGTTCAATTCGCCAGTGGCAAATCTTGGTTGATTCTTGCCAATCAGCATGGTCGATCCATGCAATGACCTCGCTTTTCAAGGTTGATCGCAGAAGCAATGGAACTTTCTGCTTTGCCGTCCAACGATTCGTGAGAACGCATCCCGACTCAGTCTCTTTCCGTTCGAGAGTTTCGACCGACTCTAGGTCCTCCATTCTCGTTCCGATTTCGCCTAACCGATCTTTCATTGTTTCCCAGACCTTGTCGACAGGCTGGCGTACAATCGTGAAGCTGCTAAATGACTTCATTGGTTTATCCGCTCATAAAATTGGCGCGCGCGGCGTGCACTGAGGGGTTCAAGAGCAGGCTGGCGCGCGTTTCCGGAGAAATGTGCTCGCTTGCTGCGAGCCACGCGCAAGCTTCCGCAAGCGCGATGTCCGCGCTGTTCGGTGAATAGCCGAGTTCCGCGGCCTTTGAGTGTGCGTACCAGTAGTACCGACCGACCATGCGAGCTTGATCCGTAGTCGTCAAGGGAGGGCGCCCTACAAGTACCGCTGTCATTTGTTCAAGGAGAGCACCGCCAAAAGCGAGCGTGTGGTTGATCCTGACTTTTGGTCCGTCTATTCCACATAATCGCGCGATCTTTTCATGAAACTGTTGCCAATGGAGGTTTTCGCTCCCAAGAACGTAGTCCTCACCAGGCAATCCCCGCAACGCGAGTATGCGATGACCAACAGCGACGTCACGCGCAGAAACAAAATTACAGCCACCGGGAAAGGTCATACGCAATGGATCCGCCCAATAGGCAACGATGGCGGCATTGGATGGTCCGAGCAGTCGCGTTGGCCTCCCTATTGACATGGTCGGGCATGCGAGTATAAGGTCAATCCCAAGAGAATTCGCTACTTCCCTCGCAACCTGATGTTGACGGATTTTTGAAATAACGTAGGCAGGTTCCCTAAACCCCCTTTCATTGAGACCAACACCCGCGCCCTCATCGCGAATTTCAGCCAAGCCGCTGGACCCGAACACTACCGACGATGATGTGATCACCACTCGCTGCACGCCGGCACGGTGGGCAGCAAATAGCATGTTCCGGGTACCGTCGGTCGCGGTCTCAATCAGTTCAATTTCAGCCGCGGAATATGAGAAATTCGCAGCGCAGTGAAAAAGAACATCGCAACCCCGCAATGCGCTTTCCAATTCGCTCGACGGCTGTCTAACATCACCGATACACCAAGCGTAGAGCTTATCGCGCAAAGATGGGATTGGTTCCTCTCGGAGCAAAGCGGAGACTCCCCACCCGTGCGCAAGGAGGTCGTCAACGATATGGCTGCCTATTAATCCGGTAGCCCCTGTAATGAATGCCCTCAAGCCGAGTCCCGACGTTTAGCAAGTTCGGGAGAACCGGTAGACGCGATGTCGCGTCCTATAGCTTCTGTCCATTCCTGAAAATATTTCGAGAGCCGTCCGCGGGGCTGCCGATTTGTGTCCGTTGGGCCCCCGCCATCGACAGCTCCTCGGAAATGGCGAAAACCCATTTCGTCAGCTGAATGATTTGAAACCGGAAAAGATTCCCGGAAATAGGAAACAAATTCCTCAAGAAATGGCCCGCTTCGCTCAACTACGCGCAGAGCCACATTTGTCAGTTCGTCGATCGGGAGCGGCGCCCTGAGAGTTCCGTCTGGAAGTGAATTTAGTCCAATAGCAACATTGCGACCTTCGACAATTGCTTCGAAGTTAGCAAATGTTCGTGAAAAGAATATCATGTAGGCGTGCTCGATCAACGAGGCCTCAAACTCAGGGAAGCGATCGAGGTAGCTGGCTTCGACTATGGGTGGGCGTTGAAACAACTGGCGTCCGAACACGGTAACGACTGTCGAATTGCGGTTGGACTGCTCTACCGTCAGAATTCCGTCGTCATATATCGCGGAGCCGTTCTCTGATTTGATTGTCTTCCAGTAGAGTTTCTGGACTCGTTGCGAGTACTCAAGCAGCTCAATCTTTGAAACATCAATTTCCTTACCGCCTAAAAACGCCAAGTAGTTCGGCTGCGGTAGGTAGATATTGCGCTCAACTTGGCGCCTGGGTCTGCCCTCGGCGTCACGCTCTACGACGTGTATTGAACCGCCGATATAATCGTTCATGAATTGAATTCCACGCGAGATGTCAACTTTATTAATAAATAAGTCGAACGGTATATGAAACTCACGTGTACATGAAAACACGACGGATCCACCAACTTTGCACCAACGTAACTCGAAAGGACCCCGGGGTGCTCTTGCCTGCTGGCCCAGGATTGAGAGAAATCCTTCTAAGTCGCGCTTCATACATAAATACGAATCGAGGCCCAGCGACACAGTCTCTGGGGAAACGCCTGCGATCCTACGTTGAATTTTGGATTTGTTGAAGTTTACCGCCGTTCCTCGCAAACCGATTGCTGCGAGTGCGAGTATCTGATTGGCGACTATGAGTCCAACTGGCTTGGCATGATCGTGAGCGATTGAGTTGAGTCGAGACACGACGAACTCGTTGACCTTGTCGTCAATAGAATTTCTTAATGGAAAGAGAGTTTTATCTATTTCCTGAAGCCAAGGTGCTAGCATGCGCCTGAGAAAGGGAGAGGCATCGCGTGCGCGCGTGGCGGCGACCAATACCTGATCAGCTGGTTCGATCGAGCGCACCGGCGCTGTGTCGCCGTAAACTAGGTCGAAGAGGGGTAAGCCGTCCCGTTCGACCAGTGCTTCCACCAGCGGAGAGGCGGTGGGGTTCATACCCATTTTCAGGGCACCTACTAAGTCGGCAACTAGCGGATCGAAACTAGCTATCAATACGCTCGAACTGCAAGCACGTGGAAACGCCCGTCCTCCGGATCCGTGCGCAATTTTGACCATATCAAGAACGGAGAAATGAACGGGGGTGAGCTCCAAAATTGACGAAACTGCCTCCGCTAAGTTCATGTTGAATTGATAGAGTATGTCTTTGTCCCGGCCCGGGAGTGCGCAGACGAGCACATCGGTTACCCCAATGACGGCTTCGCGCTGATCAATACTTGCCTTCCCTACGATTACTCGCAAATTTGCATCGGTCCAGTGGCGAGACAGCCTCGAGCCACAAAGTGGGGATTCTGGCGAATCTATCTCGGCACCAAGATTTTCCGCCAAATTTACGATTTCGTAGGATGTTCCTTTCGAGGTAACATACGAATATCCAAATAAATCTGCAAGCACGACGAAATCGCGGTTTTCGGCCCAGAGTGATGAGGTGCCGGCGCTCGATCCAATTGCGATTTGCTCCCATCCGATCGCCGACAATCTGTCAATGACGGATTCCACCAGACACCGGTCAGGCAAAACGGCGGAGTCGACAACGAAAGCCGTGCCGAGCTCAATTAGAATCAACGCGGATGCGTTTGGTTCCGTGGGTGCGAGTCGTTTCGCACAGTCCAATTCGGCCCACGCGGTCTCCAGCAAGTGCGCCGGTTCCCCGTCCTGCACGACGGCGACGTGGGAATGTTTCCCATCAGTATCCACTACAGCGGCGTGAGCGGATCAGTTGCGGCTTTTGGTTCGTCGACTGTTCTCGGAGGAGCGGTGTCTGGTACGTCTTCGATGGTCGGCGAAAGTTTCGTTACCCCAACTAACGACGCTAACCAGTCGACGTAAGCCAAACCGACATCCTTTCCGAAATCTACGGTGCGAAATGCCCCGTCCAGGAGCAATAGACCTGCTACCTCCACGACCTTGCTCGCGGGGGTATTGCCGGAACCATACTCGGCCAAGGCCTCACCATACTTGGAATAGGCTCCGCCATAGTCCTTCAGGCCTCGGCGAAAGAGACGGCGCAGTTCGTCGCCATATTGCTGGTTGTGTGCTTCCATTTTTTGGTCCTCGCTTCCGATCGTTGACTTGACGCGGGTGCATAAAATCTATGGGCCTATGGCTCGGACTCTACGCTGCGAAAGTTGTTCGATCAAGGATGTGGTCGCCGACCCGAATCTGTCCTAAATCAGCCGTCGTGAACATGCGTTTTCTTCGTCTTCCGTCTTCTTCCGATCAGCGTCTCTGACGCATCTTCTTCAGGCTGTTTTCCGTCTTCTTCCAAGGCCGTTGCAAGGCGCGTGAGCGGCTAGCGTTGGTGGCCGGCTCGGGGGATCGGGGGCGGCCATGGCGCAGCGCGGGCAGCGCAAGTGCTTGTGTTGTCGGGACTTGTTCGTCCCGGATCGGCGCAACGTCGATCGCCAACGGTACTGCTCGGCGGCCGCTTGCCGGCGTGCGAGCAAGGCGGCAAGCCAGGCTGCGTGGCTGGCCAAGCCCGAGAACGTTGGCTACTTCGAAGGCCCACTGCATGTCCTGCGCGTGCAGGCCTGGCGTGCCGTGCACCCGGGATATGCGCGTGGTCGGGTCCGTAAGCCGCGTGCGTTACAAGATTCCTTGCTGCCAGAAGTGCCTGATTCTGTTGAACAAACAGGCGATCGTGCTGGGCCACTGAAGAACCCTGGCGCGCTGGCGTTACAAGATCTCTTGACCCCGTCCGCGGCCATGCTGGCGGGGCTTTTGGGGCATTTGTTCGAGTTGACGTTACAAGATGACATGGCGGCCACCACCCGGCGTCTCGTACAACGCGGCCAGGACCTGATTTTGGGAGTGGCGGGTGGCCATCAAGACCGCGGGCAACATCAAGCGCGTGCTGCGCCCTGAGCGGCTGCGCCTGATCCCTGCGCAGTTCAGCTGGGTTGATCAGGCGCTGGTGCAGCGCCACCTGATCGATCGCCTCGAGGCGCGGGCTGCGGCGCTGTATCTGTTCCTGGTCACGGTGGCTGATGCGCAGGGGCTGAGCTACTACGGCGGACGCGTCCTGGCGCAGCGGCTGAAGCTCGATCCCGATGAACTGGCCGCGGCACGCGCGCAACTGATCGGACTGGATCTGATCGCCTACGAGGCGCCGCTTTACCAGGTGCTGGCCGTGCCCGGCACGGCGATCGCACAACGCGCGCAGCCGGCAACGCCGCCGGAGCCGCCCTCGGCGCGCCATACCGCCGGCCTGGTGCGGTTGGGCGACCTGCTTGAGCAATGGGAGCGCCGCCGTGATCGACTATGAGACCTGGTGCCAGATCCGCGACCACCTCGGTCGCCAGCACTTGAGCGTGCCGCAGACCGCGCAAGCGCTGGGACTCGACCCGCGCACCGTGGCGCACTGGGCGCAAGCCGAGTTCCGGCCGCGCACGAGCCTGCCACGCGCCAGCAAGCTCGATCCCTTCAAGGGCCAGATCATCCGCTGGCTGGACACGCACCCGTACAGCGCGCAGCAGATCTTGCAGCGCCTGCGCGAAGTCGGCTTCAACGGCGGGCGCAGCATCGTCAAGGACTACATCGCGCGCATCCGGCCGCGCCAGCATCCGGCCTTCTTGAAGCTCGACTTCGCGCCGGGCGAGTGCGCGCAAGTGGACTGGGGCTCCTACGGCACCATCGCAGTCGGCAACACCCGGCGTCTCCTGAGTCTGTTCGTGATGGTGCTGTGCTACAGCCGGCGCATGTATCTGGAGTTCACCGTGTCGCAGACGATGGAGTACTTCCTGGCTTGCCACGAGCACGCCTTCGAAGCCTTCGGCGGCGTACCGTCTCGCTTGATGATCGATAACTTACGGTCGGCTGTGCTGCAGCGCCTGGCCGGCGTAGCCCCTGTGTTCAACCCGAAGTACCTGGACTTCTCCCGGCACTGGGGCTTTGCGATCAGCCCCTGCAATGTGCGCGCCGGCAACGAGAAAGGCCGCGTCGAAAATGGCGTCGGCTATGTAAAGAAGAACTTCCTGGCGGGCCTCGAGTTGCCAGACTTCGCCGCGCTGGCGCCGGCCGCCCAAGCCTGGGTGGATACGGTCGCCGACGTGCGCGATCACGCCGCCACCCACCAGCGGCCCATCGATCGCTTCGCGGATGAGCGCGACCACTTGAGGCGCCTCAACCCCAACGGCTACGACCTCGGCCGTATCAGCGGTGTGCGGGCTACCTCGACCTGCCGGGTGGCGCTGGAATCGAACCACTACTCGGTGCCTCCGCACCTGGCCGGCCAGCGCCTGACGCTCAAGTCCTACCCGGACCGCGTGTGCGTCTACCACGACAACCAACTTGTGGCCCGCCACGTGCGCAGCCTGGATCGCCACCGCGACATCGAAGACCCCGACCACGTCCGCATCCTGCAGGCGCAGCGCGCCAGCGCGCGTGAGCAGCGCCTGATGGTGCAGTGGCTGACGATCTCGCCGCGTGCCCAGGCCTATGGCGATGGACTGCTGGCCAAGCGCGTGAATGCGCGCGGCCACATCCGCAAGATCCTCGCCCTGGTCGAGCTGCATGGGGTCGATGCGGTGGCCCGCGCCATCGACGACGGCTTGGAACTGCAGGCCTTCAGCGCCGAGTACATCGCCAACATCCTGGCGGCCCGACGGCGCGTCGGACCCGAACCCGCGGCGCTGCAGCTCACGCGCAGATCCGACCTGCTCGAGCTCACGCTGCCCGAGCCGGACCTGTCCTTCTACGACCGCCAACAAGGCACCGATCATGCGCACTCGAAATGATCCGGAGCGCCAGCGCCAGCTCGACCTGCATCCCCAGGCGGCCGTCCTGCGCGCGCAGCTCACCGCGTTGAACCTGCCCTACATCCGCGATCACCACCAGGCGCTGGCGCAAACCGCCGCCGACAAACACTGGTCGCATCTGGACTACCTCACCGAGCTCGCCGCCAGCGAAGCCGCCGCGCGTGCCGACCGCCGCGTGCAGCGGCGCATCCGCGACGCCCGGTTCCCGGTGCTGAAAACGCTCGACCAGTTCGACTGGAACTGGCCCACCAAGATCAACCGCATGCACATCCAGAACCTGTTCCACCTGGACTTCGTCACCCAGCACGCCAACGTCGTGTTCATCGCCGGCACCGGGCTCGGTAAAAGCCACTTGATGACCGCACTCGGCCACGCCGCCTGTCTGCGTGGGCACTCGGTGCTGTTCACCGGCGCCATCGACATCGTCAATACGCTGGCCAGCGCGCACGCCGGCGGCAACATCAAGCGCGCCATGGATCACTACACCAAACCGACACTTCTGTGCATTGACGAACTAGGCTACCTGCCGATCGACAAGTTCGGCGCCGACTGCCTGTTCCAGATCTTGAGCCACCGCTACGAGCGCGGCGCCACCCTGATCACCACCAACCGCGTCTACAAGCACTGGGCCAGCATCTTCAACGGCGACAGCGTGCTCACCTCCGCGCTGCTCGATCGCCTCCTCCACCACGCCGAAACCGTCCCCATCGAGGGCCGCAGCTACCGTACAAAAGATCAGATCGATACCTGAGCTGCGAGAATCCCGCATCGCCACATCCGAAACTGGCCAAATCTTGCCTGCAACTTCAAACCGGCCAAATTGCTACAAGTTCGGACCGGCGCCCACAAAGGAAGTCCGCTTCCATGCTGGATGATGTTTGCATTGACGCGCGTCTGGCGCCCGCAGGTGCCGCCTAGCTCTGGCGCGTCTCGAGCGGCGACTCAGACCTCGGTGGATCTCTGCTAACGCCGAAGGCTGCGCGCGCTCATGCAACCGCACACCATAGGAGCGACGGAGGGGGTTAGATCTTTACGTGGCCTCGCGCACGTCGTGACTCGGAACGGCCTGTGCTTTTTGAGCATGTCGACCAAGTAGTACATCACCCGCTAAGGCCCTCTTCGATTTCAAGGTGGTCGAGTGGCCTTCATGGTCCCGTCGCTGGTGAAGCTGCAGCCAAATACGAACACGTTTCCGGCTTCGCGGGGAGCCCAGTTTGGTCGGGCGCCCTTCGACTAATGGGGAACTCGGAACTGGTCACAATTGTTTGCGCTACCGAGTGGGACATCTATTGCCATCACGTCTCCTACACAGAGACGTTCGCAATCGGAGGCAGCTTGAGCATTGTTCGGATCCTGGTTTTATCGGCCGCTGGGCTACTCTTCGTCGGTTCCCCGATCACCGCGCTCGCGTGGGGCAAATTTGGGCATCTGACGGTCTGCGATCTCGCCTATCGGAACCTCACAGACGATTCCAAGGCCGCCCTGAATAAACTGATGCACAGCAAGTCCGGCGGCATCTCGGTCAAGGGCCAAGATGGGGTCGCCAAGCGAACGTACACGCGCTTCAACTTGGGCTGCCTGGAGGAAGACGAGCGTCCACGGAAGCACCCGCACGATCACTTTATCAACGTAGGGCGTTCGGCTGCGTCCATCACGGATGACTCCTGCCCTGGGACTGGCGCCTGCGTCCTCTCCGGGATCAAGCGAGACTTTGAGATGCTGAAGAACGCATCTAACACCGACGAAGACCGCGTTTTTGCCCTCATGGCACTCGGTCACTGGGTTGGCGATATCCACCAGCCGCTACACGTCTCTTTCAAGGACGACGCTGGCGGCAATGCCATCCCGGTCAAGATGATGAAAACACGCTGCGGCAGATCCACGTATCGCGCCAAGGAACTGCATGGCGTTTGGGACAATTGCCTCCTTGAGGCAGGCATGTTCGAGCGGGTTCGCAACAGGGCGGACTTCAAGTCCACCTGGGATCAAAACACAATCACTTACCGCGCCGTCGATACGTTGCTCGTCAACACCACGCATGCCGAAGAGAAGCAACTCGTGGGTGGCGCTCCGTGGCAGTGGGCGCAAGAATCCTACGCAATCACCCTCGACGACAACGTGCACTACTGCGTTCACCAGGGTGACAACTGCCAGTATTCAGGCGCGCAACTGCTCTACGACGAGGATGCACCGAGGACCCAGCCGATCGATGCCGCCTACCTCCAGAAGTTCGAACGCCTGGCGCAAGAGCGCGTTCGCTTAGCCGGCTTCCGACTGGCGGATCTGATCAACAAGGCACTCGATCCCAATTACGTGGAGCCGATCCAGAACTCGACGCAACGGCCATGACGCTGAGCCGTCGTTCAGCCGCGCCGTCTACTCCTCACCAAGCGACATGCCGGCATGGGGACTGAGCGATCTACCCGCTTTCAAGCGGACATGTCCGAGCAGCTTGCTGATGCTGTAGAGGTCGACACCGGCTTCCAGCAAGTGCGTGGCGAAGCAAAGCCGCGCCGCCGACCTTGGTGATGCCGGCGGCATCGCCGGCGCGGCAGTAGTAGCCATGCGCGCAGCTGGGCGGTAAGCACCACGACCGATCCCGGCGGGCAACGAACAACTAGTCGCTGCGTTTGGCAGAGCTGCGACAGCAACGCCAGTAGCCGCGCAGTTGATCGAGCAGATCCGGCGTGAGCAGGGCGTAGCGATCCTAACCACCCTTGCCTTGAACCACCCGGATACACATGCGATCGGGGGCCGAGTCGATGTCGCAGCCACGATGCGCAGCCAGCGGCTGCAACTGCGCACGTTCGTCGCGAATGAAGCGCTCGTGCGGCGCTTCGTCGATGGTGCGATGGCACTGCTGGTTGGCCTTCTCCGCAAGCCAAGTGTGCAGCTGCGCGTCGAGGTCGCCGTCGCCGAGAAACGCACGGCCGTAATAGAACCCTTGGCGCAGGTAGCTGATCGGAAGCTCGACCTTGCCCTTGGTTCGAACTCGATAGGGTCGTTACGCGCCGATGCGAAAGCCCCAGTGCGCGGAAAAGCGCTGGAACTGCGCGTTCTCCAGCAACTGGCCGCCCGACTCACGCTGATCCTCGACGATGACTGCCTTCATCTGATCGAACAGCAGTTCCCGGGGCACATCGCCAAAGGCGGCAAAGGCTTCCTGCAGACCGGCCATCAGCACTGCCAGCGTCTGCCGCGGATAGAACTTCACCCATAACAGGCGCGAGTAGCCCAGCACCACCACCAAGGCATAGCGCACGCCCCAGGGAAGCGTGAACTGCGCAAAATCTACCTGCGCCTGCAGGCCTGGCGGCGTCTCGAAACGCACCACCGGATCCGCCGGCGGCCGTGGACGCACCGACCGCACATGCACCTTCAGCTGGGTGTAGCCGCCGGTGTATCCCGCCGCCTGGATCTCATCGAACAGCCGCGTCGCCGACAGCCGCGGATACGCCCCCAATCGCTCGGCAATCAGCGCCCGGTAGTCGTCCAGCTTGCAGGCAACTTGCTGCCGCGGGCCATACCGCACGGCCTCGTCGTCCAGCTTCCGATCCAGCTGTCCGGTGGCAATCCAGTGATAAACAGTCCGTCGGCTGATCCCCAGCCGCTCGGCAATCGCGGCCTTGGGAAGGCCCTGCTCCAGATAGTGACGTAGCAACGTCTTCTGCTCCCTTGCGTACATCGACGACCCCGTGTCCAACGGAGCCGCGAGGATGGCGAAGGTGTGCAAAATTCAGCCCGCAATTTAGGACCGCCGCTGACAAGCTCGGCATTGATCGAGATGTCTAGACGGCCAAAGTGCGGCGTTTTCAGGGAGTTGAGGACGAAGGAAAGTCAACGCCTCCAGGCGCCAGTGGCGCCAAAATCTCTCGGTGTTGTCCTGTCACGGGGTGGCAGTCAGCCTCCGGGCAAATCTAATGCCCTTCATCCAGCGCTGGCCCCCTGCTTCGGCACGTGCGATCAAGGTCTCCACACTCCCGACGGTGCGCCAGTAGCCTGAAAGTCGACCAAGTCGATGTATTGCCGGTTGCTCATCGGCAGCCGTTGGAAAACGCAGATGCCGGCGATCGGCTGCAGCGGCTGGTCGGCCAGTCGCAACTTCACGCTGGTGTGCTCGGAGTTTTCAAGCTTCGTTACCGGTTTCGTCGTGGATCGTCGTGGATCGTCGGGGGTGCGTCGGGCTCGGCGGACGGCACGGTTCCGATCAGGGGATCGAGAGGCAGTGGCTCCGATGTCGGGAATGGCGCGACGGCGTTCAGCAGGGGGCTAGAGGCCGCGCTCCGAAACAGGTCGCTGACGCGAGTGATCAGAAGGCTGGAAAGGCTTGCGGCCGCGATCGGCTGCCGGCGGAAACGGCCGACCAACGACTGAAGCGCATTCAACAGGAGCTTCGGGGGCACGCGAAAGTCGCGCGCCATCGATTCCAGGGTAAGTCCCTGGTGTTCGAGTCCGATGGAATCGTTGCCGTCGATCAGGGCAATCAATTTGCGTCGGAGAATCTGTTCAAGCGGAGTCCTCGCGATATCCGGATCTTCCAGCGTCTGACGAAAGGTGGATAAAACCGCAATTATTTTATGCCAGTCGATTTTGCCATCGACACCCTGCAACAGAGCACGGACGACGTTGGCGATCGCTACCGGGTTGTCCTCTAGCCATTCGACCCCGAAGTGTTTGGCGGCGGCTGCGAGTTCCCCGCGCAAAATACCGCTGGTCGCTGTCGGAACGGCGGTGAGTTCCGCGCCCAGGGTGCCGCTCGTCGCTGTCGTCAATGCTTCGGTATTCGCGCCCTCGGATTCCATGGGCGCTGCGGATTCGGGGACCGGATCGGAATCCAGTGACACCAGCCAAAGGCGACTGCCGGAAAGGCTGAGCGCAAAATCCATCCAGGCCGCGTCGACAGGCAAGAGATCCGGCATGCGCGTGCTCGCCTCCGTGAGCACGTCCCAACTGGCGCGCAGCATCGGTGGTCCACTAATTCGAACCGTCCGCATATTGGCTGTCGAATCCAGGCGCGCCACGGCGATGCGCAAGGCCACCACGTCGGGATGACCGGGCAATAGCTTCTCGAGGTTCTGCACGACGATGCGCAGAAGTGGAAGGTTGGGATTTTTCCGCAGCCGCAGGATATGCCCGGCGAAAATGCCGAGCATGGGGTATTCGAACTTGCCATCCAGCATCAAGCCAAGATGATCGGTATCGATGCTGCCGCGGCCGTTCCCGAGCATCTGCTTTGCGAGCTCGGTCAGGCGCAAGATATCGTCGTCAGCCCTGAATCGTTCACCCGGTCGGGAGACGATCACGGAAGCCGTATAGAGGTCCGCGACACGCTCAGCCTCTGCGCCGATGCAATCGACATAGACCGTCGCGCACCACCCATCGGACGCGATGACGGGCAAGCGCAATGCGGGTTCGTTCTCTCGCGATAGCGACAGCCAATACCAACCTGGATTGAGGGCGACGCGCATCGCGCCGTAGCCGCTATCCGCGTCGCGAATGCCGGCCGTGGACCAGTCCCGAATCAGGTCACCATTTGGCTCACGCAGACTCAAGTCCTTCCAGGGCATCGACGGCGAGCCCTCGCGGTAGCGCTTTGCCGAATCGCGAACGAACAGCGCGATCTCGCTACCGACGCCGGCCGTTTCCAACGACAGCGTCGACAGCCGGCTGGCGGGTCCCTCATGGAATTCATGCGTCGTTGAGGTATTGCGCAATGGCATCGGCGTGCGGAATTCCAACGGTGTGGCACGCAAGTGCAACCCTCGGTCGACGACCTCAAACACGTGATCCTGCGTTGTGTTGGCCGCCTGATAGCGAACTTTGTATAGACCGGGTGGCAACGACACCGTAACGTTACCGGCGCCGCTGGCGCGCACCGCGCGCTGACTGTCAGAGACGACGATCCCGGTGCCCGCGTCGGTGCTTATCGCTACCGGAAACTGTGCAAGTTTGCTGAAGGTGCTCACAGGATCTCCGTGACGAACGCACCCGACACATCTATCCCCCTTGATCGTAAAGTGCCATCGAGCTTGGCGGTATAGAGCCCATCCGGCAATCGCACCATCGTGCTGACCGGATCGAACGCGACGCGAGCGACTTCATTGCGATGGGTGTCGTAGACCACGATCATCGATCCGACAGCGGGCTCTGGCGCAGCGAAGAAAAAACGGACTTCCGTCGTCGGTGCTACCGTACGGCGCACGAGCACGATCTCTTCCGCGCCTCCGGGCGGAAAAATGTCGGGATAGTAGGGCGGCTCGCCGGCGAAGAACTGCGGCCAGCGGTTGTTCACATGTCGCTTTAATCGCTCGCCGGTCACGTTGCCGCCGGCGTCGCCCGGCGCGTTCCGGAGCGCATCGACAAACGCGTGGGTGAACAATCCGCGCACGATGCCGCTGCCGTCCAGATCCCGCTCCCTCGCTTGCTGGCCCCGGCCGGCACCATACGCCTCCAACAATCGAACTTTCGCCGCGATACCTTGCCGGTCCGGCAATTTCATGGTCGGATCCCGAATCGCGTCGGAAAGATCCACATCGCGGCAACAGTCCATGACCAGGACGATTTCATCGAAGGCGTCGCTGTTGGCGATGCGCTCGGCGTACCGCTTGCTAGCAATGTGATCGGGATCGTTCTTGCGTGCCTGTGCGGTGTAGAGCGCTGCTTCAGCGAGCCGCTTGCCGGAGAAACCGTGCCCTGCGAAATAGAGGTACAGCCGACCGCCGACCTTGTTGCGGAATGTCACACCATCCGGTTCAAACAGTAGACGATTGAGTGCCTCGCGAAACGCCGCTTCGGCTGGCTGCGCCCGATAGGGATTGGGTTCGCGGGGAAAATCGCTGGATCGGATAACTCTGATCGCGCTCTTTGCCGAATCGGGAAACTCGCTGCCGTCCGGCTTGCCTTCGACAAGATTGCCGCCTTCGGGGGCGCAGAGCCATTGCTTAAAGTCGTCGACATCGTTCTCGGGACCCTTGAGCTCAGTCAGGCCCGGATACCAGGTGATCGCCAGAAGAATTGCGTAGTCGGCCATACGTAGTCGCTAGTGAGTGACGATCCAGATAAGGCTTTCCAGCATGCTCGGGTCGTTGTCGAAATCGCCGTGCTTGCGCGACTGCGAGCGGCGTCCGTCACCGTCGTCGGTTCTCGACCACACGATCCGGTCAAGCGGCTCCTTCAACCAGTGGCGTAGCGTATCGGATTCCGCGTAGCCGGCCGATGCATTAAATACGTTCTCCAGCTTGAGAAAACGCTGCATGCCGACAATCGGCGCATCCACATCGTACTCGAGCAGGCCTGAAACCAGGTACAGGAGAGAAGAGGGATAAAGTGCACGTCTCCAATCGTCGCCGAGGAGACCGTCGCTGCGCTCCACATCATCCTGCATTCCGAACAGACGCAACCAGCGGATCCGCGCTCCATGGCGCGTCACCGTTTCGGAAAATTGCTGGTGCGTATTGGCCGGGGCCAGCAGCACGATGTCGAAGGTAATTTTCGAATCGAAACCCATCGAATCGACGGCTTCGAGGAAATGGGAAATGTAGATTCCTCCCGTACTGTGTCCAACCAGGAAGATGCGTTCGAGCTCCAACCCTTTGGCCAGCGCGTCTTTGAGTGCGGCGAGGAACGCGGTGCCCGCATGCTTCCCGGGGTCGCCCGCGAAGGCATCGGCGGTGTCTTTCTTCATCTGGTTCCAGAGGAACGCCTTGCCGATCTGGTCGACGTAAAACTCGCGCAGCACCTCTTCGACGACTGTCGCGTAATAGCCGTGGTCGCGCGACTTCAGGAATCGTTTGATGACACGACGCAGAATCTTCGCAACGAACAGCGCCACTTTGAGCATCGAGATGACGCCGCGCCCGGCATCCTCTGTCGATGGCGCAATTTCGGCGAGTTTGTCGGCATCCATTCGGGTCGGTTCCGGCGAGGTGGAGCGGTCCGCTTCAGCGCTGCGCACTCCCGTCGGTGCGGTAGCCAGCGTCCCCATCGCCTCGACAAACTCCCTGTCGTTTTCGAGATCCAGCTGCAGCAGGTTATCGTCGACGAGCGGTGCGGCGGCGCGCACCTGCGGATCGTTCATCGGCGCGTCGTCGGAATACGGCGGCACCTTGCCGCTGGGATCGGCGAACCACTCGTCGATGGTATTCTTCACGTCGACCGGATCGATCTGAGCACCGACGATGCTGCGTGTTCCATTAGCTGCGCCGAGGTGCTGGAGCGCGTATTCGAGCACCTTGCGCACCAGATTCTGGAAGATGGGTTCGCGCGCGATTTCGGCCGTGTTGTTGCGCACCGTTTCCCCGGCGCCCGACTCCCACACGAAGAACAGCGGAAACCCTCCCGACTCATAGATCGGCTTGAGCGTCTCGGCGATCGTAAGGGCGTTTGCTTTGTTCACCAGCCCGCCGTGAAAATGCAGAATCAATCGCTTTGTTTTGGAGGCACCGATGGCACTGACAATCGCGTGGACGTCGGCCACGCCATGGTCACCACCGGTACCGATTAATCCGTTGATTGAATGCAGGTAGTTCTGTTTGCCGATAGACATATGCGTCTACCTATAAAGTAAAGGATAAAGGATAGGAATTTCAAAGCCACCTTATACGTGATCTGCAGCGCAGTCTACGCTCATCTCACCGCGGCCCGTCGTCGAATTGGGTCATGCGACCTCACAGCCTTACGCAGAGCCCGCCCATCCGCCGCCCCACCACGCTTTGCCGGCATGCCGCTCTCCAGCGACGGCATAGAGACGCTCAGCACGGGCTCGTTTTCCTGATCACGCTCACTTTGTAGCGTCGTGATTGTGGTGGCGCCGGCATCGAGCGCCGCGGACGGGGTCAAGAGATCTTGTAACGCCAACGCGGCAGGGCTCTCTATCGGTGCGGCACGATCACCGATTTGCTGAATAGAATCAGGCACTTCTGGAGCCAAGCGATCTTGTAGCGCACGCCGCTTACGGGGCCGGCCACGCGCATATCCCGGCCGGGTGCACGGCACGCCAGGCCTGCACCCGCAGCACATGCACCGGGTCTTAGTAGTAGCTCGCGTTCTGAGGTTTTGCCAGCAGCCACTTTGATTGCCCGGCCTTCGCGATCAGGTGCGTGGGGTCTTTCATCAAGACCTGAAGATCCTCCAGCGACTGCCAGTAGTCACGTTAGAAACCATCCTCAATGCCGGGTTCTCCCAGCTCTCTTCACCCAGGTAACCCGGCACCGCCTTGGCCGTGCCGCGATGGCTTGGTCGAGCGCGTGAAACTCGCTGTTGCTAGGGCCGAATCATCAGAAATTCCTACGGGACCTCGAGCGCGGCTAGGCGCTCGCTTTCCGTCATTGGTCTTGGCCCACCCTTGGAAGTCCGGAGTGTCAGCGCCAAGGCGCTCGAAAGCATTGCCGCAACCATGCCCGTGGCGACGCACCAAGGCGTTCACGGAATACGCGAGCCATGGCAACCGAATTGCTGTAGCCAACTTCTACCGCGGTTTCCGGTTCAAAAGGCATGCGTCATACTTCTGTAGCAAAAAGGAGAAACGAAGCCAGCCTCGATCTTGGATCAGCTGGGTCGCTCCGAAATCGCGCGAGCCATCTAGCGTAGGGGTTGGGTCATCGAAGTCGACGTCTGACGGTGGCTCGGACATCGTTGCGGACAGCCTCGCCCTCATAGGTTCGCGCCAATTCGTCGAGGAGCTTCGATGCGACGAACCGATGGGGCATCCGCAGGCCATTCGCCCAACGCTTGAACATCCCGGACAGCGCGCGATCCTGGTCGCCACCTTTTCCGCCGCCGTGAACGCCACGAGGTTGTACTTGCCGGTGCGCGCCCTATTCGATCACCTCGTCGGACTGCAACCTCTCCATGACTTCGCGCACTAGTTCGCTCGGCCAGATGCCGTCGCGGCCTACCGAGCAATGAGAAAGCAGTTTGCCGAGGCTAATGTCGGCTAATTCGACACGTGCAAGGTCCGCGCACCATTCGCGAACGGTGTCGATCCAGCCCATGAGTTGGTCTACATCGCGACCCTCGTCGAGATTGCTTCCGGGGATCGATCGCACCGCCTCCAGTAGGAGGTTCCGCTGTCCGCCTTGCAGATCGGTCCTTCGAACTCGTAGCGCTTGTAGGGTGGCTTCGGCGACCACATAATTGCGCGACGGCTTGTCGCGCACGTTGTTGCTTAGAGGCGCCACTCAAACAACGCCAAAGAGTGGACCGGAAAAAATGCACTCGAATGAATGTGGCGCGAAAGGACGGCGGCGTGCTCGTGCCTTATGCCCGATCGAATTATCTATTTGAGGCACAAATGACACCTGAAGAAGCGCGAATCGATCTTGAGCGTAAGCGGATTGACCTCGAGGAGCGAAAGTTCCGCCATTCAGCCGAATATGACGAGAAGAAGCTTCTCGCCGATAAGTCCGCCAAAACCTGGGCGCAGATTTCTACGTTTATTCCAATTGTAGTTATCGTCATCGGATTCAATCTAAATTTAGCGCTTGATTCGGCAAAACTGTCGAACAGTGCCCGAAGCGAATCGCTGGTTCGAAGAGTGCAATTTGTAGACAGGCAATTGGCGGAGCTCTATTACCCTATAATGCTGAGGCTGGAAAAGGACTCGGCCGTATGGCCGCTTTCGGGACAATTGTCCAAACAAAATCGGGCAGCAACTAGTCCCGAGTTTTCGAGAGATATAGAGAATTCGGTATTGATACCCAATCATGAAGAAATAATAAGCATCATCGCCGCGCATTTTAACTTGTTGAAGAATGCGGATGAACATATTGATACGGCGCCATTGATCAGTGCAATAAATCAATATCAACGGCACGTTGCAGTATACAGAGCACTGCGGAAGCTAAATATCTA
>CXWL01020168.1_pt1 | contig 42705 bp, 45 predicted proteins | sample 590931 | NCBI WGS metagenome assembly CXWL01 (sample SAMEA3498368, study PRJEB10139) | groundwater metagenome | biome: water well; material: biofilm material | place: Germany | collected 2015-04-27 | reverse complement strand
TTTTCCTCTCAAGGTGAATTTGAGCCCTATCAAGGTGTACGTTTTTATTAGACCACTACAGTTGTCCATCCAACACAAAAACTTTTTCTATATCCTTTTTGCTCTTATCGGCATCATAAAAATCGCTGAGGTCCGTATCCCATAAAACTTGAGGCATAAATTTGCGTGCCTTGATTTCGTCCTTTGTGCGCCAGAACAGCAGAGTTTGAATAGGATAATTTCGCATCAGGCTGTCGAACAGCTTGAGCATTTGCTCTTCTTCCCATACGAAGGGGCGTTGGATGTGCGGCAGGAAAAGCTGACCGTTATTGATGTCCTCAACTAGACGGAATAAAGTTTTAGGTTTGTAACTCACATTGCCTCCAAGTCATAACAAATGAATTTGCCAAAATATACGGTTCGAATCGCAATCATTTTTCTCCAAACAACTCATCCAGCGGATTTTTTCCTACAGGCGCACTCGCTGAAACTTTCTTCGCTGTGAACTCTTCTTCGATGTTGTCTCGATAGAAGCTCCACGCCGCACCGGAGCTGTTGAGTCTGTGCCAAAGGTCTTCGCCCACGCCGCTGTATTGCAGTGTATCGCCCGTGTCGAGTTTGACTTGCAGGATGCGCGCTCTCGCGTCGTAGCCGATGGCGCGTAGTTTGCCGGAGTTGATGGTTTTCATTTCCATAGTCTGATGTGATCCTGCTTACGGATTGAATACTCGACCGAGACGTTGTTGGTCCCAAGTGTTGCTGTCGATGCGATACTGCGTCGTACCTTCTATGTCGCGCAGGGTGACGATGATCTCGTTCGCATCGATATCCAAGGTTCCCCAGTTGCGCACGTCGTCGAGTTTAAGGGGTAAGCCCCAATCATTGATGGACAGGCCAGAAGAGACGATCTCGTAGCACGGCGGTTTGTTGTGAGGGGCGGGGCTGTTGAATTTGTTGTCGTGTATGTCGCCGCCTAGGTAGATGACTTTCTTGCCCGCAACGAGCTGTGTGAATCTGTCGAACTCTAGGTCGTACTTCGACCAGTTCTCTCCGCCTTCTGTCAGGGTGAGTCCGCCACAGATGATGGTGTAGGGCAGGTCGTGTTCGAGCTTGGCTTTTAAGAATTCCATTTGTTTGTGCCCCATCAATGCGGCGTTCGCTGCTTTGGGTGATGTCGCGTGATAGCGATTGTCCAAGATGATGACGCGGGCAAAGGGGGTGTCCACATGGCAATACACTTCGGGGTGATTGGTGGAGCATTTCATGTATTCGTGGAACAGGTCGCGGGAGATGGCTTTCTTCTCCGCTACATTGCAAAACCTCGCCCACAGGGAGCTATCACTCGCGCCGTAGGCGTTGTTCCACAGGAAGTCGTGATCGTCCCAAGTTCCAAAGAACCCATTCTTAGCGCGCATCTTTTCTACGAGGCTTTTGAATTCCGGCACGGCCCACTGTTCTTCATATTTCTTGCGCATCTGTTCTTCGAAATAAGCGACCGTGTAGAAGCGCGGAATATTTCCAAACTCATATTTGAAAGGCCGGATGCTGGGCAATATGCCGTAATCCATGTAGATGTTGTCGCCAAGTAAGAACAGATAATCCGGGTCTGCCTTTGCGATCTCATCCCATTCAGGTTGCGGAGTGTATTTGTTGTAACGCACACACGAGGTGAACACGATCTTAGTCTTCGCCATGTTGTTGCCCTATGAGAAATAGGACGACAGAATTTGATGTCGTTGCGCTAGATGGTCGAGCGACACGGCAAAAGCTTGCCGCGCTGAAAGCGAAAGCGGTAAAGCGTTCATAGATTCCCCTCGATGAACTGGTTGTGCTGCAGGTATTGCGTCCCGTTTTCAAGGTTCCTTTCCTGCGCCAGCTCCTAATCTGGGGATTCCGCCGTCCGCCTCTTACCGTGCGTTCGGTGAGATGTGACTGTGGCGGATATGCAAGTGGCTGAACTTTAGGTGAGCATCCTGCGACTGTCAATGATGCGAACAGGGTTTTGCAGAAAGGATTGGTTGGTACACTTCACGTGCGGTTTTGAGGATATTTATTCGGGGAGGTGCGTGTATGAAAAAAGAATTTTGGTTGGAGCGTTGGGAGCGGGCGGAGATCGGTTTTCACCAAGATGAGGTGAATCCTTATTTGTGCCGTTTCTGGCAGGAGCTGGATGTGGCGCGCGGTGGTGAGGTGTTCGTGCCTTTGTGCGGTAAGAGTCTGGATATGGTGTGGTTGCGCCAGCAGGGAAGTCTTGTGCTGGGGGTGGAGCTGAGCGCTATCGCGGTGCAGGATTTCTTCAAAGAGAATGGTCACTTGCCCACCCATACGAACACGGGCAAGTTTGCGTGTTGTGAGGCGGAGGGCATCCGCATCTTGTGTGGAGATTTTTTCGACCTGAGCAGAGAGGACATGGCGAAAGTGAATGCGGTCTATGACCGTGCATCGTTGGTGGCCTTGCCGCCGGAGATGCGTGAACGCTATGCTCGCCATCTGGCGCAGGTGTTGCCGTCCGGTACGCGTATCTTGCTGGTGACTTTCGATTATCCGCAGGCTGAGATGCAAGGGCCGCCGTTCGCGGTGTCGGTGAACGAGGTGGCGGCGCTCTACGGCCAGTACGCCGGGATACGTTTGCTGGCACAGGAGGATGTGCTGGAGCAGAACCCGCGCTTCAAACAGCGCGGAGTGACGAGGATGCAGGAGAATGTTTTTTTGCTGTTATTGCGGTAGTCAAGTCGCCGATGGCAGGGTTCGTCAGAAGTTGTAGATACCAATGTAATGTGTCGTTTCCTGTTGTTCATTCTTGATGGCGGTGATGGTCAGCCAGAATGGATGGAGGATGCGCCCTTCTTTGGTTTTGCTACGGATCTCGCCACTCCAACAACCATTCCGCAATAACTGTTTCCAGAGTTTTTCATAAAATTGCTGGTCGTGTAGTCCGGATTTAAAGATGCGGGGATTCTGTCCCACGATCTCTTCCATGCGATAGCCCAATCTGTCCAAGAATAATTTGTTGGCCCGGATGATGTTGGCATTGGCATCCGTGATGATCGTCGGATCCTTGATCTCGAAGGCGACGGCGGCAATGCGCAAATCGACCTCGATCAGCTTGCGCTCTTCGATGTTGCGGATCAGGGGACGAAAAATGAGGTAGTAGAAAACGGGAAACAGCAGCAGGGAAAGCAGTGCGGCGTCCAGCAAAGCACCTGCCGTTCTCGACATGGGCGGCAGCCAATGCAGCACACCCATCAACAAAGCTTCGATAAAGAACACCGAACCGATCAGCACGATCAGCAATCTTCTCACCGACTGGTGATTGTCCTTTTTGGGAATCAAATTTAACGTTGAGGGATGTGTTGGCATGATTGGCTCCTTGTTGATCCCGGTTAAAATCTGCCCGGCAAATATTTTTCAGACCTTTGAATCTGATGAAGAACAGGATGTGCAAGTGTGGTGAACTTTAGTTGAGCCCATAGCGTGCTGTCAATGCGGTTCCGACTTATGTCGGTGGAGTTGCCGTTGCATCCGGCGATAATCCTTCAAGGCATTAGTTTGACCATCACGATGGACGACACGAAAAAATGATAGCCTGTCGAACTTTCAATAAAGGGAAGTGCAATCATGACTGAAAACTCAAATTCCGCAGTGGAATTTCGCCGGCGAAAGCGAACATTTGCCGTGCGCGGAATATTGCCTGTTCTACTTCTCATTCTGGCGGGTTGCGTGATGATGTCGTGGGCATTACCCAATGACAACAGCGCATTCATGCTACTGGCGAATGCGCTGATTTTCGTCGGCGGGATGTGGTACGTAATCTCGGCAAAACGTTATTACCGCTGCCCCGTGTGTGAAAAGGTAGTGGTTAACACCAAAGAAGACGGCACTCCCAGCGAGATCAGTTTCGGCATCGACTACAGTCCCAGCGTGTGCCCGTATTGCGCGGCTGTTTTGAAGTAATTTGGCCGACGCGTTTTTCCACGGATATTTTGTGAAGCGGATCGCTACCAGAATCCACCCTGTTTTTTGGCTTCACCGGCTTTAACCATCTCTTCCAGTTTTGCCTTGGCGCCCGCGTGTTTTTGTGCGACCGCTTTTCTGAACCACTCCTCGGCTTTTTTCAGATCTTTGGCCACGCCCACACCCTTGCGGTAATAGCCCGCCACGATGTATTGCGCAGCAGCGTCGTCTTTCGACGCGCCTTTCAGATACCACTCGAAGGCCGTGGCGAAGTCGGGTTGGAAGGCGGCACCGTCGCTGTAAACGTCGCCGAGCGCGATGTACGCTTTGGCATAGTCACCTGCCGCCGCCTGGGTGTACCAACCGATCGCGGTTCGATCATTTTGTTTCACACCGTTGCCTTTTGAATACGCCACTCCAAGGTTGTACATCGCCCATGCCTCGCCTTTTCCCGCCAGATGCCGGAACAGTGCCAGCTTTTGTGGGCACGTTGTTTTGAGGAATATTTCCAGGACTTCGGTGTAACGTTCGTCGATGTTTTCGCCGGTATTCCGGTATTTATTGCGCCAATCGCCGACCCGGTATTTATCCAACAACAGCACGGCCGAATTCAGCGCAGTACACATGTTTTGGTTGTCGCTTGTTGACTCCGCCCGGTTTGCTTCGGCCAGATAATCAACGGTTTTTTCCAGCGCCGTTTTGGCACAGTCGGATTCGTTCAGATAATAGATTTGCACATCCACCGTGGTGGGTGCGGAAGGGTCGCAAGTGGAAGCGTTTGCCGGGAAAATGCTTAGCGCCAGCAACGCGGAGAGCGTAATTTTGCAGAGGATTTGATTCATGGTGCCGCTCCTGTTCGTGATGTTCACAACGTTTGGCGAACTCTAGGGGAACGCGGCGCGCGATGTCAATGTGCAACAAGCACAAGCTGAAACATAAGCGTGCTTTCGCTCTGTATAATGCGCGATGTTTTGAGCTGCCAAGCTGTAGTTTTAATGTTCGCGTATAGATGAAATATTTTTTGGATTGATCGATGTCTACCACACTCCCCGTGCTTTCCCTGCTTGAAACCCGTGTTCTAGGCGTGCTTGCCGAGAAACAACGTACGGTGCCGGATACGTATCCGTTGACTCTGAATTCGCTGGTTTCGGGATGTAACCAGAAGAGCAGTCGCGACCCGGTTATCGAGGCTTCAGTGTCGGAAGTGCAGGCGGCGCTGGATAGTCTGCGGGTCTTGTCGCTGATTTTGGAAACCAGCGGCGGCAGGGCGTCGCGCTATGCGCACAACATCGAGCGCGTGTTGCACATCCCCACCCAGTCCACCGCGTTGCTGACCATGCTGATGTTGCGCGGCCCGCAGACGGCGGGCGAGCTACGCATCAATTGCGAGCGATTGCATAAATTCGCCGACATTTCCTCGGTCGAAAGTTTTCTGGTCGAATTGGCCGAGCGTGTTGCGGGTGGGTTGGTGGTGGAGTTGCCGCGCCAACCCGGTTCGCGCGAGAACCGCTGGACACATCTGCTTTCCGGTACACCGCTGATCGAACAGAATGTGCCCGCGAGTGTCGCGTTCGCTGCGCCCTCCGGCGATGTGACGGTGGGCGAGATTGCCGCGTTAAAAGCCAATGTGGCCAAGCTGGAAAACGAAGTGAAAGAACTCAGGGCGCTGGTGAACAAACTGTGCGCTGAACTCGGGGTTTAAATCTCTTTGGGTCAATTCCCAGCCCCTTGGTTGTAGTGTTTTGTGTAGGTCGGGATTTATCCCGACGGGGTAGGTGAATCGAAGAAAAAAATGTCGGGATAAATCCCGACCTACAAAAATCCAACTGCCCAAAACCCCGCTGCTTGCGATGGGGTGCTTTATTCGGCAGAAGTCGTAGTCGTAAGTGATGCCGCGACGAGAAGCAAAATCGTCGTTGCCTTGTTTGTAACCCAACAATTATTTATCGGAGCCATCTTGTTCAAGATTATCGGTGTCATCGCGGGTTATTTCCTCTTGGGATTCTGGGGCGTTTTGCTGGGACTGTTCCTCGGTTCGGTCATCGACCGTGTTCGATCCTACGGGCCGGGCGGATTCAACCCGATGCAGAACGCGCTGCGTCAGACCGTATTCCTCGAAACGATCTTTATCGCCATGGGCAAATTGGCCAAGGCCGACGGCGTTGTGTCGCAAGTCGAGATCGACCATGTCGAAGTCTTCATGCAAAAACTGGGGATGACGGCGGAACATCGCCAATTGGCCATAAGCTGGTTCAAGAAAGGTGCAGCCCAGGATTTTGATATCGAGCCGACCCTGAAACGCTTCAATGCCATCTGCGGCCATACCAAGAACCTGAAAGAAGTGATGCTGGTGTATCTCATCGTGATGGCGCTGGCCGACGGGCACTTCCATCCCGCAGAAGAAGCGCTGCTGACCGAGATTGCCGGACATCTGGGTTATGGTCCGAACGCCTTCAAACATTTGCTGGACATGGTGCTGAACCAGTCGCATTTTGCCGGCCAGCAAATCAATTCCGCCGCCGCGCTGGAAGATGCGTACAAGGCGTTGGGCGTGACCAAGGAAAACACCGATGCGGAAATAAAACGTGCCTACCGCAAATTGATGAGCCAATACCATCCGGATAAATTGATGGGGCAGGGCGTGCCGGAAGACATGATCAAGATGGCGACCGAGCAGGCCAAAGAAATCCAAGTCGCCTATGACCTCATCAAGAAAAATCGCAATCTTTGATGTGACAGGGGAGCGGTTTTCCGCCGTCGCCGGTTTGACGAATAAAACAGCAGATTCCTGAAGCCGAAAATAAGAACGCTCAATCGGCGGGTGGATCACGCGGCATGTCGCGATAGAATTTATGCGTGTTTTTTCCGCTATGTTTTGCGTGGTACATCGCTTCGTCCGCCTGTTTCACCAGATTCTCCGGATCCCGTGCATCATCGGGAAAAAGCGAGATGCCGATGCTGCCGCCAATTTTGCGGGTTTCCCCCGCAAGCTCGAACGGAACCGAAAGGGTGGCGATGATTTTTTCGGCAACCAGCGCGGCATTCTCGTAAGTCTCGATGTTGTTGAGGATGAAAGTGAATTCATCCCCGCCTACCCTGGCCACCGTATCCGAGGCTCTGATCGTGGCTTTCAGTCTTTTTGAAACTTCCTGCAACAACATGTCCCCCGCGTCGTGACCCAGTGTGTCATTGACCTGTTTGAAGCCGTCGAGATCAAGGAACAAAACCGCCAACTTGTGATTATTGCGCTGCGACAAATGCACGTCATGATCCAGGTTGCCCAGAAACATGGCACGGTTGGGCAGGTCAGTGAGGAAGTCGAAATGCGCCAAATGCGCGATCTTTTTTTCTGCCAGCTTGCGTTCGGTGATATCGCGCACGATGCTGACAAAATATTGCTGGCCACCCAGCATGACTTCCGAAATCGAGAATTCCATGGGGAAGCGATCGCCGTTTTTGCGCAGAGCCGTCACCTCGCCACCGCGTACATTAAGAACCTGCCCCCCGCTGGGGTGGAAATACTGATTGCTGCCGGCATCCTGCCCACCTTGCTCGGGCGCCGGGATCAGGATCGCCACGTTTTTGCCCAAGGCATACTGGTGCGTATATCCAAAGATCTGCTCGGCCGCCGGATTGAATCCTAGGATCATGCCGGAATCGTTGATGGTCAAAATACCATCCATCGCATTATTGATAATGGCCTGCAACTGATTCTGGCTTTTCTCAAGTTCACTTTTGAGTTGCTTCAGATTCGTCACCATCTGCCAAAATAATTTCACCTCGTTGCCGCTGGCAACACGCTTGTCACCAAATATCCGGTTTGCCTCATCGGTGATCGATTCGTCGTGCGACAAGTTGTACACGATGCAATCGGGGTAGTCTTTTCCGACTTGAAGCGCCTCGATTGAGTTGGTGTAAGTCGGTATGCCGTGATTCCTGGCAAGTTGGATTCCCGCCGCGTCGGGATTGGTGTCCGCGATGGCGATCACCTGCACTAGGCCATCCTGCAGGAACATCTCCAGTAGCGCGGTACCCCCGCGCCCGGCACCGAGGATCAGCACGGGATATCCCTGAATTCTTTTCGTTGGCATATTTATTCCTTCCCGACGTTGATGTTACGTTACAGCTGAAACCCCAAGCATAATTTCTCGTACAAAGACAGAGGCGGAGTGCGATGTGTGATCAAACCAACAACGTCTTTCCGCTGCGCAGCAGCAGGGCGAACTGCTCCGGCGGCAGCGCGTGGCTGAAATAATAACCCTGCAGTTCGTCACATTGCTTGTCGCGCAGATAATTGAGTTGTTCGAGGGTTTCCACGCCTTCGCCGATCACCCGCAAATCCATGCGTTTCGCCAGGCTGATGATGGCATCGACGATCATCGCGTCTTCCGGTTTGTCGGTCACACCTTGGACAAAAGACTGATCGATTTTCAGGCTGTCGATGGGAAAGCGTCTGAGATAGGCGAAGTTGGAATAGCCGGTGCCGAAATCGTCGAGTGAAAGTTTTACGCCGATCTGCTTTAAGCGTTGCATCGTGTTGATGGCACTTTCCGGATCATGCACCAGCATGCTTTCGGTCAGTTCCAGTTCGAGGCGCTGCGGATCGACATTGAATCTATTGAGCGCGGTTGCGACCAGTTTGTCCAGATGGCCGCTGCGGAACTGGCGCGCCGAAACGTTCACCGCGATACAGACCCCGGGCAATCCCTGTGCCGTCCAATCGCGAATCTGTTCGCAGGCCTTTTCGATTACCCAATTGCCGATCGTCAATATCACCCCGGATCGTTCCGCTAGCGGAATGAATTGGTCAGGTGGCACCCAGTGCCCATCCGGTTTTTGCCAGCGTGCCAGCGCTTCCGCGCCGTAGATCTTGCCGTCGCGGATATCCACTTTGGCTTGATAGTGCAGGCTTAATTCGTTGTGCAGGACAGCGCGGCGCAAGTCGTTTTCCATCTCCAATTTGTCGCGTGCGCCCGCATTCAATTCCGGTGTGTAAAAGGAGAATTGGTTGCGGCCATTATCCTTGGCCAGATACATCGCGGCATCGGCGTTCTTGGTCAATTCGGACACACTCGCGCCGTTGTCCGGGAACAGGCTGATGCCGATACTGCCGCCGATGAACACCTCGATACCATTGGAAAGTTGGAAGGGTTCGCTCAGCGCATTGATCAAGTCGCGCGCAATGATGGCGGCATCCTGTTTTTCTTTCAAAGGCGAGGCGATGAGGATGAATTCGTCGCCGCCCAATCTTCCCAGCGTGTCGCCCTCGCGCAAACGTTCGCGCAGTTTATTTGCGACAGCACACAACAATTCATCACCGACCAGATGGCCGAAGCTGTCGTTCACTTGTTTGAAACGGTCAAGGTCGATGAACAAGACACTCAGCCGCAGATTGTGCCGGTGGGCCTGCTCCAGTTCCTGCTCAAGCCGTGATTCCGCCAGTGCCCGGTTGGGCAGTTGGGTCAACGGGTCGTGGTGCGCCATGAACTCAAGCTGTGCCTGATTTTCTTTGAGCTGGGTGATGTCGACGAAGAGGCCGATGTAACGGAGCGGCTGCCGCTGGTCGTTGTAGATGGTGCTGATGGTGAGCAGTTGCGGATAAATCTCGCCGCTCTTGCGACGGTTCCACATTTCACCCTGCCAGTAGCCGTTCTTTATCAACGTAATCCACATGGCTTCGTAAAAAGCCTTGGTCTGACGGCCAGAACTGAGCATGCGCGGGTTCTGGCCGAGTGCTTCCTGCGCGCTGTAGCCGGTAATGGTGGAAAAAGCGGCATTGACCGCGATCAAATTGGCAGACGCGTCAGCGATCATCACACCTTCATGGGTGCTTTGCATCACCGCCGCCGCTTCGCGCAAATGCTCTTCAGCTTCTTTTGGGATGGTGATATCCCGGGCAACTGCAATGACGACCGCTTGACCGAAATATTCCCCCTTCACCAGGTTGACACTTTTGGGGAAGACGGTGCCGTCCTTGCGTTTACCCCAAAACTCGAAATGTTGGGGTAAACCGGCAAAGGCTTGTTTGACGGATGTCATCGTGGCGGCAAGGTCGTTCTTCCCGGGGGCACCGACGTGCGTCGGGGTCAAGCCGATCAATTCTTCCCGCGTGTAACCATACATGACTTCCGCGCCGCGATTGACGTCGATGAACTCCCCCTTTTCATTCAATACATATACGGCCTCGCTGATGCTGTTGATGATGCCTCGGTAAGTGGTTTCGGATTGGGCTAGTCTGACTTCGTTCGCTTTGCGTTCGCTGATGTCCTGTTTGACGGCGATGAAATGGGTGATGACTTTGTCTTCCGCATACACCGGTGTGATGGTCATCTCTTCGGTGTACAGTGAGCCATCTTTGCGTTTGTTTACCACTTCACCGTTCCAGGGGAGACCGCTGAGGATGGTGTTCCACAACGCTTCGTAGAACTCGCGCGGCTGGATGCCCGAGCTCACCAGATCTTTGGGGCGTTTGCCGATGGCCTCGTCGAGCGCATACCCGGTCATTTTCGAGAACGCCGGATTGGTCCATTGGATGACGGCGTCTTTGTCGGTGATGACAATGGCGTTGGCAGTGGAATTGAGCGCGGTATTTTGCAGGCGCAAGCGTGCTTCAGTTTGTTTGCGTTCGGTCAAATCGCGGGCGACGGCAACGATGAATTTTTCGTTGTCTCTTTGGACAAGTCGCGCATTGACCTCCACCGGGTAGAGGCTACCGTCGCGGCGGCGGTGTTGGGTTTCGATGGTGCGCTCACCGTCACGTCGAAAGATTTCACGCTCAAACTGCCAAGAGTTCCCTGCAGTGATGGTGGTGGCGATATCAAAAATGGTCAGCAGCAACAACTCTTCGCGCGTGTAACCTAGGCTACGGCACGTCTGGTCGTTGCAATCGACGATCTTGCCGTCCGCTTCCTGCGACACAATGACTGCATCGTTCACCTGCTCAATCAGGCTGTGATACAGCATTTTTTGGCGGTTCGTTTCAAGTTGCTGTTGTGCGTTCTTCAAGTCGTTGCGTTGCCGTTCCAAAGTCTCGTGCAGGAATTCCAGGTAACGTCCCTGCATTGACTTGACGATGTCGTGGCGGGTGACGATCCCGGCCAGGATTTCACCTTCGATCACCACCAGGCGGCGGATGTGGCTTGCTTCCATTTGTTGCATCGCCTGTTGCAGCGGCAAGTTGGTATCGACGCTCAATACCGGCGATTTCATCACGCGGGTGATGTGTACTTGCGTGGGGTCTGACACGGTCCGCGCCAACACGACGGTATCGCGCTCGGTGAGGATGCCGAGAGGCCGCTGCTCCCGGGTGACGATGACGCAACTGATTTTGTGTTTGTTCATCAGGTCGACGGCATCGGCCAGCGTGGCGTCTTCATGCAGCGTGACCAGTTCTTGCGTCATGGCGGAACCCACTGTTTTTAATTCGACCAGGTATTCCATACCCATGTGATGCAGGAAATCGGCTTCACTCACGACGCCGAGCAGTTTTCCCTGTTCATCGGTCACGACGAGATGGCGAAAGCCTTTCTCAGAAAGGAGGCGGTACGCATCACGAAAATCGAGGTCGGCGGGGGCGGTGAGCGGCGGCACGCTCATCACATCGGCCATACGCAATTGCAGGATGACCCTGCGTTCCGCCATCAGGCGAATGGCATCCTGTTCGGTGAAAATTCCCAGCGGCAGGCGGGTGCCGTCTGTGGCGATCACACAGCTGATGCGCAGCGATTCCATACTGGCAAGAACGTCGGCCAGCGGGGCGTCCGGCGACACGGTGAAAACCGAAGGGGAGAGAATGGCGTGTAGGGAAAGTTTTTGCATTTCAGCTCTGTGCCCGGCTGTTATGTGGCGCATTGTAACCAAGGGTTGGACATGCGTCTTGACAAAAATCAAAGTGCGAAACTCCGGGCGAAAAAAAGGACACCACGCGGGTGTCCTTTTTGGGGGGATGGGGCGGAGCGATTATTCGACCTTGGCTTTTTCGCGCAATTCGGCGATGGCTTTTTGCAAGGCTTCCTGTTGTTTGCGCTTCTCGATGTTCGGCTTCATTTCTTCAAAGGTTGGAACTTTCAATTCGCGTGTGTCTTCCACCTTGATGACGTGCCAGCCGTATTGGGTTTGCACCGGGTCGCTGGTCTGGCCTTTGGCCATTTTGACCACGGCGTCGCCAAACTGTTGTACATAGTTGGAAGGAACAGACCATCCCAGATCGCCACCGTTGTCTTTGGAGCCTGGGTCATTGGTCTTTTCTTTGGCGACTTTGGCGAACTTCTCTTTCTTCAGACGTTTGATAACGGCTTTGGCTTCCTCTTCAGTAGCGACCAAGATATGCGACAACTTGTATTCCTTGTTGCCCACGCGGGTCTTCAGTGTTTCGTATTCCTGTTTCAGAATGTCATCGGCGACCGGATGCGATTTTGCGTAATCCTGCACGTAGGCGCCAGCCAGTACCGACTGTCTTGCCAATTCGAGTTGCTGGATGATGTCGGCATTTTTGTCCAAGCCGTTCTTGGTGGCGGTCTGCGAGATGACTTCCAGATTGATGAGGTCTTCGCGCACGGCTTTGCGCAGATCGGGAGTATCCGGCTGGTTTCCTTGTGTAGTCGCGACCTTGATGCGAAGTTCCACACGGGATTCAGGGATAGACACGCCATTCACCAGCGCGGCAGATTTCTCGGCGGCTGGCTTGTCGGACGCTGGAGCCGGTTTATCTTCTGCGGCTTGTACCGATGTATTCAAGGCAAACAGAGCGGATAAAAGAGCGATTTTGGAAAATTTCAGCATGTTTCTTTCCTTAAGTTACGTTGATTTGGGGTGGGTGCAAATTTCAGGACGCGCAATATAACATGCCTTTTGCTCAGGCTGGAAAGGTCTTCCTGAACGGCCGCACCGTGACGTGTGCATAAACGCCCGCCTCGATGTAAGGGTCAGCGGAGGCCCAAACCTGAGCGTCTTCCAGCGAGTCGAATTCGGCCACGATCAGGCTTCCAGTAAATCCGGCTGCACCCGGATCGATGGCATCGACGGCGGGGAAGGGGCCTGCCAGCAACAAGCGGCCCTCGTTCTGCAAAAGCTGGAGTCGTGCCACATGCGCCGGGCGCGCGGCGAGGCGTTTTTGCAGGCTGTCGGGTACATCGTTGCCGAAGAGGGCGTAGAGCATGTCAATGTTCCTTTTTGTCTTCTTCCACGTATTTGGACAGCAATGCGGCCTGCGCCAAGATGAATACCAGCATGATGCCGGTGGCACCAAACAGTTTGAAATTCACCCAAGCATCGGTGGAATAGTTGAACGCCACATACAAATTGATCACCCCGAGCGCGGCGAAAAAGGCGCCCCAGGAAACGTTGAGATTGCCCCACACCGCATCGGGTAACGTCATTTTTTCCTGCAACAACGAACGCATCAGGTTCTTCTTGAACAGCACGGGCGAGAGCAACAACGTCACAGCAAACACCCAATACAGAATGGTGGGTTTCCACTTGATGAAGGTTTCATCATGCAGCAGCAGGGTCGCGCCGCCGAACACGGTGATGATGCCGAGGCTCACCCATAACATGGTGTCCACTTTGCCATGGCGATATTTCACCCAGGCGACTTGGACGAAGGTGGCCACGATGGCGGCTGCCGTGGCGGCGAACACGCCGAAAAATTTGAAAGTGACAAAAAACAGGATAACGGGGAACAGGTCGAACAGTAGTTTCATGGTGGTTACTTTTTAGGGGGTAGGGTGTCGATGAATTTAAGGCAGAGATTGCACCATTGCTCAAGTGATTCAATCTTGATGATGCCGCCACTTGCGACGAAGACATAACCTTTCATCGGTTTGCCGGTGAAGTCCATCTCGCGTACATGCGCTTGCTGCAAGGCATTCGGGTAATTGTCGGGCCCGACACGTGCCATCAATTCGTCGCCAACAACGCCGACGAACATGTGGCCGCGACAGGTGAAACACAGTCCGCCGAACATTTTTAGCTCGCGGATGTCGAGATTGCCTGCGAAAAGTGTGCGCAGTCTTGCCGCAAGTTTTTCATCGAAAGACATCTTATTTGCGGTCCAATGCGAGTGAGGCGGAGTTGATGCAGAAGCGCATGCCGGTGGGTTCGGGGCCGTCTTCGAACACGTGGCCCAGGTGGGCGTCGCAGGCGGCACAGCAGACTTCGATGCGATCCATGCCGAGCGGGTCTTCGTCACGGTATTCGAGCGCACTTTCTACTACCGGTTGCCAGAAACTCGGCCAGCCGGTGCCGGATTCGTATTTGGTATCCGCATCGAACAGCGGGTTGCCGCAGCAGATGCAGCGGTAGATGCCGGCATCGTGGCAATCCCAATATTCACCGGTGAAGGCAGGCTCGGTGCCGCATTCGCGGCACACCTCGTATTGCTCCGGCGTCAGTTGTTCGCGCCATTCGTCGTCGGATTTGTCAGTGGGAGCGCTCATAACACCTCGGCTGCATGATCCGCCAAGCGTGAACGTTCACCGCGTTGCAGGGTGACGTGACCGCTGTGTTCCCAGCCCTTGAAACGATCCACCACATAGGTCAGCCCCGAACTGCCTTCGGTGAGGTAGGGCGTGTCGATCTGCGCAATGTTGCCCATACACACCACTTTGGTGCCGGGACCGGCGCGGGTGATCAGCGTCTTCATCTGCTTCGGCGTCAGATTCTGCGCTTCGTCGATGATCAGGTATTTGTTGAGGAAGGTGCGGCCGCGCATGAAGTTGAGTGACTTGATTTTGATGCGGGAACGGATCAGGTCGCGTGTCGCGGCACGTCCCCATTCCCCGCCCTCGTCGGAGGTTTGGTTAAGCACGTCCAAGTTGTCATCCAGCGCCCCCATCCACGGCGACATTTTCTCTTCTTCGGTACCCGGTAAGAAGCCGATGTCCTCGCCCACCGGCACGGTGACGCGGGTCATGATGATCTCGGAATAGAGTTTGGATTCCAGCGTCTGCATCAGCCCGGCGGCCAGCGTGAGCAGGGTCTTGCCGGTGCCTGCCTGACCCAGCAGGGTGACGAAATCGATCTCCGGATTCATCAGCAGGTTGAGCACGAAATTCTGCTCGCGGTTGCGCGCGGTAATTCCCCAGATCGCATTTTTGCTGTGTGTGTAATCGGTGAGCGTGCGCAGCGTGGCCGCAGTGTCATCCTGCGCGGTGACCACGGCGTAGAACGGCTTTTCCGCATCGTCCTGGAACACGAATTCATTCACCAGCAGATCACGGCACAACGGGCCTTTGACATTGTAAAAAGTGTGAGCGCCAATGGTTCCGGACTTCATGTCCTTGCCGTGTTTCTCCCAAAAATCGGCATGCAGTTCAAGAACGCCGGTGTACAACAGGTCGGTATCTTCCAGCACCTTGTCGTTGAAATAGTCCTGTGCCGACAACCCCAGCGCACGCGACTTGATGCGCATGTTGATGTCTTTGCTGACCAGCGTGACCTGACGTTTGGGCTGCTGCTTGTGCAGATAAGCGACCACGCCGAGGATGGCGTTGTCGGCCTTGCCGTTGGCCAAATTGTCCGGCAACGGGTTGCTGATGAACTCGGTCTGCAGGAACAGGCGACCGGTCGCGTTTTTGTTGCCCAAGGCGGCCAGCGGCACGCCTTCGTCAATTTTGTTTTCGCTTTCGCTGACCAGGTTGTCGAGGAAACGGCTGGCCTGGCGCGCGTTGCGTGCAACTTCCGTCATGCCCTTTTTGTTGTTGTCCAGTTCTTCCAGTACGAACATCGGCAGATAAACATCGTGCTCTTCAAAGCGGAACAGACTGGTCGGATCGTGCATCAACACATTGGTGTCCAGCACGAACAATTTTGTCGATTTTTCCGATGAGGCGTTGCGAGCGTTCATTTCATTCCTTAGAGGGTTTGTACAAATGCGAGAACTTCCTGTGCGTGGCCGTCCGCCTTGAGCCCGCGCCATTCCTTGGTGATGCTACCGTGCAAGTCGAGCACGAAGGTACTGCGCTCGATACCGCGAACGTGTTTGCCATACATCATCTTTTGCTTCATTACACCGAACAGATTGCATACTGTTTCATCACCATCGGAGAGCAGTGCGAACGGTAAAGTGAATTTTGCTTTGAAGTTCTCGTGCGACTTGATGCTATCGCGCGAAAGACCAAAAACTTCGCAGCCTGCCTGCTGAAATTCGGCATACAAGTCGCGGAACTGTTGCACTTCGGTGGTGCAACCCGGGGTGTTGTCTTTGGGATAGAAGAAGAGCACCAGCGATCGGGTTTTGATGGGATACAGCGTGAAATCGACAGCGCCCGTGGCGGGTAAAGTGAAATCTGCGACAGCGTGTTTTGGCATTGAATGCTCCGGTGAATGGACGACATTGTTGTCAAAATCGGCGCTTAAGGCAAGCGCACACAACCATCTTTTTCTGTGCTACGTTGCTGCCCCTGACGAATGGGGACTGTGCGGGAATGGTTGACGAAGATTATATGCGTGAGGCGTTGCGATTGGCCGGTCAAGCGGCACTGGCCGGAGAAGTGCCGGTCGGCGCGGTGGTGGTGAAGGACGGGGTGATCGTCGGGCGCGGCTGCAATGCGCCAATTTCGCGCCACGATCCCACGGCACATGCCGAAATGATGGCGCTGCGCGATGCGGCGCAACATTTTGGTAACTATCGGCTGGTAGGCTGTGAACTGTTCGTCACGCTGGAACCGTGTGTCATGTGTGTCGGCGCGATGTTGCATGCGCGTGTTAGCCGGGTGGTGTTCGGGGCGAGCGATCCGAAGACCGGGGCGGCGGGCAGTGTGTTCAATTTGTTCGGAGATTTCCCCCTCCTCAACCCTCCCCCGGGGGGAGAGGGAGCGGTTATCAGATTGAACCATCATGCGCGTGTTCAGGGCGGGGTGCTGGCGGAAGAATGCGGCAAGGTATTGAGTGATTTTTTCGCGGCGCGGCGCGCGCAGCAAAAGTCGGCATGAAGATCAACATTTTCATTTCCTCGCAGTTTTTGGAACTGACGGACGACAACGGAAAATTGTTGCGTCGTTATTCCGTATCGACCGGCGCGAAGGGGGTGGGTGAAGAGAATGGTAGTTACTGTACCCCGCGCGGAAAACATGTCATCCGCGCCAAGATCGGTGCAGGCCAACCGCAGAATGCAGTGCTAGTTCAACGCCGCCCGACGGGGGAAATCTACACACCGCAATTGGGTGAACGTTATCCCGGGCGCGACTGGATCCTGACACGCATTTTGTGGCTTTCGGGTTGCGAGAGCGGCTTCAATCGTTCGGGAACTTGCGATACCATGCGCCGCTACATTTATATCCACGGCACACCGGACAATACAACACTCGGCAAGCCCGGTTCGCGCGGTTGTGTGCGCATGCGCAATGCCGATTTGATCGAATTGTTCGATCTTGTCGGGGTAGGTACTGAAGTCAAAATACATGTTTGATGAGGAATACAGATGAGCAATCCTTTCACGGTCAGTCTGGTGAGTTGGCATGACGGCGAACCGTTGTTGCGCGCCATACGCGAGACGGTGTTCATTCGCGAGCAGGGTGTGCCGGAAGTGCTGGAATGGGACGACACCGACGCTGTTTGCCGTCACGCTTTGGCGCTCAGTTTGAACGGTGACGCGGTCGGCTGCGGCCGTATTTTGACCAATGGGCACATCGGGCGTATTGCAGTGATGAAGGAATGGCGCGAGAAAAAAGTGGGGACGGCGATTGTTGAGGCGTTATTGGATGAAGCGCGCAGCCGGGGTTACAAACTTGTCGATGTGGATGCACAAACCCATGCCGTTCCTTTCTATCAGGGTTTTGGCTTCAAACTGAAAGGCAACGAATTCATGGATGCGGGACTGCCGCATATCAAGATGGAACTCAAGCTGCTGCCGCGCTGAGTCACTTGCCGTCCAGATACTCCGCATCGCTGAAATTTAGCACTGCCTGCGGCTGAAACACAGTGAACGCGGTGATCAACATGCCGGTGACAAAGGCTTCGGTGAGCATGATGACGGGGGCGAAGACCAGATAATGATGCTGGATCTCGTGCCAACTGTAGTGGCTCAAAAATACCAGTAACAGAGTGGCCGCAGCAATGTTCAGCGCGACCGCCAAGGCGGCGCAGAGAAAACCGTTCAACAGCACGAATAGAAACAGGTTCTTGGGCAAATACTTTTTGCTGAAGCGCAACAGCCATTCGCTGAACAGCACCGGAAGAACGATCATCAGCAAACCGTTCAAGCCCAGCGTGCTCCACTCCATACCCATGCGAAACCAGGTGGCGACCATCACCAAAGTGAGGACGAAGATCGCGATCTGCCAGCCGAACATCAGCATGAACAACGTCGAACCCAGAATGTGAAAATTGAAGCCGGGACGGATGCCGGCATTAAACTGCCAGAAGATGAATGCGCCTATCAGCAGGCCAACCAGCGCGTTGACCATGAGAGCGTTGTCCAGCAATTTGCGCCACGGGGCACGTCGCGCCGCAGTGAATACCAAGAACGCGAATCCGAAATTTGCCAGCCACCACACATCACTTTGGAAAAGCTGGACAGGAAGATTCACGGCAGTGGGTAGGGCAACGCTTGGAATTGCAAAGTTGTGCCTAGTAATGAGCCGAGGTGAACCGGAGAAGATGCGCGGCTGGCAGTCTGCACCACAACCAACAGATCGAAGCCCCCACTCGCGGCGGCCGCACTGTTCACCACCGTTCCGCAGGACTGACCATCCAGACCTTCACTGAACAGTTCATCCCCGGATTTGGGTGAGACATCACCTGCAATATGCGCGAGATACATGCGTTTTTTCGGTGTGCCCAGATAATGCATTCGTGCCACCACTTCCTGCCCCGGATAACATCCTTTTTTGAAATTGACACCGCCGATGACTTCGAAATTAAGCATCTGCGGGACGAATGTTTCCTGCGTTGCGGGCAACACGAAAGGTACGCCGGCGCGAATATCCAGCCCGTCCCAGCAGGCTGCACCAGCCGGTTTGGCGCTGTTGCACAGGGTCGCCCATAAGGTTGCAGCGCGCGCCGGTGTGGTGGTGATCTGGAAACGTTGCGTGTCTCGCCGCAATACCGTATCCATTTCGTGTTGCGAGACTTCCATCGCATTTTGCGGCAAATTTGGATAGACCTTTTGCAACGCGGCCTCGGCAATTGCGCCGGAAAGTCCGAAACACACGAATTCATGACTCACATCACTGATTTTTACCTTGGCGCGTAACACATACATGGAAAGTTTCTTGCGCACGTTTTCACACAGATCGCGCGGAAGTTGCAAGAAATAGTCCTCTGCGGTTTTCCACACCAGCATACTCGCCAGCATACGGCCCTTGGCATTGTTGAAACTGCTGAGTTGCGCGCGGCTGCCATTCACTTCGCGGACATCGTTGCTCAACAGGTTTTGCAGGAAAGTCTGCGCGTCTTCGCCCGAGACTTTAAGCAGGCCAAATTGCGCCAAATCGCACAGCACCGTCCCCTCCCGCACGGCGATGCGCTCGGCGGCGGCATCGCCGAAATCCGCCACGATGCCGTCTTGAAACTGCGCACCTTGTGTCGCCATAAAAATTTGCCAGTCTGGGTTCATTGCTAATGTCCGTTGGTGAAGGTCGTGCAATCTTACCGCGAAGACAAACCTTTCGGCTAAACTCTCGCGTCATGAAATTCCTGCTCACCGCCTTGTCGATATTGTTACTCACCGCCTGTGACGGTCGTCTGTGGAACGACCCCTATCCGGATGAGGATACGGGTAAATCCATCCTCTACACTGCGTTCACCGAACGTCCCAAACATCTTGACCCGGCGCAGGCTTACAGTGAAAACGAATACGAGTTCCTGGCGCACATTTATTCGCCGCCGCTGCAATACCATTACCTGAAACGCCCGTACCAACTGGTGCCACTGGCCGCCAGCGAAATGCCGACGGTGACCTATCTGGACAAAAACCATATACCGTTGCCCGGCAACGTGTCGGCTGAGCGTATCGCCTTCAGCGTGTACGAGATACATCTCAAACCGGGCATGCGCTACCAGCCGCATCCGGCTTTCGTGGCCGCATATCAGCAACTTGGCGCGGCGGACTTGGGCGACATTCACTCGCTTTATGACTTTGCACAGACCGCCACGCGTGTGGTGACAGCGGGTGATTACGCCTACCAGATCAAGCGCCTTGTGCACCCGCAATTGCACACGCCCATCGCCGGCGTGATGGGGGAATACATCGTGGGTCTGAAGGACTATGCGAGCACCTTGCAGGCCGCTTCCAAAGCGCAACCGGATATTTTCCTCGATCTGAACCAGACTCCATTATCAGGAGTGGAGGTGGTAAACGACACCACGTATCGCATCACCATTCACGGCAAATATCCGCAGTTCGCGTATTGGCTGGCGATGCCGTTCTTCTCACCGATGCCGCACGAAGTGGTGCGTTTTTATGCGCAGCCGGGCATGCGCGAACGCAATCTTTCCTTGGATTGGTGGCCGGCGGGCAGTGGGCCGTATTTCCTGTCGGAGAACGATCCGAACCGGCGCATGGTGATGACGCGCAATCCGTATTACGACAGTGAACGTTATCCCAGTGAAGGTCAGGCCGGAGATGAACAGGTCGGACTGCTGGCCGATGCAGGCAAGCCCTTGCCGTTAATCGAGCGCATCGTGTTCTCGCTGGAAAAAGAGACCATCCCGTATTGGAACAAATTCCTGCAAGGCTATTACGATGCGTCGGGCATCAGTTCGGACAGTTTCGATCAGGCGGTGCAGGTGAATGTCAGCGGCGAAACTGCCGTCAGTGATGAGATGAAAGCACAAGGTATTCGGCTGTCGACCTCGGTGTCGACTTCTACGATGTACACCGGATTCAACTGGCTGGATCCGGTTGTGGGTGGCGGTTGCGACACGTTACCGGCGAAGCCGGCCGATTGCGGGAGCTGCCGCCAATCTGTCCCAACTATGCAGAAGGATGACATGGTGTCCTGTCGGGACAGATCAGTGCGAGCACGCAAATTGCGCCAAGCCATCGCAATCGCGGTGGACTTCGAAGAGTTCATCTCCATCTTCGCCAACGGTCGCGGCATCGCGGCGCAGTCGCCGATTCCTCCCGGCATCTTCGGCTACCGTGAAGGCAAAGAGGGTATCAACCATTATGTTTATGACTGGGTGGATGGGGCACCCAGGCGCAAATCGATAAACGAAGCGAAACGTTTGCTGGCCGAAGCGGGTTATCCGGGTGGCCTTGATGCCAAGACCAAACAACCGCTGGTGATCCACCTCGACACCACCGCCAATGGGGTGGGCAACAAATCGCGGCTGGATTGGATTCGCAAACAGTTCGACAAGATCGGCGTGCAACTCGACGTGCGCAGCACCGATTACAACCGCTTTCAGGACAAGATCCGGCGCGGTGATACACAGATGTATTACTACGGCTGGAACGCCGATTATCCCGATCCCGAGAATTTCTTCTTCCTGTTGCACGGCCCGCAAGCCAAGGTGGGCAAGGGCGGCGAGAACGCATCGAACTACAGCAACCCGGAATATGATCGCCTGTTCGAGCAGATGAAAAATATGGAGAACAGTCCGGCGCGTCAGGCCATCATCGACCAGATGTTGGAAATATTGCGCCGCGATTCACCCTGGTTGTGGGGCTACCATCCGAAAAGTTATGTGCTGCAACACGGCTGGCTGAACAACATCAAGCCCAACATCATGGCCAACAACAAACTCAAATATTGGCGCGTGGAGAGTGACCGGCGTGAGCGGTTGCGCGGTGAATGGAACCAGCCCGTGCGCTGGCCGTTATGGCTGGCGGCTGCGCTATTGTTAATGTTCGCATTTTGGGTGTGGCGGATGTTGCAGAGGAGGGACGAGGCGAAGTGAGCTGGGTGTTTCTCACCGCAAGTCAGATGGCGTACCACACCGCAAAGTAATGGCAGGCCGTGCCACCCGGCACGAACAAATGCCAAACGAAGGTGAGTGGTTCAGCCTCGCGCAGGTTGCGGATTGGCCCAAACCTGTTGCAGCGCCTCGGCGAACACCTCGACCGGTTGGGCGCCGGAGATACCGGTCTTTCCGTCGAACACAAAAAATGGCACGCCGCTGATGCCGAACTCGGTCGCGCGCGCTTCGTCTGCCCGCACTTCACTCCCGAAGGCATCGCTTTGCAGCATGGACATTGCTTCGTTTTCGGCGATACCGAATTCGGGTGCGATTCGAGCCAGTGAAACACGGTCACCCACCGCGAGGGATTCGGAAAAATACGCTTGCATGAGGCGTTCGGTGGCTTGGTCAGCCAATTGTTTTGATGCAGCGAAATGCAGAAGACGGTGTGCATCGAAGGTGTTGCCGGGTCGCGCTACAGACAAGTGATAGTCCAATCCCACTTCTTTGGCGAGGGTCGTTACACGGACATTCATGGCGGTCGCCTGTTGCAAACTGACGCCGTATTTATGCGACAACATTTCTTCCAAGGGCTCCCGATATAAAGCGGGGGATTGCGGGTCAAGTTCGAAACTGCGCCAGACTACCCGCACGTTTTCTTTATGTTCAAACTTTGCCAGTGCTATTTCGAAGCGCCGCTTGCCGATGTAGCACCAGGGACAAATTACGTCCGACCAAATTTCGACTTGCATGATAATTTCCCCTGCTGACGTTAAATTTTCAGGATGATTCCGCGCTTACACGTGTGTGTTTATTCTACCCGTGGCGCTTGTCCGCCGCCCAATGTTTGCCCTTACAATACCGCCACTCATGATCGCCTATCTCATCCGCCGCATCTTATACGCCGTGCCCATTTTGATCGGGGTGAACCTGCTCACCTTCGCGCTGTTCTTTGTGGTGAATACGCCGGACGACATGGCGCGTATGCAGCTCGGTATCAAGCGCGTGACACCGGAAGCCATCGACAAATGGAAGCAGCAACGCGGTTACGACAAACCACTGATGATTAACGCTACCGCCAGCGGAGCAGGGAAATTCACCGACACCATCTTCTGGAATAAATCCGCCAGCATGTTTGTTTTTGATTTTGGTTATTCCGATGACGGGCGCAGTATCGGGCGCGAGATCGCCACGCGTATGGGGCCAAGCCTCGCTATAGCGCTACCGACTTTTCTTATTGGACTGGTTGTGTATGTCAGCTTTGCCTTGCTGATGACATTGTTTCGTGCCACCGCGCTGGATATGGCGGGCGTGGCCTTGTGTGTTTTGCTGATGTCCATCTCCGGCCTGTTCTACATTATTGGCGGCCAATTTCTGGCGAGCAAACTGTGGCACCTGGTTCCCATCTCGGGTTATGCGGGAGGCACGGACAGTTTCAAATTCGTGGTGCTGCCCATCGTGATCGGCGTGATCGGCGGAGTCGGTTCCAGCAGTCGCTGGTATCGCACCATCTTCCTCGAAGAGATCGGCAAAGACTATGTGCGCACCGCGCGTGCCAAGGGGTTGTCCGAGATGTCCGTGTTGTTCAAACATGTATTGAAAAACGCGATGATCCCGATTCTGACCGGCGTGGTGGTAGTCATCCCGCTGCTGTTCATGGGCAGCCTGCTCACCGAATCCTTCTTCGGCATTCCCGGTTTGGGCAGTTACACCATCGACGCCATCAACGCGCAGGATTTCAGCGTGGTGCGTGCGATGGTTTTCCTCGGCTCGGTGTTGTACATCGTCGGCCTGATCCTGACGGATGTGTCGTACACGATGGTTGATCCACGGGTGAGGCTGCAATGAGTTGCTTCCATAAAAAGTCACTGCATTCAACCCCACTTTGTCAAAGGGGGGCAGGGGGGATTTCAGCAAACGTTGAGCGAGTTCAAATCCCCCCCAGCCCCCCCACTTCGACAAGCTCAGGACATGCTTTTCTAAAGGGGGGAGTTGCGACGATTGCAAAGAGTGGAGTTGAGGCGATTGACAAGGGGGATGAAGCATGATGCCCGTCATCCTGTGGAGCGACGCGCTGGTGTTTCTGCTGATAGCGGCGAGTGGCTTGGGCGCGTGGTATGTCCGGCGGCACGAGCATCTGCTGTTGCCTTGGCGGCGCGTGGGTCAGAGCAGTTTGGCGATGGTGTCGCTGCTGGTTTTGTCGCTGTTTATTTTGGTGGGGCTGCTGGATACCCTGCATTTCAGGAGCGTGTTGCCGCAACAGAGCAACGGCGAAAAAGTCTATTCGCCGGAAGTGTTGAGTCTGTTCGACAAACTTGTAGAGCCCTTGCGCACTCACACCGAAAAGACCTATTCCGCCCCGTTTGCACTGACGCTGTTTGCCAAGGAGAGTTTGACGGATGCACAGGGCAATATCGTGCGCGACTATCCAAGATTGCAATATGGTGGGGCGCATTTGACTGATGTATTACAGCGCAATGCGGATGTGAGAAAGCGTGCGTTGAAAGGTGGATTGATGGGTTTGTTGGCCGGCCTTGTTCTCTGTTGCATGTGGCTGGCCTTGCTTCCTTCTCCCGCTGGCGGGAGAGGGATTGAGGGTGAGGGTCGTCAATCAAGGCAGGGTATTGCAGGAAGTGATACGCGCTCCAAGACCCTCACCCCGGCCCTCTCCCGCCTGCGGGAGAGGGTGTTGAACCTGAGTTCCATATTTATCACCATCCTTATCCTCGCCACACTCCTCGGCGCGCTGATCAATCTCGCCACCGTCTATCACGTGCTCGGCACCGACAAAGTGGGGCAAGACGTGTTGTACCTTTCGCTGAAAAGCATCCGCACCGGACTCATCATCGGCACCGTGACGACGCTGGTAACTTTGCCGCTGGCCTTGTTTCTGGGTGTGGCAGCAGGATATTTTCGCGGCTGGGTGGATGATGTCATCCAATACATCTACACCGTGCTCAGTTCCATTCCCAGTGTGCTGCTCATTGCGGCGGCAGTATTGATGATGCAGGTGACGATCGACACGCACCCGCAATGGTTCGATACCGCCGCGTCACGTGCTGATCTGCGCCTGGTGTTTCTGTGTCTGATTCTTGGCGTGACGAGTTGGACGGGGTTATGCCGCTTGTTACGCGGCGAGACACTAAAGCTACGCGAGATGGAATATATCCAGGCGGCGCAGTCGTTCGGTGTGTCCTCAATGCGCATCCTCACGCGCCACATCATGCCCAACGTCATGCACATCATCCTCATCGCACTGGTCATGGATTTTTCCGCGCTGGTACTGGCCGAGGCGGTGCTGTCTTATGTCGGCGTGGGGGTTGATCCCTCGATGATTAGCTTCGGCACCATGATCAACGGAGCGCGACTGGAGATGGGACGCGAACCGATGGTGTGGTGGGCACTGGCCTCGGCATTCAGTTTCATGTTGGTGCTGGTGTTGGCGGCGAATTTATTTGCCGATGCGGTGCGCGATGCGTTTGATCCGAGGTTGAATAGGACGGGTGTTTGAGTCGGGTAGTGCGGTGTTTTTTTGAGTGGCGTTAATGCAAGCCCAAGCTCCGTGCGACTCGGATTTTCACCCGCCGCTCTTGGCCGGAAGGTCAGGCATATCTGAACTCGATCTTGTGAACTTTGTTCAAGTCTACAGTCTGCTTGGCTTGCCATAAATCGTAATTGTCCTGCATCGTCAACCAGCTTTCGGGGGTGCGCCCCAATGCTTTTGAAAGGCGAAGAGCCATCTCGGGACTCACGCCACTGGTTTCGTTTAGAACGCGGTTAAGGGTCGAAGCGGCAACACCTAATTTGAGGGCGAGCTCCCTGCAACTGATTTCGTTCGGGGCAAGATACACCTCTTGAATAAATGCTCCGGGGTGCGGTGGATTGTGCATAGCCATTAGTGATAATCCTCGTAATCTAAAACAAATGCGTTGCCGTTCTCAAACTCGAACGTGACGCGCCAATTGCCATTTACCCATATCGACCAACGCCCACGCTCACTCCCCTTTAGCGGGTGTAGCCGAAAGCCGGGAATATCCATGTCCTCGATAGTTAGAGCGGTATCGAGCGCGGCCAACTGCATTTTGAGACGGCTCGCGTGAGCAGGTTGAATTCCAGCCAAGCTTCCAGACTCAAAGTATTTTCGCAGGCCTTTGTGGCGAAACGTTGTAATCATGCAGGGATGATAACGCGTTGCGTGGTGCGCAACAACAGCTGGTTGCGATGCCTAATGTTCAAATTGAAGGACTGAACGATTGACCAAACCACCTGACTGCAATGCCAAAAACCTTTCAGATGCCTGTATTTACTGGCTTGCAGAGCAGATTGCATAATCGATGGAGTCTGCCCCATTGATTTTGTCATCCGAAGAACACCTTGGCGATGATGCCAATAATGGCGATGACAACTGCAACTGCAATCTCGGCGAGATGTGTTCGCCACCATGGCTCGCTCTTCGTTTGAGGACTTGTGCTCCGATGCGAAAGAACAGAATAGATCGAGCACTCTGTGAAATGCTGAGCGGTGCATGATGACCACGACCAGAGTGGATGACTTGGAGGTGTGCCGTCTTTTGCGAGGCGCTGGTGAGCAAAGTCCGAATCAATTTCATCGCCGTACTTGGTAAGACCACTTGCGAAGTACCCGAATCGCTCAAATGTGACTTCTGGACAAAAATTGCAGTAGATGGATGGGTTGTCAGCAGCACCGGATAGGGATGTAGCCTGCTCGTGTGTACGTGGCCAAAGATCGCTTGATTTCCAATGCTTGAGAAGCCGTTCGTCTTCAGCCTCAGAAATCTTGGTGCTGCCCGCTTCACCAATGAGCGACAAGCTTTGGTAGTAGCGCGGGCATGCCTCGACAGTTGCGAACGGGCAGCGAAAAGCAACGCTTCTCTCTTGACTCAAATTTGCGTACCACTCACGTTTAGGAATGCTGGGCATAGCAGCAACTAATTTACTAACGACGCATCGCAAACTTCTCTATCAATGAGCAGCTTGAATTGATAGAGCATCTGCTCAGGCAGATTTGGATACTTTTTTGTCAGAGCTTCTGGGAAGCGCTTGCCGAAGACGATAACGTCGGTGAAATTCAACGGCATGAACATTAGGCAGTCAAGCTTGAATACCCAACCATTGTCCAATTTGAGTAACTTCTCCGAGTAGTTCCTTTCTATCCTTTCCTGCACGGCCCCTGCGTAAACGATTGTGTAACCGGTCATGCGCCTGAGCTCACGCTCGACACCTGCGTATGAAGTACCGCAAAAGCCAAGAAGCGCAAGAGTGACGATTACCAACGAGAATTTAATATTCATACGCACGATCCCCAATGCCCAACGTGGTTCGAATTGAGCGGCACGCCCGCCAGTCGGCTTCATTAATTTTCACTTTCGTATTCGGAGCAAATTGCATTCATTCCGAAGCGGCTTGCAATTTCCCAGCATTGCCACCGGAAGTCAATATGCCAAAAGATATAGACCTCGGTCTATATCTCACACATTCTTATTCCAATTTGTGATCCGGCAAAAGTGCGGCACTCAGCGCAGCACTCATATCTTGATCGAGAGTCTTTACGCCTTTGATCACGAATGTGCCGCCGTTGCGCCAGGAAGTTTGCACATTGGACAGCGATTCCGATGTCTGCGAATTCAAGACGCGTGCATCAATGACCACCTCAGTGCCGCCTTCGACGATGACAGGTAAACCAATCACGAGTCTCGGCCCCAACTCACGCACCACAATGAGCAGCACGCGCTCGGGTTTGGGAGTGGAAGTAGATACCAGTCGCAAATGTTCTTCATCCGAATTCAACGCTTGATTCGCGGGCAAACGATGGATGCCTGCGACAGTGATGCAACTTGTACGACTGAGGAAGTCCAGAATGCCGCGTAACGCGGCCGCTTCACGCAGTGCGGGTTCCTTCTGATTCTCCCGCCACTGTGTTCTCCAAAAAACTTCCGTAGTGACAGCGGGTGTGTTCGCGGAGCACAGCGGCTGCTTAATGGGCGAACCGCTTGTGACGACCTTGGTTGACGCACACCCCGCAAGTAAAGTCAGGGTCGTGAATAAAAGGATGAACATGAAACGGATGAAATTGAAACGGTGGCTATTGGACATTGCTTACCCGTAACTGGTGAATGATTGAACTTTGCCTATTTGAAGCATTAACGCCGAGATTTTTCGGGTTGCAATTCGACCGATTCATTCGCATTGCGGATAATTATTCCGCCCCTAATCGGTGACGGATTATCATTCCGGCATGCCGGTTTGGCAATCGAGTCATAACCCATACAATACGCACCACCATGCCCATTCTAACCATCCAGTCCCTGAAAACCACATTGCATTCCGGCATTCCGATTGTCGATGACATCTCATTTGACATCCGGGTCGGCGAAACTTTTGCGCTGCTCGGTGAATCCGGTTGCGGCAAATCCATGACGGCGCTTTCGCTGATGCGCTTGTTGCCGGACGGGGTGGTGCATGCGGGCGGGACGGCGCGAATGGATGATGTGGCATTGTTCGAAATTACCGAGCGTGAGATGCGCAAGGTGCGCGGCGGCAAAATGGCGATGATTTTTCAGGAGCCGGGCTTGAGTTTGAATCCGGTGATGACGGTGGGCGAGCAGATCGCGGAGGTGTTGGCGTTGCATGGTGTGTTCCCCCTTCCCAACCCTTCCCCCGATGGGAGAAGGGCTACACGTCCCTCTCCCATCGGGGGAGGGATTGAGGGAGGGCGCTGGATCACGCAGCGCTGTATCGAGTTGCTCGATCAAGTCGGCATCCCCGATGCGGCACGCCGTTTGGAGGAATATCCGTTCCAACTTTCTGGCGGCATGAAGCAACGCGTGATGATCGCGATGGCGTTGGCGGGCAGCCCAAAATTATTGATTGCCGATGAACCGACCACTGCGCTGGATGTGACGATACAGGCGCAGGTGCTGCAATTGCTGCGCGACACTCAATCCGGCACAGGCATGGCGATGTTGCTGATCACGCATGATCTGGGCGTGGTGGCAGAGAACGCGCATCGCGTCGGGGTAATGTACGCCGGGCAGATTGTCGAGCAGGCGTCACGCGAACAATTGTTTGCTTCCCCGTTGCATCCCTACACACAAAAATTGTTTGCGGCGCTTCCGGTCAATGTTGACTCGGGACAAACGTTGAGCGCCATTCCCGGCAGCGTACCACCGCTTGGCAGCATTCACACGGGTTGCCGTTTTGCGCCGCGTTGCGATCGTGCCTGGGACTTGTGCCACACGCAGACTCCGCAGTGGAATCGGGTGGGTGAGGGGCAGGGGGTGCGGTGCCATTTGTATGGTGAAACGGGAAGTGTGAATCGTGAAATGCCCCTCACCCCCAACCCCTCTCCCGCTTGCGGGAGAGGGGAGCATGTCAGCGCGGGAGCGGGAGTTTTATTGCAGGTCTCCGACTTGCAGGTTTATTTCCCCATCCGCAAGGGGATTTTGCAGCGTGTCGTCGGGCAGGTGAAGGCGGTGGATGGTGTGTCGCTGAGTATCCCGCAAGGCCGCACACTGGCGCTGGTGGGTGAGTCGGGTTGCGGCAAAACCACACTGGGCAAAGCCTTGCTGCAATTGATTCCGCCCACAGCGGGCAGTGTGGTGTTCAACGGCAAAAAGTTGGTCGGTTCGCACGGTTTCCGCGCAGGAATGCAAATGGTGTTTCAGGATCCGTATGCCTCGCTNNCGAGCGTGTGTTGTTGGGGCTTCAGCCCCGTACAACCACGGCCTACCCCTTGCGGGTGCAACCCCTCCCCCGGTGGGAGAGGGGCTTTCGCGGTTTCCATTTTCAACGAGTGAATCTCGACAGGAACATATCGATGGTCTGCTGGATAAGGTTGGGCTGGCGCGCGAAATCAAGTGGCGATATCCGCATGAATTCTCCGGCGGGCAACGCCAGCGTATTGCCATCGCGCGTGCGCTGGCGGTGTCACTGCAGTTGTTGATCTGCGACGAGCCGACCAGTGCGCTGGATGTGTCGGTGCAGGCGCAGATCTTGAACCTGCTGAAAGATTTGCAACAGCAATTGGGTCTGAGTTATTTGTTCATCACCCACAACCTGGCCGTCGTGGAATATCTCGCGCACGAGGTATGTGTGATGTATTTGGGGCGCGTTGTAGAACGCGGCACGACGCGGGAAGTGTTGCAATCGCCCAAGCATCCTTACACTCAGGCGCTGTTGTCCGCCGTGCCGCGCATCGACGGCAAGGGCAGGGAATTTATCAAGTTGGAAGGTGATCTGCCGTCACCGGCGAATCCGCCGGCAGGTTGTCATTTCGCTCCGCGTTGTGTACAGGCAAACGAGCGTTGTCGTTTCGTTTATCCGGAGGAGAGTATTTTGTCATCGGAACATACGGTTAGCTGCCATATATACACAAAATAGTTATTTGTTGACGCCGCAATGTCTTTGGATTAGAAAGGCAGCGTGATGTCCAAATAAGTTTTTGTTCAAGCGGACATTGTGGGTAAGTCTCTAATAAATGTTCTTAAGGAGAGGATCATGAGCACCAATTTGGCAAGCGTTGGGAATGAAGTCAGCAAAGAAAAACTGATGCAGGATTTGCGTGTAGTAGTAGGAGACGCGGAAGAGTTGTTGCGGGCAACGGCCGGACAGGCAGGCGAAAAGGTGTCTGCTGCGCGCGAACGTATCCAGGAGAATCTGGTTGCGGCAAAGGTACGGCTGATTGCCGCAGAAGAGGCGGTGGTCGCCAAGACTAAACAAGCGGCCAAGGCGACCGACCAATATGTACATGAGAATCCATGGAAGGCAGTCGGGATCGCCGCCGGAGTAGGTTTGGTCGTGGGTGTGTTGATTTCGCGCGGTCGATAAGTAATGCCGGAGGCAAGTTCAGGCCTGATAGGATCGGTTAAACGGTTGCTTTCCACCCTGATTTCCATCGCCTCAACACGGCTTGAACTGCTGGCAAACGAGTTACAAGAGGAGCGTCTGCGTTTAACGCAGATGCTCCTTTTTGTTTTGTTCGCGCTGTTTTGTTTTGGTATGGGAATACTTCTGCTTACGGTATTTATCGTGCTGCTGTTTTGGGAAGATCACCGGCTCGCCGTGACCGGTATTCTGGCTGTATTGTTTTTTACGCTGGGTACTTTTCTGGCGGTGTCGTTGCGCCGTAAGGCAGATGAAAAAACCAAATTGTTTTCCGCCAGTTTGGCGGAATTGGCAAATGACATGGAACAATTGGATGCCGGCAATGAATAAACAAATGGCCGAGGTGATGTTGCGTCGCGGCAAGTTGCTGGCGAGGATAGCCGCGCAACGGGAACAAGTTGCCGGGTACGGTGCCCGCTTGCAAACCCCTCTGGCATTTGCCGATCAGGTGTTGGCAGCCGTTCGCTTCTTGCGATCCCATCCTATCTTGGCCGGAGGTGTGGTCGCCCTGATTGTGATACGCAGACATGGTGTGCTGGGCTTGTTGAAACGAACCTGGCAGCTGTGGAAAGGATACCGTTACCTAACCGCACTTTCTACCAAGCTGTGGGCGGAACGTCAGATTCCTTGAACCCAGAGAGTTCATTATAAAAACAACGTCATACCGGCGCAGGCCGGCATCCATTTGATTAACAATTCCTCACGGAAATGGGACAACATCAAAGTTCGCAGAATATTTTTTATGACTGGATTCCGGCCTGCGCCGGAATGACGGATCAAAGGATTCTTTGGGTAGAAGCAACTAGCGGTTGCTGGAAGCCATCCTCACCCGCTTTGCAGTAGAACGTTTGGTCTGTGCCTTGCGGCGCGATGGACCGTTCGAAGCGAGAATGGTGAAACGTTGCCCGACACGCAAGTGACGGCTGCCCCGATTCATTGCGATCAAGTTGGATCGGCTGGTGCGGAAACGTTTTGCGAGTGACGAGATGGTGTCGCCTTTGCGCACGGTGTAACTGAATCCGGACATCTCGGCGACTGCGGAATCGTGCAGGTTGAACGGGGCGAATTCTGTATATTCTTCATCTTCGCCCACGGGTACCAGAATCGTTTGCCCGTTGCTGGAATAGGCATAGGTCGATAATCCATTTGCCGTGCGCAATTGTTGTTCCGTGATGCCGAAACGTGCCGCAATCTCACCGAACGACTCACCCTTGACGGTCTGCAGTGCTCGCCAGGTGACGAGTCGTTGGTCGTTGTTTTCCAGGTTGTTGCGGAAGGTTTCCACCTTGTCTACCGGTAGCAGGATGACCTCATTGCTATCCTGCAATAACACTGGGCGGTTATGGCCGGGGTTGAGGGCGGTGAACTCCTCCATCGAAATTTCTGCCAACTTGGCGGCCACTTGCAGATCCATCGGTTTGGAGGTGGTGACGACGGCGAAATAGGGGCGATTGGGGATGTCGTGAAACACCAGACCGAAACGCGCCGGATCACTGACGATGTTTTTGACTGCCAGCAGTTTTGGCACGTAGTTGCTGGTCTCGCGCGGCATCTTGAGGCTGCTGTAGTTGGTGGGCTTGCCGCGTTTGCGGTTCTTGGCTTGGGCGCGCGCTACGGCGTTCTCGCCCCAGTTATAAGCGGCCAGTGCCAGTTCCCAGTCACCGAACTGGTCGTGCAGTTTTTGCAGATAATCCAGCGCGCCGTTGGTCGCGCCGATGACATCCCGCCGACCGTCGTACCACCAGTTCTGTTGCATGCCGAAACTTTTTCCGGTCGAGGGGATGAACTGCCAGATGCCGGAAGCGCGCGCCACCGAATTTGCACCAGGATTGAAAGCACTTTCGATGACGGGGAGCAGGGCGATTTCAGACGGCATGCCGCGTCGCTCGACTTCTTCAACGATATAGAACAGATAACGTTGCGCGCGTTCGCTCATGCGCAACACATAGTCGGGATGGCTGGCGTACCATTTTTCGTGGCGGCGGATCAGCGGACTGTTAAGTTCTTTCATGGCAAAACCGCTGCGTATGCGGTGCCATACATTCTCGTCGGGCAACGCGGAAATTTCCGGATAGTCACCTTTGAGGTTGGTCAATTCAATTTGGATCGGTTCTTCTTCAAGCGGGAGATTTGCAGCAGGTTGAACCTGGGGTTCGGGCTCCGGTGCGACGATCATTGCCTCGCGTATGGGGGCGGGGTCTTGTGTCGTTACCGGGTTGACGGGAAGTGTTGCCTGCTCGGCTGCGATAACGACCGGTGTGTAATTCACGGTGGCAATAAAAAACAACAGCGCGCCTAAGCGCGCTGTCATTCTGCTGCGGCGTGTGAGCCGATGATTCAACGTATGACCTCTTTGAGCTGCTCAAGGATGGCGGGATTCTCAAGCGTGGATACATCCTGAGTGATCTCTTCGCCCTTGGCGATGGCACGCAACAAACGGCGCATGATCTTGCCGGAACGGGTCTTGGGTAGGTTCTCGCCGAAGCGGATTTCATCCGGTTTGGCGATCGGGCCGATCTCTTTACCCACCCAGTTACGCAGCTCTTCCGCGAGTTTTTTCGCCGCTGCGGCATCGGCAGGGCGAGCGCCTTTCAATACTACGAAGGCGACGACCGCCTCACCCTTGATCTCATGCGGCTTGCCGACCACGGCAGCTTCCGCCACCAATTTATTGGAGACCAATGCAGATTCGATTTCCATCGTGCCCAGTCGGTGGCCGGAGACGTTTAACACGTCATCAATACGCCCCATGATCCAGAAATATCCGTCCGCGTCGCGGTGTGAAGAATCGCCGGCCAGATACGCACCTTTCATTTCTTCCGGGAAGTAGCCTTTTTTGTAGCGTTCCGGATCGCCCCAAATAGTGCGGATTTGCGAGGGGAACGGCTTCTTGATGACGAGGAAACCGCCATGTTGATCGTTCACTTCGTCACCCGCCTCATTGACGATGGTGGCGATGATGCCGGGCAGGGGGAGTGTGCAGGTTCCAGGTTTGATCGGCATTGCGCCGGGCAACGGCGCGATCATGTGGCAACCGGTTTCGGTCTGCCACCAAGTATCGACGATAGGGCAGCGTGCGTGACCCACCGTGTTGTAGTACCACATCCAGGCTTCCGGATTGATCGGCTCGCCCACCGTGCCCAGCAGGCGCAACGAGGACAGGTCATATTTTGTTGGCAGGTCGCCGCCTAATTTGATGAGTGAGCGGATCGCGGTCGGTGCAGTGTAGAACGTGGTGACCTTGTGATCCTGGATCATTTTCCAGAAACGTCCGGCATCCGGGAAAGTCGGCACGCCTTCAAAAATGACTTCGGTTGCGCCCATCGCCAACGGGCCGTAGGCGACATAGCTATGTCCGGTGATCCAGCCCACGTCGGCGGTACACCAGAAGATGTCTGTGGGTTTGTAGTCGAATACCCACTGCATAGAAACCATGGTGCCCAGCAGATAACCGCCGGTGGAATGTTGTACACCTTTGGGTTTGCCGGTGGAGCCGGAAGTGTAGAGGATGAACAGCGGGTGTTCCGCGCCAACCCATTCGGGTTCGCAGGTGCTGGCTTGTCCGGCAACCACATCGTGCCACCACACATTGTTCTGGCTGTTCCACTGCACTTCACCGCCCGTGCGTTTGTACACGATGACGGTGTGTACGCCTTCGGTGCCGCCGAAGCTGAGTGATTCATCGACTGCCGGCTTGAGTGCGATGACTTTGCCGCCACGATATTGGCCGTCGGCTGTGATCACTGCAACGGCCTGTGCATCGGTGATGCGCTCGTGCAGGCTTTTGGATGAGAAGCCACCGAACACCACAGAATGGATCGCGCCGACACGTGCGCAGGCTTGCATGGCGATGACGGCTTCGATACTCATCGGCATGTAGACGATCACACGGTCGCCTTTTTTGATGCCGCGTGCTTTGAGTCCGTTGGCGAATTGGCACACACGTGCGTGCAATTCCCGGTAGTTGATCTTGCTTACGCTGCCGTCGTCAGCTTCGAAGATGATGGCGGTTTTTTCCGGTTGGGTGGTGAGATGTTTGTCGAGGCAGTTGTAGGAGACGTTCAGTTCGCCATCTTCGAACCATTTGTAAAATGGAGCCTGACTTTCATCCATCGTCTTGGTAAAAGGTTTGTGCCAAAGCAAAGTCTGGCGGGCCAGATCGGCCCAAAATCCGGCATAGTTTTTGTCAGCCGCGTCACACATTGCGCGGTAACTTGCCATGCCTGAGACGTTGGCTTGTTTGACGAAATCGTCGGAAGGATTGAACACACGGTTCTCTTGCAGAACGGACTGGATATCGGACACTATCTTCTCCCCAAATTGTAATTGATCACTTCAACTCCCTAACAGCTGCTTCAAATCAAAACCCCAACGAGTGGGGTCTTCAGCGTTGGCAATGACTTCTTGCGATCTGCTCAAGTCTATCATTTCCGGCATTATCGGTTCATTGGATTTGGTCGAAAAAAATACCTTGACGATAGGCGCGAGCAGGCTTTTATCAGTCTGTTCGATGACTATAGCCAGCCTTCCTGACTTGAGCCTTACTAAGGAACCTGAAGGGTAGATGCCAATGGTTTTGACGAATGCCTGGAAGATCCGATCATCGAAATGACCGTCTTTCCATTCGGCCATTTTGCGTATTGCTTCGGCGGGCTCCCAACCACTCTTGTAACAACGATTGGAGGTCAGTGCGTCATACACGTCACATAGGGTCCCCATGCGTGCGAACAAGGATAGTTGTTCGCCGCTGAGCCGATCGGGATAACCTTTGCCATCAACCCTTTCATGGTGGTGCAGACAGACGTCAAGGGACACAGGAGTGATTTCCGCAGAGCCTCGCAATAATTCCCAACCTTTGACGGGATGTTGTTTGACGATATCGAACTCTTGGTCGGTCAGTTTTCCCGCCTTGTTTAACACGTGGTCGGGAATCATCATCTTGCCGACATCATGCAGCAAGCCGGCGACGCCAACTTCTTTGAGATCGGTCGCATTCAGTCCGAGTTGTTTACCCAAGGCGATCATCAGGGCACAGACCGCCACGGAATGCATATAGGTGTAATCGTCTTTTGTTTTGAGACGCGATAGATTCAGGAACGCTTCGGGATTACGCGTGATGGATTGGTTGATCTCGTCAACCAGCGCGGCGGCGTCTGCGACCTTGATGGCGTTCCCCATGCGCACTTCTTTGAACATGGAGGTGACGGCCTCTTTGCTTTTTGCATGCAACTTTTTGGCGCGTTCCATTTCTTCATGGATCGGGATACGCTCCTCGATGAGCGGGGTTTCGGTAGCCAAGCGCTGTAATTCCTGGACTATTTGTTGCTGATGCTCATCTGCGGAAACAGCAACGACATCATGGGCGACATCAACACCTTTGTTCGTGTCTATCCAAACTTCTTGGATGTCGCAGTTCTGTAGAGTCTTCAGGTCTTCGGGGGATTCAAGCAGGAACGACTTTTTCCAGAACGGGTGTTCCATCCAGCTGCCGCACAACTCCTGTATGAACATGCCTTGGCGCACATCGCGTACCGAGATCTTTTTTCGCATGATAAATAGGATGGAATTAGGAATGCCGAGGCGGAAATTCTACTCCGCGCTATCCAAACCTCAACTTCAGAATTAATACCGTACCAGCCAGTAGCAGCGTGACAGAATTGGCGATGATGATCGGCCATGCCTGCAACTGGATTCCGTAAGCCAGCCACAGTGCCACCCCGCAGGTGAAGGTGGCGTACATGGCGAGCGAGATGTCTTGGGTGTGACGAGTGCGCACAACCTGCCACACTTGTGGCACGAAAGCGGCGGTGGTGAGTGTGGCGGCCAAACTGCCAATCCATTCACTTGGTTGCATCAATGTGCCTCGTGATGGTCGTTATCGACCCACAGTTGGTGGGCGTCTAACAATAGTCGATAGCGTGTTTCATTGGCATCCAAGCGGGCGATATTCTCGGCGAGTGTAGCTTCGAGTGCCTGACGGCGTGCCACCAGTGTTTCGCCGAGACTGCTTTCGCCAAGACTATACGCGCGTGCCACCAAATCGGCATTCTGTCTCAAGGCGAGCGCCGCGTCGCGCGCCTGGTTCCATATCTGATAATTATTCACGGCTTGGGTGTAGGCAGTAAAAATGTCCGCGTCCAGGCGCATGCGCAGGGATTTTTCCTGGTCGTCCGCAATCTGCGCTGCGAGTTCGGCACTGGAAGCTAAATTTGAGCGGTGGCTGTAGCCAATGGGTAACGAAAAATAAATGCCGCTGATCTTCTGGCTGCCGCTCAATTGTGATGCATATCGTAAGCCGAGGGTGGGATCGGGAATACGGTCGGCGCGGGCGCGTTCAGCCAGTTTTTGCTGGAGTTGCAGTTCCGCCTGAATCATGCCGAGTTCGTGATTGTTAAGGGTGATGATCTGACGCCAGTATTCAATATCGTGTGGTATGGGTTGCGGTTCGATTGCAGGAATGTCCGGCGGAAGCTTGATGGCAGAAAATTGCCGGGCCAGTTCGTTTGCCGCCAGATCGGCTCTTAATTGTGCTTGCTGCAACGTGACACTGGCCATGGCGGCGGTCGCGTTAACCTGATTCAATTCCATACGGGGTGCATCTCCGGCTCTGACACGTTTTTCGGTCATCATCGCCTGCTGTTGCAGGATGTTCAGTTGTTGTTGCCATTGTGCAACTTGGGCACGTTCACGCTGCCAGTTGTACCAAAGATGAAGCACACCGCGCGATGCTTCATGACGGGCATCGCCCAAAGCATTTTTGCCCCGGCTGACGCCCTGAGCACCGATCGCATAATCGATAAATAACTTGTTGGGTAGCCTGAAAGGTCTTTCCACAGCGACTTCCCAATCGCGAAGATTCTCATTGGACGTAACAAAATAATTTTTTGCAACTTCACCGCGCAAGGTAAATTCATACTCTCCACTTTGCCGCTTGCTCTGATGGACGTGTTCGATTTTCAACTGGGTACTTGCATTCAAAACGGCCAGATGCNNGAAGCAAACGAAAGCAAGCACAATAAGACAACCCGCATTAGTTTGAGTGTTCCACTCATCCTAACCTCCCGAATTCGATGATCGGGGTGATCCAATAGGCGATCTCCGGATTGCTTTCCGCGTGTTTTAGGTGCTCGATGAGTTGTTGCGCGTCGACATTGTTCATCACACTGACGATCTGCACCCGCTGTGAACGGCCGCGCACTTGTTCGAGCATGCTGGGTAGTTTTTCTTTCTGGCTACCACCCTCGATGCGGGTGACTGAAAACCCGCGTACCCATTCGGTGTGTTCCAGCAAATGGTCTACTAGGCGTTCTTCCAGTGATTTGTGGCAGACCAGAGTCAGACAACAATTCATCTCTTTCATGATTGAACTTTCAATTTCTCAAGACCGAAGCGTCGGTACAGGATAGGTAACATAATCAGGGTCAACACGGTTGAACTGATCAATCCGCCGGTGACGACGATAGCCAAAGGTTTCTGGATCTCCGAACCCGGCCCGGTAGCAAATAATACGGGTAGCAAACCGAATGCAGTGATGCTGGCTGTCATCAGTACCGGGCGCAAACGACGTTTGGCGCCTTCGAAAACCACCTGCGTGATGTCCATGCCCTCATCTTGCAATTGATTGAAGTAGGAAACCATCACCACGCCATTTAATACCGCAATACCGAGCAAAGCGATGAAGCCGACCGATGCGGGGACCGACATGTATTCGCCGCTGATCCACAAGGCAAACACACCGCCGATCAGGGCGAAGGGGATATTGGTCAACACCAAGGCAGCCTGGCGTACCGAACCAAAGGTGGCGAACAACAGCATGAATATCATGCCCAATGCGATAGGGACGACCACCGCCAAACGGGCGGCAGCTCTCTGCTGGTTTTCAAATTGGCCGCCCCACGTCAGCAAGTATCCCTCGGGTAATTGAATTTGTGCGGCGACTGCGGCTTTGGCCTCATCCACGAATCCCACCAAGTCGCGGCCGCGTACATTGCTTTGCACCACGACCATGCGCTGGCCATCCTGTCTGTCTACCTTGACCGGTCCATCGGCACGTTCCAATTTTGCAACCACGGAGAGCGGGATGGCTTGGCCGTTGGCCAGCGGCAATGTCAATGCGGCGAATAATGCGGGTGATTGTTGGACATCCGTTTGGCCGCGCATGATAAGGGGTGTGCGACGCGCATCTTCGATCACCGTGCCCAATTGTTGACCTTCGATTTGACCGCGCAAGGCGGTGGCGATGTCGTCAACGCTTAATCCCAATCGGCCTGCGGCAAGGCGGTCGATGATGACGCGGTAATATTGAACCCCGCTGTTCTTGACTGTGAACACATCTTCACTGCCTTCGATACTTTCGAGCACGGTCACCATTTTCTCGGCGGTTGCGTTCAGCGTATTGAGATCATTTCCAAAAATTTTTATGGCGATGTCGCCGCGCGCGCCAGTGAGCATCTCGGAGACACGCATCGCGATTGGCTGGGTGAAGTTGTATTCAACGCCGGGAAAATCATCCATGACTTTGCGGATTTCGTCGATGATGGCTGTCTTGTCCTGATTGCGCCATTCGCTCTGGGGTTTGAGCACCAGGAAATTGTCGGTCTCGTTTAATCCCATCGGATCCAACCCTAATTCATCCGCACCCGCACGTGACACCATGCCTTTGACTTCAGGCACTTGCGACAAAATGGCAGCTTGGATGCGTTTGTCCATTTCGGTGGTTTGTGCGATGTTGATTGAAGGCAACTTCGATACCTGCATGATAATGTCGCCTTCATCCATCTCCGGCATGAATGTCTTGCCCAGCAACGCATACACACCGCCGGTAACAACGAGCATGCAGAGCGCGCCAAAGATAACTACGCGTTCTTTGTTCAATGCGCGTTGCAGCAGCGGTTCATAGATTGCCATCGCTTTGCGCACTAACCAAGGCTCACCGTGTCCGGCTTCTTTTAAAAGGAACGAAGCCAGCATTGGCACAAAAGTCAGCGACAGTAGTAATGAAGCGGCCAGCGCAAAAACTATGGTTAAGGCCACTGGGATAAACAATTTGCCTTCCAGTCCCTGTAATGTCATCAGTGGCAGGAACACGATGATGATGATGGCGACGCCGGCGGCGACCGGTGTGATGACCTCTTTAACGGCACGATAGATGACGTGAAGGTGCGGGATATGTTCACGTTTGTGGGCGAGATGGTTGATGACATTTTCAACCACCACCACTGCCGCATCTACCAGCATGCCGATGGCAATAGCCAATCCGCCCAATGACATCAAATTGGCGGACATGCCGAACTCCTCCATCAAAATAAAGGTGATGAGCACGGCTAGCGGCAACGTCAGCGCCACCACCAATGCGGCACGCAGATTTCCCAGGAAAAGAACCAGCAGAATAACTACGATCACGATGGCTTCAGTGAGGGATTTTGTCACAGTGCCTACGGCACGTTCCACCAAACTGCCACGGTCGTAAAAGACCTCTGTGGTCATTCCTTTCGGTAGTGTCGGGGCGAGTTCCTGCAGTTTGGCACGGACACTATCCACCACTTTTTGTGCATTCGCCCCGCGTAGTCCAAGAACCAGCCCTTCAACAGCTTCTCCTTTTCCATCCTTGGTCACAACGCCGTATCGAGTTAACGCGCCAATGCGAACTTCGGCTACATCACCTACCCGAGTAGGGCTGCCTTGCGCGCTGGTGATGACTATTTCGCGCACATCCTGAAGCGTTCGGACGCTACCTTCAGCACGGACCAGCAATGCCTCGTCACCATCACTGATGCGTCCGGCACCGTCGTTGCGGTTGTTGGATTGGATAGCCTGTTGTAAAGCAGCAAAGGAAATGCCGTGGGCTGCCAGTGAATTGTGGTCGGGTATGATCTCAAAGCTGCGAGCCATTCCGCCCAGAGAATTGACATCGGCAACCCCGGGCAAAGTGCGCAACGCAGGACGAATCGTCCAGTCAAGGATTGTGCGCCGTTGTTCCAACGATATGCCTTCCCCTTCCACAGTGAACATGAACATCTCACCCAAAGGGGTGGTGATAGGTGCAAGACCGCCCGAAACATCTGTGGGTAAATCGCGTAATGCGTTGTTCAAACGCTCTGCTACTTGCTGGCGAGCCCAATAGATGTCAGTGCTGTCGTTGAAATCGATGGTGATATCCGCGATCGCATATTTCGAGATTGAACGCAACACTCGTTGATTGGGAATGCCCAACATCTCCAACTCGATGGGAGCCACGATGCGCGCTTCTACCTCTTCGGGCGTCATGCCCGGTGCTTTCATGATGATCTTCACTTGTGTAGTGGACACATCGGGAAAAGCATCGATTGGAAGGTCATGAAAAGCTGAGATGCCAGCGCCTACAACAAGTATTGTGAGCGCGGCCGACAACAAGCGCTGCGTCAGCGCGAATTCAACGAGTTTGGAAAGCATTATTCGCCCCCGCCAATTCCCATTGCAGATGATTTAAGAGCTGAAATCCCTTGCGCAGCGATTTGTTCGGTTCCTGTAAATTTTGCGTTGACTATACTGTTTTGCGCGCCTTCATGAACAATTGAAACCGGTTCAGTTCGGAATCCTGTTGCAGTCCTTACAAATACCACGGTACTGCTGTCGATACGCGACAACGAGCCGTTTGGAAGACTCCACTGAGTAGTCGAATTGCTATGGGTTGCGATAGTTGCTTCTACGAATTGACCGGGCCGCAGGTTTGCAGCACCGTCATGGATTAATGCGCGTACCAATATTGTTTGATTTCCCCCACTCAAACTTCTGCCGATGGCAATCAATTTTCCTTTTGCGTCAAAAGCCGGGATAGTCACTATGGAGCCAACTTTGAGTTGTTGTGCGCCCGACAACGGAATTTGGATCTCAAGCGCCAAGGGGGCGAGTTTCGCGACTTGAAATATCGGGATTGCGGCATCAAGTCGTTGCCCGGCACTAGCACTTTTTTCGAGAATCACACCTTCAATTGGGGAGGTCAGTGTAAGGACGCTGCTTAAATTACTACCCGTTTGAAGATGCTCAATCGCAGAATCCGTCATTCCTGAAAGCCTCAGAGCCTGCTTGCGCTCTGAAGTGGCGGCATTAGCTTCTCTATGTTGACTTTGCGTAGCTCTCAGTCGGCTTTCTGAAATGATCCCGTCTTTCCAAAGTTGTTCATCACGTGACAAGTTCTCTTTAGCGAGTTGTGATTGGGTATACGCCTGCAACAATCCGCGCTGTGCTTCTGCCAGAGCAGGACTCTGCAGCGTAGCCAGTACCTGACCTTTGTGAACAGAATCCCCAACTCCGACCAGTGTTTGCTCTACCATGGCTGCCAAAGGTGTGCTGACAGTAAATAACTGATTACCCGGAATGACAACTTGGGCGGGCATACCCGAGAGTTCACCTTTTTGTTTGGGCGGGAGAGGAATCGTCGAAATACCTAATTTATTAATTTGAAGTTCAGTAAGCGAAATGTTTTGTGCGTTGGAATGCTGTGATATTTGAAGCGAAAGCAGTATTGCTGTGACTATTATTTTCATTACCTGTTGCTCCATAATGTTGCCTATGAATCTATTATGACCTCGGAATCTATTTCTCTTTTTAGAAAATATCGCCTAGTTAGCGACATCTTAGTTATTGCAACTGACCGTAGTCACGCTACACATACAAAAGTTCCTTTTTAGCCAAGTTAATCTCAAGGCCGAAAGTTTGTCCTTGCGAGCTTCAGTTGTGCGTTGCAGCATTTCGTATCACAACGCTGACGTTGAGATTCCATAATAATTGGTGGTTCATGCAGATTTTTATCGAATTGCTTGACCTTGTGTAGGGTTGTCAATACAATGCCGCCCCTCAGACGCGGGGTGGAGCAGTCTGGCAGCTCGTCGGGCTCATAACCCGAAGGTCGTAGGTTCAAATCCTGCCCCCGCAACCAGACACAGTAGTACAGCGCAAAAACAGGTTGACGAAAGTCGTTAGCTCTATATAATGCGCACCTCTTCGCGGCCAAGGCTGCTTGAAGTTGGCAGTAAAAAGTTCTTTA